>WNFZ01000058.1_pt1 | contig 152478 bp, 157 predicted proteins | sample 5400081 | NCBI WGS metagenome assembly WNFZ01 (sample SAMN13153365, study PRJNA577476) | soil metagenome | isolation source: 80 cm soil or saprolite under grassland replicate 1 | place: USA:California | collected 2016-06-15
CGCCCGTGACCGAGCAACCGTGGTCATGGCTGTACTCGGCGACCGGCATGACGAGCCGGCCACGTGGGTTCGGGTTCTTGTCCTCGTACCGGTGGCTGCCCTCGAAGACGTCCCAGCCGTAGTTCTCGAGGCCGGGCTCGCCCTGGGGCGTGTGGTCTATCTCCTCCCACTCGCCTTGGCCGACGTCGCCGATCCAGAGGTCACCGGTCTCCCGATCGAAGGAGAACCGCCAGGGATTACGTAGCCCATAGCCTTCGATCCGCCAGGCGGAGCCCCTTTGGTCGACATCGAGGGAGAGGAGCTTGCCGAGTCGCTCGTCCAGGTTCTGCGCGCGGTTCTTGGGATCCCCGCCGGAACCTCCATCGCCCATTCCGCCATAGAGGCGTCCATCGGGGCCGAACGCGAGCTGCCCACCGTTGTGGTTCGCGTAGGGCTGATCGACGAAGAGGAGCTCGCGCTTCCTGGCAGGCGCCTCGCCCCCGCGAGCCTCGAACTCGACTACACGCGTGTCGCCGTCCAGGTCCGTGTAGTCCACGTAGAAGAGGCCGTTGTTCGCGTAGTCCGGATGGAACGCGACCGAGAGAAGGCCTCGCTCGCCACCCGACTGGACAGCGCTCGTGATGTCGAGGAAGGGTTGGGGGGAGAGCCGTCCGTTCTCGATCACGCGGATACGACCGGGCTGCTCGACCACATACAGCCGGTTCGGCTCGCCGGGCGTCGAGGCGAGATCGTCGGGCGCGTCGAGCGCCGTCGCGACTCGAGTCAGCTTCAGCCGCAGCGAAGACTCGTCCGTCGAAGTTTCGGTCGGAACGGAGGGCGCCTGGGTCGTCTCCCCTCCCATCGCCGAGGGCTCGCCAGCCGAAGAGCAGGCCGCGGCCATTAGTGCGAGTGGCAGGAGAAGGGCAGCTCGCCGCACGGCCCCGATACACCTACCGGCTCGGGTGAGTTCCTCGTCGCAGCGAGGATCCAAACTCAGCTCGAGCGGGCTAGCTCTGGAAGCGCCGCTGGAGGACCGACGTACGATCCTTACCGTGCGCATGCTCACCGCCGTCGCCGTGGTCATGCTCCTCGCAGGCTGCAGCGGCGGAGAGACCACGATGGCGCCCACCACCGAGGTCGACACCACCGGTCCGCCGGCGATAGGAGCAGGCTGGCCTCGGTTTGGCTATGACGCGGCGCGCAGCAACTTCTACCCACGGGCGACCGGCATTACTGCCGAGAACGTTTCTCGACTGGAGCGGCAGCAGGTGCGCCTGCCGGGGACGGCCGATTCGTCGCCCATTTTCATCGCTCCGAACCGCTTCGTCGTCGACACCGCCTACGGGAAGACGATCGCCGTTGACGCGGAGAGCGGAGAGATCCTGTGGACGTTCGTGCCGGACGGCATCGACCGTTGGGAGGGAACGAGCCAGATCACGCAGTCCGGCCCGGTTGATGATCCCGACACTCCCTATCTCTATTCCTACTCGCCGGACGGCCGAGTACACAAGCTTGAGGACGCCACCGGCCGGGAGGTTCGGTCGGAGGGATGGCCGGCAATCGTCACCGAGGATGCCGGTCACGAAAAGTCCGCGCCCCCGCTCAATCTCGCGCACGGGCTCGTTCTGCTCGCCACCGGCGGCTACTTCGGCGACGCGCCACCGTACCAGGGTCACGTCGTCGCCATCGACAAGGACTCGGGCCAGATCGTCAACGTCTTCAACACGCTCTGCAGCGACCGCGAAGGCGTCATCGACCCGTCCTCTTGCGACGAGTCGGGCTCGGCGATCTGGGGGCGGGGCGGAGTCGTAGTCGAGCCGGGGAGTGGCAACCTCCTCGTCTCGACCGGAAACGGAGACTGGAACGGCTCGACGAACTGGGGCGACAGCATGCTCGAGCTCTCGCCCGACGCGGGGCAGCTCCTGAAGAGCTACACGCCCGAGAACGAACAGGAACTCGACGCGGGCGACGTCGATCTGTCGAGCGCCTCCCCGGCCTTCGTTCCGCCGCACTTCGTCGTCCAGGGGGGCAAGGACGGGCTTCTGCGAGTTCTCGACCTCACCACGCTCGGGGTCGGGCGGAAGGGGGGTGAGGCGAGCATCGCCTCCGCGCCCGGCGACACGGGTGTCTTCACCGCGCCCGCTGTCTGGGAGAGCGCCAGCGAGACGTGGGTGTTCGTCGCCAACTCAGCCGGAACCGCGGGCTACGTCTTCCGAGACGCGAATCTCGAGCGCCACTGGGAGAACGAGTCGTCCGGGACGAGCCCGGTGCTCGCGGACGGGCTCCTCTTTGTGTATGACCCCGACGGCGAGGGCCTGAACGTTTATGAACCGGAGTCGGGGACCAGGGTTGCCAATCTGCCCGCCGGCGGCGGGCACTGGTCGAGCCCAATCGTCATCGACGGGCGGATCGCTCTTCCGGAGGGCAGCGCGAACGATCACAACACCGAGGGAGTCCTCAACATCTACCGCCTGCCCTGAGGGAGACGGAAGTTGGGCTAGCCCTGGAAGCGCCGGAGGCCGAACCACACGTCGGTCTCCTTGAAGTCGAAGTATTTCGTCCGTTCGACCTCGATCTGACCGCCGTCAAGCAGATGTCCCGCAACGGTGCCCTTATGCAGGCGCACCTCGTAGTAGTGCCCCGGAGCGAGCTCTACGGCGCGGCGGTGCACTTCGTCCCGGTACCACGCCTCGGGAACGTCGGGCGTCGAGAAGAGAATGAGGTTGCCGTAGGCGCCTTTCGGAGCCACGAGCTCGACGTCGTAGTAGCTCAGCAGGCCGGCCTCGCCGTACCTGGCCATGCGCTCCACCAGCTGGTCCTCGAGGCCGAAGAGGATCGAATGGTCCACATCTTCGCGAACGCGCCCGAAGAAGCCGATGGCGCTTACATCCGTCGCTTCGACGATCGACCGCGTGCTCGGGACGACCAGCAGATGTCGCCGGCCCTCCTCGTCTTGCTCGCGGACCAGGAAGTGTTGCGGAGCGTGGTCGCCAGCCGCAGCCCAACCTCGTGCCAGCTCGCGCTCCTCCTCGAGCATGTACCGCATCACGTCCAACTCGCGGATTGTGTTTTCCGCGTTGGTGAACGGCCGCTCGGAGAGGACCTCCTCCGGGCCGAGAATGGCCTCGTACTCCATGCGGCTCAGGATATGCCAGCAAGAACAGAGAAGGCCCGCAAGCGCGGGCCTTCTCCTTGGTGAAGCGATTGCGCTGAGCTACTAGACCCGCGTTGCTCCGTTCATCTCTTTGACGATGACCTTGCCGCCGGTGATCTTCGGCGGATTCGGAACGAGGGTCTCGAGCTTCTCCTCGCGCAGCCACTCGGCCACGACGCGAGTCGACTCGTCGGCCTGGGCCGAGGTGTCGAAGAAGTTGACGGAACTCATGACGCCGTCTCCGGCCTCGATGAGGAAGTAGCCGCTAAAGCCCGGAAGCTTGCTGAGGCGGGGGGTCAGGCTCTCGCCGACCTTCCGCGTCAGCTCGTCCGTGCGCTTGGTGTCGATTCCCTCGTAACGTCTCACGATGGCATGCATATGTGCTCCCAACAGTGGATCTAAGGACGGAGAACTCGGACGAGCTCTCCTGATGCACTCAGGCCAGATGAGACAGTCGAAGAGGAGTTTGGAGCCTCGGCGGCTTCCGCGCTCGGCCCACGCGCTCGATCAGTATAGCCGCAAAATTTGTGCCGCCGATTACAAAGCGTGAGCTTTCGACGCGCTGACGGGTTCAAGTTTTCGGGCGAGCTGCCGAGGTTCTTGGTAGGCCGGGGTAACCTCTCCTCACCTCTCCCCGAGGAAAAGAGGGTTCTGCGAAAGCCGCAGCCGTAGAACCGGGCCCCGGCCCTTTGCTAGCCGGCGCCGCGGAAGTGGCGCTCCGGGGCGGCGGGACGGCGGGGCGAGAGCCCACGCCCCGTCGCTATCCCCGAAGCGCCAGAGAAAGTTTCTTCAGGATTTAGGACAGCTCGTCCCGCTTTCGGCGGAGGAGAAGTGCCCCGCCGGACAAGAGTGCCGCCGCGGCAAGCAGGGGAATCCAGACGGGCAGTCCGGTAAACGGAAGCTCGCCGCCGGCTTGTGCACCTGCGACGCCGCCGGTCGTTCCGCCTGTCGTGCCTCCGGTGCCGGCTCCGGACACCCCACCGGTGCCGGTCGTGGCGCCGCCGGTCGTAGTGCCGGTCGTCGTGCCGGTCGTCGCGCCGGTCGTCGTGCCGGTCGTCGTGCCGCCACACGTGGTCTGGTCGAAGGTGAAGTCGAACGGAAACTCCGTTGGCCCGACAATCACGTAGCCAGGTAGCGCGGTTGCGATCACCACGCCGGACGTGCCGTAAGGCACCGAGAACTTCGTGATCTGGAGAACATTGCCGTTGAGCGTGTAGACGACCTTGCCCACCTCCGATTCGACGTCGATCGTCGGCCGCGAGTCGCAGTCACCCTCCTCGAAATACACGTTGGCCGTCACTGGCGTCGGGTTCGTCGACGTACCCCCGGCAAGCGCCGGTGTCGCGGCAAGCGCGGCCGTGGCAAAGCATGCCGCAACCAGAACAAGAAGCCTCCTCATCGATCCCTCACCTCTCCCCATTGTTTTCGTCGGTCTTCCGCCCCCAAGTCCACAGGTGCCGCGGGCGGAGATAGCGCAGTCCTATTCTGGCCCCCGCGTAGGCTGGCGTGCAAACTGGGCGAGCACAAAAGATCGGAAAATGGCAGGGATTTCTCCGATGGGCCGTGCAGGGATCGAACCTGCGACCTTGGGATTAAGAGTCCCCTGCTCTACCAGCTGAGCTAACGGCCCCGCGACGGGCCATTGTACCGAGGGGCCTCAGGCCTCAAGCGCGCTGGAGCCGCCTGTTGAGGTACCAGGCGAGCGTCCTTCCGGCCCCGTAGCCCCGGAGAAAGATCGGCGCACCGCTGAGGAGGATCTTCAGAGTCACAAGACACGGTAGATTCGCCGCGGCCTTGCGAATCCTTTCCGTCGTCGGCAATCGGCCGCAGTTCGTGAAGTCGGCCCCGGTCTCGCTCGCGTTCAAGAAGCGGGGCGTCGAGGAAACCCTTCTTCACACCGGCCAGCACTACGATCCCGAGCTCTCGCAGGTGTTCTTCGAGGAGCTGAGGCTCGACCCGCCGGCCCGGCAGCTCGAGGCCGGTTCGGGGACTCACGCGGAGCAGCTCGCGCGCATGCTGCCGGGAATCGAGCAGGCTGCGGTCGAGGGGCGGCCCGACTGGGTGCTCGTCTACGGGGACACGAACTCCACGCTCGCGGGTGCCCTAGCAGGCGCCAAGGCCGGTTTTCGAGTCGCCCACGTCGAGGCAGGCCTGCGCTCCTTCGACCTGACCATGCCCGAGGAGCTCAACCGGATGGTCGTCGACCGCGTTTCGGCGCTTCTCTTCGCGCCCGCCGAAGTGGCTGTGATCAACCTCCGGCGGGAGGGAATCGTCGACGGCGTCCGCGTGGTCGGAGACGTCATGCTCGACGCGAACCTCCGCCTCGCGCCCATCGCCCGCGCGCGTTCGCAGGCGCTCGCGGAAGCGGGGGTCGAGTCGGGGCGTTATGCGTTGGCAACCGTCCACCGCGAAGCAAACGTCCGCGAGCCCGCGCTCGGCGGCATCGTCGAGGGGCTGAATGCCCTGGAGGAAACGGTCGTGTTTCCGCTCCATCCGCGGACCGCAGCAGCGATGGAGGAGCAAGGGCACAGGTTGCACGGGCACGTGCATGCACGCCCGCCTCTCGGTTACCTCGACTTCGCCGCTCTCGCCTCGCAGGCCCGCGTGATCCTCACCGACTCCGGCGGTGTCCAGAAGGAGGCCTACTGGTACGGCGTTCCCTGCGTGACGCTCCGGGAGAACACGGAATGGGTCGAGACCGTCGAGCTGGGATGGAACCGGTTGGCGGGATCGGACCCGCAGAGGATTGTCGAGGAAGCCCGTGCCGCGCGTGTGCCGGTTCAGCATCCGCCTCTTTATGGAGACGGCCATGCGGCCGATTCAATCGCTGACCTCATTTGTACGATTGATCGCGAATGACGCCCGACATCGCCATCGTGGGCGCCGGCTACGTCGGCCTGCCCCTCGCCCGCTGCTTCGCTGAAGCAGGGATCGGAGTCGTGCTCGTCGATATCGACGAGGAGCGCGTTGCGGCGATCGGCCGCGGGGAGAGCTACGTCGAGGACGTGCCGTCCGAAGCGCTCGGAGCGCTCGTCCAGGCGGGCACGCTCTCGGCGACGACCAACTACGACGTCGCGCGCGACACGGACGCGATCGTGATCGCCCTTCCGACTCCCCTCTCGGTCAACCGCGAGCCCGATCTCTCGATCGTCCTGAGCGCCGTTGGCGAGGTGAGCAAGCGCCTCCGCAAGGGACACCTCGTCTCCCTCGAGTCCACCACCTATCCCGGAACCACTCGCGAAGAGGTCCTGCCGCTGCTCGAGGCCCCCGGCCTGAAGGTCGGAGAAGACTTCTTCCTCGCTTTCTCCCCGGAGCGAATCGACCCGGGCCGCGAGGACTGGACCGTGAAGACGACTCCGAAGGTCGTCGGCGGGGTCACTCCCGCCTGCACCGAGCACGCGTGCCAGTTCTACAAGCAGGCGATCGACACGGTGTTCTCGGTCTCCTCCCCGGAGGCCGCGGAGTTGACGAAGCTCCTCGAGAATATCTTCCGCTCCGTGAACATCGCGCTCGTCAACGAGCTCGCGCAGCTCTGCGACCGGATGCGCGTGGACGTCTGGGAGGTCGTCGAGGCGGCGGCTACCAAGCCCTTCGGCTTCATGAGCTTCAAGCCGGGCCCGGGCCTGGGCGGCCACTGCCTGCCGGTCGACCCGTTCTACCTCGCCTGGAAGGCGCGCGAGTTCGACTTCTACACCGAGTTCATCGAGCTGGCCGGCAAGGTCAACGAGAACATGCCCTACTTCTGCCTGGAGAAGATCACTCGCGCTCTCAACTCGCAGGAGAAATCGGTGAAAGGGAGCCGCGTGCACCTCGTCGGTGTCGCCTACAAGGCCGACGTGGGAGACCTGCGCGAGTCGCCGGCGCTGAAGCTCATCGAGCTTCTGCGTGACGAGGGCGCCGACCTCTCCTACCACGATCCACATGTGCCCGAACTCCCGGAGCACGGACTCGCCTCGCAGGAGCTGGACGGCTCCCTGGCGAATGCCGACTGCGTCGCCATCGTGACCGCGCATTCCGGCATCGACTACGAGCAGCTCGCGGAGCGCTCACGCCTCGTCGTCGACTTTCGCAACGCGACGGGCCCGAACGGGTCGGCCAACGGGCGCGTATGGAAGCTCTGAAGCACACAGTCGGCCTGGCCGGCCTCGGCTACTGGGGCCCCAATCTGGCACGGAACCTGGACGAGCACCTGGACGTCCGGCTGACATGGATCTGCGACCGGGACGAGCAAGCGCTCGCGCGCGCGGCTTCCCGCTTCTCTGAAGCGAGGTACACGACCCGGTTCGAAGACCTGCTGGAGGACGACAGCCTGCAAGCCGTCGCCATCGCGACTCCCGTCGTCACTCATTTCGAGCTTGCGCGACAGGCCCTCCTCGCCGGAAAGCACGTATTCGTCGAGAAACCGCTCGCGCTCTCCTCCACCCTGGGCGAGCAGCTCGTTGCCCTCGCCGAAGAACGCGGCCTCGTTCTCATGCCCGGCCACCTCCTCCTCTACCACCCAGGCGTCGGGAAGCTGAAGGAGCTCGTCGCTGCGGGAGACTTGGGCCGGCTCCTCTACGTGTACGGAAACCGCCAGAACCTCGGCCAGATCCGCCGCGACGAGAACGCCCTCTGGAGCCTCGGCGCGCACGACCTCTCCGTGATCCTTCACCTCGTCGAGGAGGAGCCGATCGAGGCCTGGGCGCGGGGCGAATCCTTCCTGAACCCGGGAGTCGAGGACGTCGTTTTCTGCTACCTCCGCTTCCCGTCGGGCGTGGTCGCACACATGCACCTCTCCTGGCTCGACCCCCACAAGATGCGGCGCATGACCGTCGTGGGCGACCGCAAGATGGCCGTCTTCGACGACATGGAGCTCGAGCGCAAGGTGACGGTCTACGACAAGGGGCCCGAGCAACGCGCCGACACCTGGGGCGAATGGCAGACCCGCACCGGCGACATCTCCATTCCCAAGGTGGCGAACGACGAGCCTCTTCGGCTCGAGTGCGAGCGCTTCGTGCAGCTCCTCCGGGGCGAGGGCGACCGCTTTACGGCCGCTCGCGAAGGCCTCGCGGTCGTGCGGGCGCTCGAACAGCTGCAAGCCTCGCTCGAGCGGGAGCGCGTTTGATTTGCGCCGGATCTCGAAGACGGCAGCGATCTATCCGGGGACACAGCTCGGCGCGGACGTCGAGATCGGAGACTACGCAGTCGTCGGCAAGCAGCCCACCCTGGGACCCCAGTCCACGGCGCCGCGAGAGGATCTGCCTCCGCTGGTTATCGGAGACGGGACGAGCATTCTGGCCGGCGCCGTTATCTTCGCGGGGACGAGACTAGGAGCGGGCGTCATCGTCGGCGACCAGGCGTGCGTGCGCGAACGGTGCGACCTGGCCGACCACGTGGTCGTCGGCCGCGGCGCATTCGTCGAGAACGACGTGGCCGTCGGCGCACGCACAAAGATCCAGGCGAACGCCTACGTCACCGCGTACTCGACGCTCGAGGAGGACGTCTTTCTCGCCCCGTGCGTCGTGACAACGAACGACAACTTCATGGGGCGAACGGAAAGACGGCACGAGCTCCGCAAGGGTCCCACCATCCGCCGCGGGGCACGGATCGGCGGCGGTGCCATCCTGCTGCCGGGAATCGAGATCGGCGAGGAGGCCGTCGTCGGCGCCGGCGCCGTGGTGTTGCACGACGTGCCCGCACACGCCGTCGTCGTGGGCAACCCGGCGCGCCGGATCCGCGACGTAGCGGATGAGGAGCTGCTCGCGTAGTTACGGGACGTGCAGCTCGGGGCTGACGCCGCGGACGAGGCCGCTCGTCGCAGGCGGCGTGATACGCGCCCTGTAGTCGCGGCCCGCCCTCACGGTGAAGGCGGCGCGGAAAGAGCCGTCCGATTTGACGATCGCGCTCGCCACGCCGCGGGCCCACGAGCCGTCCAGGCGCTGCCTGTCGATGACGACCGTCCTCCCGGCCAGGGAGAGCGGACGAACCTTGCCTTTCAAGCCGGTGGCCGAGCTGTCGGTGAGCACGATCTTGGCCGCGACGACAATACGCGTCGCGGTCGTCGTCGCTGCGGGTGAACTGAGCCTGTACGACGTCTCCTTGGGCGGCGAGACACCCATCGGACCCGCCCCTGTCACGGCGATGACGTTCGTCCAGTCACCGCCGTAGAGCCGCCGCTGCAGCACTGTGTTCGCGACCCCGCGGGCGATGATGTCGAGATCGACGCTCCTTCCCCAAACGATCCGCGTCTTCTCCGGGACGAGCGAAAGGACGCCAATCGAGAACCAGGTCGAGCGAAGGCCGAGGCCGGAGCGAATCTGCGCGCCGGTGCGCGTCGCCGTCCCGCCCGCGGTGACGATGTCCACGCGCTCGACGCGGTGACCGGAGTTTCGCGCGCTCACCGTCATGTCGCGGATCCCGCTGATGCCGAGACGCGACGACATCGCCGGCCGAGTGAAGACGCAATCGCGCCCCGCGCCCGGGCAGTCTTCTTCGGCGTCCGTCGGGCCCCAACTGTGATGGGGCGAGAAGTTGTCGTAGGGATCGTTTTCGGTCTGGAGATACGAGACGTCGGAACCGCCCCATTCCTCGGCCTTGTTGACGGTGCTTCCGCCGGAGGTGGAGAAGAAGAAGGTGGTGGCGACCGATGTGCCGCTCATAACGACCTCGCCCGCGGTCGCGGTGACGGCGGCGTTCGTCGAAGCAGTCTCCGAGTTGATGCCGCCGTAGACCTGGTCGCTCGTCCCCCGGCAGAGCACGTTCGAACCGATCACGGAATTCCCGCAATGCCCTCCGGCGGCGCGGGGGTAGGAGCGCGCGGCGTCCGCCTGAGCGCGCAGGGCTTCCTGATGCCACGAGGAGGGTGATTCGTTTGCCACCACACCTCGGACGTACGCGTCCAGCCCGAGCAGGTTCACGGCTGCCAGGCCGCCGGGCGCGTAGATCTGAATCTTCCCGCGGAAAGGCTGTCCGTCGACGGAAAGATGAGCCGCCGAACGAAATTTTGTGCCGCTCGGGAACGTCTTGCCTCCGATGAGAACGGTGGAGCCAGAACGAGTCACGGAGTACGACCCTGGCGCAAGAGACTTGCCCGCCCCCCAGATCGTCTGGGCCGATGCGAGCGGGAACCTCGAGCGGCCGCTCGTCAGTAGCACCCGCACGGAGCCAGTGGCCGAGCCAAGACTCGTATTGCGGTAGTAGTGAGCGAGGATTTGCTGATGGGTCCAGCCATGTTGGGCGAAGCCTTGCGCGCCCCACTGGCTCATGCCAATGCCGTGGCCCCAGCCTTTGCCCTTGATCACGAACAGGGTCGACGCCGCGGCGCTCGACGTGAACGCGAGCGCGGCGAAGACGGCTACCAGGAGGGAGATGCGACGCATGACCGTGTGTGAGACCCCATCGACAAAGTAAGGGAACCTCGTAAGGAAAGCATGAACCAGGCCTGTAACGAGGGAGTAACGAAGAAGGGACGTTTGTTGCGACAGGAGCCTGGCTAGGACACGCATGCTGCGGCGCTGATGGCAGAGGCCCTCCCCAACCGCTATGCAAACCCCAGCCCGATCGGGCGCGGCGGCATGGGCCAGATCTACCTCGCCGAGGACCGCGAGCTGGGCCGCAAGGTCGCGATCAAGGTCCTCGACGACCGCTTCGCGGGCAACGAGCAGCTCCGCGAGCGCTTCAAGCGCGAAGCGCTGGCTGCTGCCCGGCTCTCAGGTCACCCGCACGTCGTCACCATCTTCGACGTCGGGGAGTCGCAGGGGCGCCCGTTCATCGTCATGGAGTACCTCCCGGGCGGAACGCTCGGGGACCGGACACGGCAGGGGCCGGTCGAACCAGCCGAGGCTCTCTCCTGGCTCGGGCAGATCTCCGAGGCCCTCGACGCGGCCCACGAGCTCGGCATCGTCCACCGAGACGTCAAACCGCCAAACCTGCTCTTCGACGCCCGCGGCGAGCTCGTAGTCGCCGACTTCGGGATCGCCCGGGTCGCCGGCGACACGCTCACAGGCATGACGGCGACGGGGACCGTGCTCGGCACGGCGGGCTACCTCGCTCCCGAACAGGCTCTCGGGCAGCCTGCCACGCCTGCGAGCGATCGCTATGCGCTGGGAGTGGTCGGCTACGAGCTCCTGACGGGCGGCCGTCCATTCGAGCGCCAGTCCGAGACCGCCGAGGCGGCGGCGCACATCCATGAGCCCGTGCCACCCGCCTCGGAGCGCCAGGCCGGACTCCCGCGCGCGGTAGACGGCGTCTTCGACCGCGCGCTCGCCAAGGATCCGGGTGAGCGCTACTCGAGCGGCGCCGACTTCGTCTCCGCGCTGGGAAGCGCTCTCGATGGACGCGGGGCGACCACCCGCCTCCTCCCGGCCGCTCCTCCTCCTCCGGTACGGCACGGCCCGCCCGCGCTGGGGCGTCCACCGTGGGCGCTCCCGCTTCTGCTCGCAGCGCTCGTCGCAGCTCTGGTAGCAGGCCTCGTCGCCGCCCTGCTCACCTCACAGGACGACAACAACACCACCGCTCCGCCCACACAGGGCCCTGTGACGGTGACGGCAGAGGAGACCGTCGGCACGACCGTGGTCACGACCGTCGTCACAACGACCCCGGAGACACCCTCGGGCCAGGTTTCCCTCGACGAGGCCGTGCAGCTCACGGACGAGGCGACACGGCTCTTGGAGGAGGAGCGGTGGGAGGACGCGCTACGAACGCAGAGACGCGCCCTCGACGCTCTCGAGGGCACCTACTCGGACGACTTCCGTTACGAAGCCTACGCCGCGTACAACATGGGCAAGGCGCTTGCCGAGCTCGGCCGCTGCGAGCAGGCGCTCCGCTATCTGGACCGCTCGGAGGAGCTGCAGGGGCAGCGCGACGAGATCGACGAGACGCGGGCCAGGTGCGAGGGGGATTAGCTCTCTAGCTCGCCGAGCGCGCGGCGGAACGCTTCCTCAGCGTGATCGCCGAAGACCGCGAAGACGACGCGCTCGAGGTTTCGCGGCTCGTAGGCGCGCGCCTCGCGCACCATGATCACGGCGCATTCTTCGAGCGGAAAGCCGCCGACACCGGTCCCGAATGCCGGCAGCCCGAGCGAGCGAGCACCCAGCTCGTCGGCGACTTCGAGGACGCGGCGCGTCGTGCGAGCCACGAGGTCCGCATTCGTGCGCAGGTCCTGACCCATGACCGCACCGTGAACGACATGGCTGGCGCGCAGGCTTCCCCCGCTCGTGACCACAGCCTCGCCGACCTCGATCGGTCCCTGCGCCATCGCCTCGGCCTCGATCTCGCTACCGCCTGCCCGCTTGATCGCTCCCGCCACGCCGGCGCCCATCCAGAGCTGGTTGTTCGCCGCGTTCGCGATCGCGTCGACCTCGAGCTCCGCGATGTCGCCCTCGACTACGTCGAGCTGCACGCAGGCAACTTAGATGATTATCGAAAACTGACCGCAAACCGTGGCGGTGGCGGATGGCGCCCCTGACGCCTCGCCTGACACCACGCTCATTCCTCCCCCGTACCCTCAAAGTACGGGCTGCGGATGATCGCGGCGTCAGTCTCGGTCAGGAGCGCCCCCGCCGGCACCACACTTTCCGCTCAACCATCTAACGCCCGCTGGGGCTCATCGCCGGACGCGACTTCGGCGCCAGCGGAGAGGGCTTCACCCGGAAGACGCGAGCGACGTTGTCTGGCAGCCACCAGTTCCAGCGTCCGAAGAGCTCCATTGCGCTCGGAACCAGCAGGGCCCGGACTATGGTCACGTCGAGCAGGATCGCCACTGCGAGGCCGAAGCCAAACTGCTGCAGGCCGACGATCGAGCCGGCCACGAAGCCCATGAACGCCGCGAACATGACGAGCCCGGCGGCCGTGACGATGCGTCCCGTCTTGGCCAGGCCCAGCGCCACGGCCTCGGCGTTCGGGCGTCCGGCGTCCCATTCCTCGCGCATCCGGCTGACGAGGAAGACCTCGTAGTCCATGGAGAGCCCGAAGACCATGGCGAAGATGAACACCGGAATCCAGCCCTCGATCTGGTCGAAGGAGATCAAGCCGATCGCGTCCGCCCCGCCCCACTTGAAGAAGACGACGAGCACGCCATAGGCAGCTCCGATGGAGAGGAGGTTGAGGATGATCGCCTTGAACGGAAGGAGAATGGAGCGAAACGCCCGCAGAAGCAGGATGTAGGTGAGTAGGAGGACCCCGAGCACGAGCCAGGGAAACGCGCCGTAGGTGAGCTCGAGGAAGTCGACGCCGCTCGGCGGGCCTCCGCCCGCATAGACCTGGACTCCCTCGGGGAAGCCTGCAGCCGGGACGATCCGATCACGCAGGCGGTGGACGAAATCGAGTGCGGGCGGCGAGCCGTACTCGCTTGTTCCCACGACTTCGATCTGGAAGTAGCGGCTCGTCGGATCGACGTGCTGGCGCGATTCGTCGAAGGTCACGCGGGCCACCTCGGGGTCCTTCCGTAAGCCCGCAGTCAGGTTGTCGATGGCGGCTCGGACACCGGGTGCGTCGACTCCGCCGGGGCGGCCCGTATCCCCAGCGATCACGGTGGGTGCGAGCGCGCCCTCTCCGAGCGCGTCGGAGATGACGTTGAGTCCCTGGACACCCTCGAGGTTCTGCGGAATGCCCTTGTTTGACCCTGGCCCGAGCTCGAGGGCGAACACCGGAGAGGCGAGCACGAGGAGAACCGCGGCCGTGGCTGCTGCGAACACCGCAGGCCGGCGCTGAATCGCGAGCGCCAGGCGCATCCAGAAGTTGTACTCGGCATCCCGGCGCGCCAGGATCCGCTTTGGCACCAGCCGGACGCGGTCGAGCTTCGCCCCCAGGAAATAGAGCAGGACCGGGAGCAGCGTGAGCGCGCACAGAACGGAGACGATCGGAATCGCAAAGCCTCCGATGCCGAACCCGCGCATGAAGGGCAAGGGCATGAAGAGCATGAGCGCGAGCCCGATTCCCACCGCCGAACCGCTGAAGACGACCGCACGCCCGGCCGTCTGCATCGTCCGCACGAGCGCGTCTTCCTTGGACTTCCCCCCGAGGAGCTCCTCTCGGTAGCGGTAGACCACGAGGAGCGAGTAGTCGATGGCGATCCCGAGGCCGATGAGCATGACGAGGTTCTGCAGGTACGTCGTCAGCTCCATGAAATGGGCGAAGACCCAGATGATCGACAGGGTGGTCGGAATGGCGAAGGCCGCGAACAGCAGCGGAAGGACGAACGCGGTCGTGCCGAAAACGAACGCGAGGATGAGGACCGCGATTGGGATGGCGATGTAGAGCTCGCCGACCTTGAGGTCGTGAGCGAAAACCGGGTCGAGGTCGTGCTCGATCGCCGCCTGGCCCGATACGTAGACCTCCGCGCTGGGAATCTTGCCCGCCGCCGCGCGCATGTCGTCCGTGTACCCCTTCGCGTCGGCAGGCTCGAGGTTCGACACGATCGTCGCCGAGACCACCGAGCCGGAGACCACCTGGACGCCGGCGAGCTTCCCCGTCGGAAGCTCCGCCGCGGCTTTCGCCGCCCGTTCCTGCACCAGGGGGACGAGCCGGTCGGCCGAGCCGGGTGCGCCCTTGACGACGAGGCTGAACGAGCCCGTGGTCTTCTGGCCGAAGTGCTGCTCGAGGATCTTCTCGGTCCGGGCCGTGTCCGTTCCGGGGAGGGTGAAGCGGTTCGTCAGGAGGGCGCTGAGTCCCGACATGGCCATGACCGACACGACGAGGAGGACGAGCCAGACGGCCAGGACCGCCCAGCGATAACGGATCATCGTGCGGGTGAAGCGCTCCACGCGGGCTCCTCCGGGGAGGGGTTAGCGCCGACTAAGTTAGTGCAGGCTACGCGTCACGTCAAACGTGCTTGCGCGAGCGTTTCCGTTCCTTCACCTCATCGACGTTCCTGACCCCCGCGAACCAGAGATACAGAAGGAGACCGAAGGCGGCGCCGGCGACTTTGAGGATGCGGCCCACGGGTACGATTGTTTCATGCGCTCGCGCAAGGACCTCGATCGCCTCAAGCTGGAGATGGAGGAGCTCTTCGCCGACCTCTGCCAGGTGCCTCGGCTCGTCGCCTCACGCCGCGGCTTCCGCCCGCCCGTCGATGTCTACCGCACCGAGGATCCCCGCGCGGTCACCGTCGTCGTCGAGCTCGCAGGCGTCGACCCCGCCACGACGGAGCTCGTTCTGGCCGAGGGGATCCTCGTCATCCGTGGCATCCGTCGCCGGAGCGCGGGCGAGCAGCGAGTCGTCCACATGGAGATCGACTACGGACCGTTCGAGCGCCAGGTTCCTATCGCCGAGCCCGTCGACGCAGAGGCGGCGGAGGCGACCTACTCCCGCGGGCTGCTCGTGGTGACGTTTCCGCTCGCCGAACGCCCGACCCGCAAGCTGAGCGTTCAAATCACTACCAAGGGAAGCGCATGAGCGCTGCCGAGGAGACACTCATCGAGCACGAAGACAGCGTGGAGGAGCCCGCGGAGAACGTGATGCCGATCCTCCCGCTCAAGGAGACCGTGGTCTTCCCGGACTCGATGATCCCGCTCGCCATCGGCCAGGAGCGATCGATCCGCTTGGTCGACGAGGCGGTGGCGAACGACCGACCCATCGCGCTGGTCACTTCCCGTGAGGGCGACGACGAGGCCCAGTCGGCCGACGATCTCTACTCCGTGGGCACGGCGGCCGTGATTCACAAGATGATCCGGGTCCCGGACGGGACGCTACGCATCCTCGTCCAGGGCCTTCGCCGTGTGCGGTTGACTAGCATCGTCCAGGACGACCCCTACCTCGTCGGCGAGTTCGAGGAACTGCCGGACGTCATTACGCGCGAGAAAGAGATCGCGGCGCTGGCGCGCAACGTGGAAGCGCTCTTCTCGCGCATCATCGCGCTCGTCCCCTACCTCCCCGACGAGCTTCAGCTCGCCGCCACGAATGCGGAGGAGCCGAGCGCGCTCGCGAACCTGATTGCGACGACGATGCGACTCAAGACCGCCGAGAAGCAAGAGCTTCTGGAGGAGGCCGACGTCGAGGCCCGCCTGCGCCAGCTGACGGTGATCCTGAACCGGGAGCTCGAGCTGCTCGAGCTCGGCACGAAGATCCAGTCGCAAGTGCACTCGGAGATGGAGAAGTCCCAGCGCGAGTACTTCCTGCGCTCGCAGCTGAAGGCGATCCAGGAGGAGCTCGGCGAAGGCGACGAGCAGCAGGCGGAGATCGCCGAGCTACGGGCTCAGATCGAGGAGGCGAACCTTCCCGAGGAAGCGGAGAAGCAGGCACGCCGAGAGCTCGACCGGCTCGCGAAGCTGCCGTCCGCGGCCGCCGAGTACGGCGTGATTCGCACGTATCTCGAGTGGATCCTGTCGCTCCCGTGGGACAAGACAACCGAGGACGACCTCGACCTCGAGAAGGCGCGGAAGATCCTCGACGAGGACCACTACGACCTCGAGAAGGTGAAGGAGCGGATCATCGAGCACCTCGCCGTCTCGAAGCTGAAGCGCGACCTCTCGGGGCCAATCCTCTGCTTCGTGGGGCCCCCAGGCGTCGGCAAGACCTCCCTGGGGCAGTCGATCGCACGCGCGCTCGGACGCAAGTTCGTTCGCATCTCGGTCGGCGGCGTCCGCGACGAGGCCGAGATCCGCGGCCACCGCCGCACGTACATCGGCGCGATGCCGGGAACGATCATCCGCGCGCTCCGCGACGCCGGGACGAAGAACCCGGTCTTCATGATCGACGAGATCGACAAGATGGGCTCTGACTGGAGGGGCGATCCTTCGAGCGCCATGCTCGAGGTGCTCGACCCTGCGCAGAACTCGAGCTTCCGCGACCACTATCTCGACCTGCCTTTCGACCTTTCGCGGATACTCTTCATCTGCACGGGGAACCAGCTCGAGACGATCCCGCCCCCGCTCCTCGACCGCATGGAGGTCATTCGTCTCTCCGGCTACACCGAGGAGGAGAAGCTCGGCATCGCCAAGCGCTATCTCGTGCCGAAGCAGTTCGAGGCCCACGGTCTCAGCAGCGAGCAGGCCAAGTTCACGGACAACGCGCTACGCCTCGTGATCCGCGAGTACACGAGGGAGGCCGGCGTCCGCAATCTCGACCGCGAGATCGCCGCTCTCTGCCGGAAGTCGGCCGCCGAGATCGCTGGAGGCAAGCGCAAGCGCGTGCGGATCGACGAACGCCGCGTCCGCTCCTGGCTGGGGCGCCCGCGCTTCTCCGGCGAGGTCCGCAAGCGGACGTCCGATCCAGGCGTGGCGACCGGCCTCGCAGTCACCCCGGTCGGGGGCGACGTCCTCTACATCGAGGCGACCGCCATGCCCGGCGAGGGCAGGCTGATCGTCACCGGCCAGCTCGGCGAGGTCATGCGCGAATCCGCGCAGGCGGCCCTTTCCTGGGTGCGAAGCCACGCGAGCGACCTCGGTCTCGAAGCCGACTGGTTCGAAGGCAAGGACGTCCACATCCACGTCCCCGCCGGAGCGGTGCCGAAGGACGGGCCCTCGGCCGGGATCGCACTGGCGACGGCGCTCGCTTCGCTCGCGCTGAACCGCCCGGTCTCCGAGGAGGTGGCCATGACCGGAGAAATCACGCTGACGGGGCAGGTGCTACCGATCGGCGGCGTCCGGGAAAAGGTGCTCGCCGCGCAGCGGGCGGGGGTGACAACGGTCGTCCTTCCGAAGGAAAACGAGGGCGACCTGGACGATCTCCCGCGCGAGGTGCGCAAGTCGATGAACTTCGTGCCCGCTGACTCGATCGACGAGGTGATCGAGGCTGCGTTCCCGGGGGCCCGGGTGTTGGAGTTTTCCTCCGCGGCCCGGGGGTAGATACTTCCCGCGAAACCCAAGAAAGGACGACACGAATGGCGAAGGCAAAGGACAGGATGAACGACGCCGTGGATGCAGCGCGGCCATACGTTGAGCGGCTCGCCCGCGACGAGGAGCTGCACGACAACGTCAAGCATGCGTACGAGTCTGCGCGGCGGATCTATGCCGAGCTACTGGGCGATCGCGGCACCACCGGCGTGGCGCTCAAGGTAGCCCGGGACAAGGATCTCCAGAAGGAGCTCAGGAAGGCAGTCGAGGAGCTTCGCCAAGCCGGTCAGCGCGTGCAGGGCAAGGACTCGCACACCGGGCGGAACGCTTCACTGCTCCTCGCGGGGATCGCACTGGGCGTCCTCTTCAACCCGGCGACGGGTCCCGACACGCGCAGGTGGCTGAAGGACAGGTTGTTCGGCCCCGAGCAGCCCTTCGAGGCCTACAACAACCAGTCGAACGAGCAGTAGCGCGCTGATCTGACTGGCGAAGCAGGCTCTTCCGCTGGGCGGGGCATGCCCCGCCCTGCATTGTGACGCGCGTGGCCCCGCCTCTCTACTGGACGCGAGGGCGGAGTTCAGCTCGGCCGAAATCGCGGCGCAGCCGTAGATTTCGGCCGATGACTAGCCGCCGGGTTTTGCCTCGACAATCGTGGGTCCGGCCGGTCCCTCACCGAATAGCGGACCCATGTCGAGGAGAGTCGAGAAGGCGGCGGGGTCGAGGCCGCTCATGGTCGAGATGTCGTCGGCCTCGAGAAGGATGGCCGCCGGTGCCGGTGCCTTGCCGCCCGGCGGGCTCCATGCGCCTACGTCGAAGCTGAGGTCGGTCTGGCGTTTCCACGCGAGCAAATAGGGATACGGGTTCACGACCCCGTCGTAGCCCTTCCAGAGGAGCTCGACCGGGTGCACCTCGAAGTGGAGGTGCGGTGGCGTTCCCTCGGCGTCGCCTGTCGTCCCGACGAAGCCGATCACGTCGCCGGCGTGGACGTGCGCCCCGTCACGCGCGAGCGGCGAGAAGGCGGAGAGATGGGCGTGGTAGAACTCGTTCCCCTGCAGGTCTCGGAGCCAGAAGCGGTTTCCCCCGACGGTGTTCCACCCGACGAGGGAGAGCGTCCCGTCCGCGACCGCGAGGATCGGAGCTCCCTTCGGGGCGAAGATGTCGTTGCCGTGGTGCCACACTGTGTCGGCCCGCGGAGCGCCGAAGTCGTCGCTGAACGACGAGGGCCCGTAGACGGGGAAGACGTAGCCCTTGTTCGTCAGTTGGGGCTTCACGCCGGGCGGCGTCGGATGGACGACCGGCGGAGGCGCCGAATCCGGAGGTGCATGAGTGGGCGCCGGTTGGGGTAGCGGCTGCGGGAGCGCCGGCGAGCCCTTCAACGCGGTCGCGGCCGCCTCCGCATAGCCGACGAAGATCTCGGTGCCCGCCGGAAGCCCGCCGTGGTCGGCGGTCAGGCGGACGTGGATGCCCGTTACGAACCCGCGGTGGCCTTTTCTCGTGGTGGTGTTCTGGCGGACGACAGCCTGCTCGAGGAGCGTCGCGTAGCCCCAGTCTCCGAGCGGGACGCGCGCATTGATCTCGGCCGCCAGGGGTTGCCCCAACACCGTCAGGTTCGTGAGAGTGGACTCGGCCAGGCTGCCCCCGGCGGCCCTCGAGGTCGCGTGGGAGGTGGCGCGAAGATCGACGGAATCGGCGGTGAGCTCGCCACCGAACAGCGACACTCCGCTGACAGACGTGACCGCTCGCCCGATGCCACGGCCGCCGGTCCCGGTCGCCTGCGTCCCGGCCGCAATTTCGCCGACAGAGATTGCGCCGCTCGCGTGGGCCCAGCTGACGAGCGAAGCAGCGGCCCGAGGCGGCGACGAGATCGCTCCGGCGGTGACGGTGTCCTGCCCGGGCACGACAACACGCACGCCGAAGGAACTCGCCGAGGCCGCGGCCTGGGAGGCGGCCGCTCCCGCAGAGCCGCCAGCCGCGAGCGCCACCAAGGCGAGCATGACCCCAAGGGCGATCCTCGCTCGCACGAATAGGAGGTTATCGCTGTACACGGCCAGTTTGCTATCGGTCATATTTCCTTCCGTATGGAGACCGAGCATGCGCACGCGGCGATCGAGGCTCTGCTCGAGGAGCAGCGCACCTTCCCTCCCCCCGAGAAGTTCCGGGCCGGCGCGGTCATCTCCGACGAGGAGGTCTACCGCCGAGCCGAAGAGGACTTCGAGCGTTTTTGGGCCGAGCTCGCCGGCGAGTTCATCGGCTGGTTCAAGCAGCCCACGAAGACGATGGACTGGAAGCCGCCTCACGCGACGTGGTTCGCCGACGGCGAGCTGAACGTCGCCTGGAACTGTCTCGACAAGCAAGTGGAGGCGGGCCGCGGCGGGAAGATTGCCTACCACTGGGTCGGTGAGCCGGAGGGCGACACGCGCGATCTCACCTACGAGGAACTCCTCCGAGAGGTGTCCCGACTCGCGAACGGCCTTCGCAGCCTCGGCGTCCGCAAGGGCGACCGCGTCGGGATCTACATGGGGATGGTTCCGGAGCTTCCCGTCGCCATGCTCGCCTGCGCACGCATCGGCGCTGCGCACGTCGTGGTCTTCGGCGGCTTCTCCGCGGAGTCGCTAGCCGAGCGCATGCGAGACACCGGCGCCAGGGTGCTGATCACGCAGGACGAGGGGTGGCGCAAGGGCTCCAAGGTCCCGCTGAAAGGGAACGCCGACGACGCCGCAGAAGAGGCGCCCGACCTCGAGCGGTTCGTGGTCCTCAGGCGGACCGGCGACGACGTCCCCTGGACCGAGGGCCGCGACGTCTGGTGGGACGACCTCGTCGATGGACAGAGCGAAGACTGCGAAGCGGAGCGGATGAACGCGGAGGACGTGCTCTTCCTCCTGCACACCTCAGGCACCACGGCCAAGCCCAAGGGCGCCCAGCACACCACCGCCGGCTACCTCCTCCACGTCTCGGTCACGCACAAGTGGATCTTCGACATCCACGAGGACACGGTCTGGTGGTGCGCCGCCGACGTGGGCTGGATTACCGGGCACAGCTACATCGTCTACGGGCCCCTGAACAACGGGACGACGAGCGTACTCTACGAGGGCGACCCTGCCTACCCCGACTGGGACCGCCACTGGGAGATCGTCGAGCGCTACGGAGTCAACTCCTATTACACGGCGCCGACGCTGATCCGCTCGTTCGTGAAGATGGGTCCGGAGTACCCAGCGCGCCATGACCTTTCCTCGCTCCGTCTCCTCGGCACCGTGGGGGAGCCGATCAATCCGGAGGCCTGGGTCTGGTACTGGAAGTACATCGGCCGAGAGCGCTGCCCGATCGTCGACACCTGGTGGCAGACCGAGACCGGCGGCATCCTCATCACACCCCTCCCGGGCATCACAACGTTGAAGCCAGGGTCGGCCACGGTTCCTTTCCCTGGGATCAAGCCCGAGATCCTGGACGAGCAGGGCAACCCTGTTCCGCAGGGAGAAGGGGGATTCCTGACGATCCGCCGTCCCTGGCCGGGGATGTTCCGCACGCTCTGGGAGGACGACGAGCGCTACGTGCAGACCTACTTCTCCAGGTACGGGCCGGAGACCTACTTCACCGGCGACGGCGCGAAGCAGGACTCAGACGGCTACTTCTGGCTGATGGGGAGGATCGACGACGTCATCAACGTCGCCGGCCACCGGCTCTCGACCACCGAGATCGAGTCGACGCTCGTCGAGCACGGTGCGGTCGCCGAGGCGGCCGCCACCGGCGCGGCGGATCCCGATCGCGGCCAGCGGATCGTCTGCTTCGTCCTGCTGAAAGGGGGCCGCGAGCCTTCGGACGAGCTCGCGGAAGAGCTCCGTCAGTTCGTCGCCCAGAAGATCGGCAAGATCGCGCGGCCGGCGGCGGTGCTCTTCGGAGACGATCTGCCGAAAACCCGCTCCGGAAAGATCATGCGCCGATTGCTGAAGGACATCGCCGAGGGCAACGAGCTCGGGGACACGACCACGCTCCGCGACTCGGCCGTCGTCGACGACCTCAAGCAGAAGGCCGACGCGGCGCTCCGGCGCGGATAGTCACTAGCCCAGGTCGCGGGCGAAGCGGCGGAAGCGCTCGCGGGCGTCGTCGTCCGGCCCCACAGGCTCCTCCTCGGCGAGCTTCGGATCCGCCGCGACTTCTCGGGCCACGCGCTTCACCTCTTCAGCCGCGGCCTGGCGGTGCTTCGGATCGGCCAGAAGCTCGTCGACCCAGGTACGCGATCCCTCGGGCTGAACGTCGTGATCGACGAGCAGGCTGCCGAGCAGGATGCCGACCCGGATATAGGCGAACGTGCGAAAGGCCAGCTGGCGGCGGGGCGAGGCGACCATGGCGGCGAGCTCCTCGTCCTCCTCGTGGAGGCTGGCCACGAATTCGCCGATCGGCTCCTCGACGAGCGGAAGCCAGATGTCGTCGTCCGCCATGCCCCGATTCTAGTGTCGGATCGACCAGGCGAGCCGAGTCGCGATGACCACGAGCAACCCCGCAAACAGGCGCCGCAAGGTCTCGTCCGAAAGCCTGTCGGCGAGAACGACTCCGCCCACGACGCCGATCGCCGAGACGAGGCCGATTGTCAAGGCAGCCCTCCAGCGGACGTGTCCGTAGCGGTCCTGACGCCACGCACCCACCGCGACGACCGGGATGATCGCCGCCAGCGAGGTGGCTTGAGCCTCGAGATGGGTGAGCCCGACGACCAGAGAAAGGGTCGGCACGAACAGGATGCCGCCGCCGACGCCGAACATCCCTGAGAGAACGCCTGCGGCAAACCCCAGGAAAACGACCAGCACGAGCGTCATTCGAAGAAGAGCCTCGCGGCGATCGCGAGCAAGAGAACGCTGAAGAGCCCGGCTAGGAGCCGGGAGGCGACGCGCTGCTGGAGCCAGATCCCCGCGAGAGTGCCCGCCATGGCCGGAAGCCCGACGACGACGGCGTCGGCCCAGCTCACCTCGCCGAGCACACCGAACGCGACCATTCCGAAGAGCGCCGTGATTCCGATCGCAGCGAGCGAAGTGCCCGTCGCGACCATCGGGGCGAAACCCGCGAGCAAGACCAGGAGAGGCACGACGATGGCGCCTCCGCCGACGCCGAATAGCGCGCTGAAGAAGCCCGCCGCGACCCCGATGCCGATGTACACAGTCCTCGATCGGAGCGCGCGCGGCACGGTCGTATTCTCCCGCTCATGACGGCCGACCTGCTCGCGCCGCTCCAGGAAGCTCCCGAGCGAAGCGCGCTCATCTTCGACGTGGACGGGACACTGGCCCCGATCGCGTCGCGGCCCGAGCTCGCGGAGGTACCGCCGGCGACGAAAGCGGAGCTCGAACGGCTGGCGGGCCGGTATCTCCTCGTCGCCTTCGTGAGCGGTCGAAGCGGCGAGGAAGCCAGACGGCTTGTGGGGCTCGGCGGGGTTCGGTACGTCGGCAACCACGGCCTCGAGCTCGATCCAAGCGCACATGAGCTCCAAGCGCAGATCGCTGCGTTCCGGGACACCGTGGAGCGCAGGGTCGAGGACAAGGGCCTGACGCTCTCCTACCACTTCCGCGAGGCTCGCGACGAGGCCGAAGCACGCGCTGAGCTCGAGGAGATCGCCCGTCGCGCCGCTGCCGCAGGCCTGGTTCCACGCTGGGGCCGCAAAGTGCTCGAGATTCGTCCGGCCGTGAAGGCCGACAAGGGCACCGCGGTGCAGGAGCTCATCCGGGAGGCCGGCGCCCGGCGGGCGCTCTACGCGGGGGACGACACCACCGACCTGGACGCCTTCGCGGCCCTGGCCGACGCGAGCCTCGAGCATGTCGTCCGCGTGGCTGTTTCCTCGGAGGAGGCCCCGCCAGGCCTCGCAGCGGCCGCGGATCTGGTCGTGGGCGGCACGGCGGGACTGGCGCGAATCCTGGCCCAGCTCTAGCGCCGGCTACGTTTGGCGCGGGGTGCGTGAAGGTAGACAGCCTTCGTGCGCTTTCGGCGTCGTGCCCGGCTGGATCCGGGCCAGGTAACCGACGTACGCGGTCGCCGCATGAGCCCTGGTGGGGTCGCGGTCGGCGGCGGCGGGCTCGGCCTTGTCGGTCTCCTGATCTACATCGTCATCTCACTGCTTTCGGGAGGAGGTGGCCTAGGTCAGCTGGGCCCCCTCGAGGACCAGCGCGTCGGCCAGGGCGACACACCGTCCGAGGTCTCACAGGAGTGCCGCACAGGAGCGGACGCGAACCAGCGGCAGGACTGTCGGATCGTCGGGGTGGTCAACAACGTGCAGGAGTTCTGGGACGGAGTCTTCCAGCGGAGCGACAGCCAGTACGAATATGTCGACACCGTTTTCTTCACGGACCAGGTGCAGACGGGTTGCGGCTTCGCGAGCTCGCAGGTCGGCCCGTTCTACTGCCCACGCGACAAGCTCGTCTATATCGACTTGGGCTTCTTCGACGAGCTCTCGTCGCGCTTCGGCGCGAAGGACACGCCGTTCGTCGAGGCCTACGTGATCGCTCATGAGTACGGCCACCATGTTCAGGACCTGCTCGGCGTCCTCGGCCAGATAGGTAACGACACGCAGGGGCCTGAGAGCCGGGCGGTCCGCTCAGAGCTGCAGGCCGACTGCTACGCGGGCGTCTGGGCCGCTCATGCGGTGGACACAGATGTAATCGTCGATCTGACGCAGACCGACATCAACGACGGCCTCGACGCAGCGGCGGCGATCGGGGACGACCGGATCCAAGAGAAGGCGCAGGGACAGGTCAATCCGGAAACGTGGACGCATGGATCCTCCGAGCAACGCAGGAGGTGGTTCTCGCGGGGCTACGAGAACGGCAGTCCCGCCGCTTGCGACACCTTCTCGGGCTCGATCTAAATCGTCGCTGCTTCGCGCAGGACCTCCCAAGCCCTCTCGACGTCCGCCTCGGTGGTGCGTACGTTGCCCACCGCGAGCCTGAGCACGTAGCGCCCGTTCAGGCGCGTATGCGAGAGAAACACCTCGCCGGTCTCGTTCACCTTTCGTAGCAGCGCCTCGTTCTCGTCGTCCTCACCTCGCCGGCGGAAGCAGACGACCGAGAACTGATACGGGGCGATCACCTCCCAGTCCGGATCCGCCTCCACCCAGGATGCAAAGAGCCGCGCGAGCCGGACGTGCTCCCGGATGAGCTCCTGCAAGCCCTCGCGGCCGTAAGACCTCATCACCGCCCAGAGCTTGAGAGCGCGGAAGCGGCGGCCGAGGGCGGGCCCGTAGTCCTTGAGGTCGGTGACCCCCGAGGCCCGCTCGGGCATGTACTCCGGATCGGCCGAAAAGGCTCTGAAGAGAGCATCGGGCCGGCGCGTCCAGAGCGCGGAGCAATCCACGGGCGTGAAGAGCCACTTGTGCGGGTTGACGACGATCGAATCGGCGCGATCAGCGCCCGCGAGCGCCCAGCGAAACTCTTCACAGACGGCCGCGGAGCCGGAGTAGGCCGCGTCGACATGGAGCCATGCGCCGGCCTGCTCGCACAGGTCGGCGATCTCCGGGACCGGGTCGACGGACGTCGTCGAGGTCGTCCCCGCTGTGGCGACCACTGCGGCGGCTCCCTCGATCTCCGCGGCGAGCGCGTCGGGGCGGAGACGGAACTCGCCGTCGACGGGCAACAGCCGGCATTCGAGCCCCACCAGGCGCGCAGCCTTCGCCACGGAGAAGTTCGCCTGCTCCGAGGTGAGAACCGCCCCACCCGGGCGGAGCTCGCGGGCCGCGGCGAGCGCGGCGACCGTCGCGGTCGAGGCCGTGTCCTCGATGTGTCCGTGGAGACCTTCAGGCAGGCCGAGGAGCTGGCGAAGCCAGTCGAGCGCCAGCTCCTCCAGCTCGGTGGCGGCCGGAGACGTCGTCCAAAGCATCGCGTTGACGTTGAGGGCGGCAATCAAGAGCTCGGCGAGGATTCCCGGCTCGGAGCCGGAGATGGCGAAGTAGCCGAAGAACCGCGGGTGATTCCAATGGGTGATCCCCGGGAGCAGAAGCTCGTCCAGATCGGCAAGGACTTCTGCAAAAGGCTCCCCGCGATCGGGCGGCGAGGCTGGAAGCTTTCCGCGGATCTCGCCCGGCTGCACCCGAGCCTGCACGGGCAGGTCTCGCACGCGCTCGAGGTAGTCCGCCACCCAGGCGACCGCCGCCTCGCCGTCCCGGCGAAACTGCTCCCCCGTCGAATCTGGCTTGTGTTTCACGGGCACAAAGTCTTCGTTGGGCTCTCTTTGCTCATTCAAGCGGTCCACGTTGTCCTCTTCGGACCTTCGAGAGGCTTGTGCGTGTGGAACACAATCTCGCTCTCACGGCTTCTTCATCAGCTTCCTGACCTCACGCCACGGGCGCGCGTTCACGATCCGGTCAGCGGTCAGCCAGCCGCGCCGTGCCTGCGCCACTCCGAGGCCAAGGTAGTCCAGCTCGTGCACCCGGTGGGCGTCGGTCGAGATGACGATGCGCACTCCCGCTTCCGCTGCGGCGCGCGCATGCGTATCGATGAGATCGAGCCGATCGGGCTGCGAGTTGATCTCCAGAAAAGTTCCCGTCTCGACCGCCTTCTCGAGCAGGGCTTCGAAATCGATGTCGTAGGAGTCGCGCCGGTTGATCTTCCGGCCCGTCGGATGACCGATGCAGTCCACGTGGGGGTTCTCCATCGCAGTTGCGATCCGCCGGGTGAGCTCCCCGCGCGGCTTGTCGAAACCGGAATGAACCGAGGCCATTACCCAGGCCCTCTCGGCCAGCGCCTCGTTCGCCACGTCGACCGAGCCGTCCGCGCGGATGTCGACCTCGACACCCGAGAGCACCTCGATCCCGTGGACGCGCTCGTTGAGAGCCGCGATCTCCTCCGCCTGCCGCTCCAGACGCCCGTCCTTCAACCGCTTCGCATGGTCGCAGACGGCGAGGTATCGCCTGCCCAAGGCTCGAGCCGCGAGGACCATCTCCTCGAGCGTTCCACGCCCGTCGGACCAGTCGGTGTGCGAGTGGAGGTCGCCTGCCAGGTCCCCGAGCTCCACAAGCCGCGGGAGCGAGCCGTTGCGCGCGGCGGCCAGCTCGCCACGGTTCTCGCGCAGCTCGGGCGGTATCCACTCGTAGCCGAGGAAGGCGTACAGCTCTTCCTCGTCAGCGGCACGGAAGACGTCTCCGGTCTCGACGTTCTTCACGCCGTACTCGGAGACCGAGAGCTTCCGCCCGACGGCCTCCTCGCGCAGAGCGACGTTGTGCGCCTTCGATCCGGTGAAGTGCTGGAGGAGGTTGCCGTAGCTCTCCGGCGGCACGACGCGGAGGTCGAAGCGAAGGCCGTCGTGGGAGACGACTGTGGCCTTCGTCGAGCCTTGAGCGACGACCTCGGCGACCCACGGCAGGGCCGCGAAATGAGTGGTGAGGGCGGAGGGATCGCTCGCCGTGGCGATGATGTCGAGGTCGCGTACCGTCTCGCAGCGGCGGCGTACGCTTCCGGCCTCGGAGACGCGCTCCGCTGCGGGATGCTCGCGCAGCTCCTCCACGGCGCGCTCGACCGCCGGAAGGACGCCGCCCAGCAGAACACGTCCGCGTTGAGTTACACCGGCCTTCGGCTTCGAGAGCGCCTTGAGTATCTTCTCCTCGGTTTTGGGCCCCAGGCCGGGAAGGCTCGCGAGCAGACCGTTCTCGGCTGCAGAACGCAGGTCCGCGGCCGACTGGACACCGAGCTCGGAGTGGAGCTTCCGCGCGGTCTTGGGGCCGAGCCCGGGCACGTGCATCACCTCGACCAGCCCGGCGGGCAACTTGTCCCGGAGCTTCGCGATCGCGCTCAGGTCTCCGGTCTCTGAGAACTCGATGATCTTGTTCTGAATCGTCGTCCCGATCCCCGAGAGGCGAGTCGCCTTGCCGTCGAGAGCCAGCTGCGCCACCGGGACGGCCGACTCCCGGATGCGCGTGGCCGCCCGCCGGTACGCCGTCAAACGAAAAGCATCGGCCCCGTCCAGCTCGAGCATGTCTGCGAGGAGCTCGAACTCGTCGGCGAGCTGGGCATTCGAGGGCAGGCCGCGGGCCACGCGGCGATGATACGCGGGTGCGGGTCGTCGTCTGCTTGCCGACGTACAACGAGCGCGACAACCTCGGGCCGATGGTGCGCGCCCTCGACGACGTCGTCCGCCGGCACGAGCTCGACGCACGTGTTCTCGTCATCGACGACTCCTCGCCCGACGGGACCGGCGAGCTCGCCGACCGGCTCACCGGCGAGTTCCGCTTCCTCTCGGTCCTCCACCGTCAGAAGAAGGAGGGACTCGGCCCTGCATATCTGGCGGGGTTCGTCTGGGCACTGGCGACCGACGCCGATCGCATCGTCGAGATGGACTGCGACTTCTCCCACGACCCGGAAGACCTTCCCCGGCTCCTCGCTGCCACGGAGAACGCCGATCTCGCGCTCGGCTCCCGCTATGTGGAAGGCGGCGGTACCCGCAACTGGAGCGTGGCGCGGCGAGCCGTCAGCCGGTTCGGCTCCTTGTACGCGCGGATTCTGCTGGGAGTCGGGGTCCGCGACCTCACGGGCGGGTTCAAGTGCTTTCGCCGCTCCGTGCTGGAGGCAATCGGCCTGGAGCGGATCTCGACGAAGGGCTACGCCTTCCAGATCGAAACGACGTATCGCGCCCTCAAGGTCGGCTCTCGCGTCGTGGAGGTTCCGATCGTCTTCTCCGAGCGCGAGGTCGGCACGTCGAAGATGAGCCGCGCCATCGTCCTCGAGGCGATGGCCAAGGTTCCCGCGCTCCGGCTGCGGGCTCTCCTGGGCCGTCTTTAGCCCTGGGTATAGTGAGACGATGGTCAGCGAGGTCACCGACGCGACCTTTGAGGCGGATGTTCTCCAGGCGGATCGCCCCGTGGTCGTCGACTTCTGGGCCCCGTGGTGCGGCCCGTGCCGGGTGGTCAGCCCGATCATCGACGACCTCGCCGGCCAGCACGGCGACCAGGTCTCGTTCCTCAAGCTGAACGTGGACGACAACCCGGCCACGGCTTCACGCTACAACGTGCTCTCGATTCCGACGGTGATCCTCTTCGAGCGTGGCGAACCGCAAGACACGGTCATCGGCGCCCGCTCGAAGAGCCACTACGAGAGCGCGTGGCAGCGCTGGCTCTCGGCCGCAGCCTGACCGACTGCTGACTGGAACGCGGCCCCGAGTCGGGGTGTAATGCGTTTGTGAGAATCGCTTCTCTCTGCGCCGGCTTGGCTCTCGTCGCCGTTCTCACCGCCTGCGGCGGAGGACGCGCTCGAGAGGAAGCACCGCCGAAGCAGACATTCCATCCACCCGCCGACGACCTGCTGGGGCTGGTTTGGAATCGAAACAGCGCAGAGCTCACAAAACTCGATCCGCGCACGCTTGCGCCTCGGTCTGTGCGCATCGATGTGGGACCCGGGACTCTGATCGCCTTCTCGCCCGACCAAAGGACCCTTGCCATCACCGGCGGCGAGGAAGGCGAGATCAACCTCGTCGACCTGCGGACGTTTCGCTCGCGCGGCCAGGTCGACATCGGCATGTCGGGCTACATCAGCCGACTGTCCTGGCCTCCCCCTGGAATGCTCTTCGCCGCCGTCGGTCAGCAGTTCGTCGTCGTGATCGACCCTGTCGGCCTAAAGGTCTACGAGACGAGGCAGGTCGAAGGCACGCTCATCGCGGCGGCGCCGACAAAGGCGGGTCTGCTTGGTCTGGTCGCGCCTGCCGACCGCATCGGGCCACTGCAGCTGGTCGTCTGGGGTGGCAAGGGGACGTCAGCCGTCCCCCTCCGGATGGTGGGCGGCTGGGAAACGGAGCAAGGTGAGAACGAATCCGACTTTCGCTCGCGTGAGCTGGTGCCGGGACTCGCCGTCGACCCGACGGGCCGACGGGCGCTCGTCGTGCCGGCGGGTGGCCCGGTCGCCGAGGTCTCGCTGAGCAACCTGCGAGTCGAGTACCACACGCTCTCGGAACCCGTTTGGCTCTTCAGCCGCTTCCTCGACTGGCTCGACCCAGCCGCGGAGGCCAAGATGATCGAAGGAAAGGACCGACAGGCGTTGTGGCTCGCAAACGGCCTGGTTGCCGTGAGTGGGACGGACTATCCGCCGATCGAGGCGGGTCAAACCGACCTGGTCGGCGAGCCTGCCGGGCTGTCCCTCATCGACACCGATGACTGGAGCGTTCGCAGGGTCGACGGGAAGGTCTCCGGCGTCCAACTCCTAGGTTCCCGGCTCTTCGCATACGAAGCAGGGTGCTCAAGCGCACCGGAGAGCTTCGCCCTCGTCGCCTACGATCTCAGCGGCAAGCAGCGGTTCCGCCTTTGTCGCGACGAGGGCTTCGACCCACAGGTCGTAGGCGACTATCTCTACGTTGGCATGGACAACAACACCCGGTTCGACGTGGTCGACATGTCGACCGGAGCAGTCGTGTCACGGCTGAAGACCAAGCAGACGACGACCCTGCTCGTCGACTAGCGAGCGAACGCGTCCCAGCCGGCGGGCAAGTCCGGCTCGACGCCCTCGCCTTCCTCGACGCGCCCGACGACGGGAAGTCCGAGCGCTGCCGCGTCCTCCGAGGTCACCACCCCCAGAAGCTCGTAATCCTCACCCATGGTCCAGAAAGGCAGGTCAGCGACCTCCTCGAGCCGCGGCGCGCGCGGCACGCTCTCCACGTCGATCACGAGCCTGCAGCTCGACCGCTCAGCGATGCGGGCGGCATCCGAGAGGATCCCGTCGGAAAGATCAATGAGCGCGTGCGCGACGGGGCCCAGACGCCGGCCCTCCTCGAGACGGAACGGCGGCCGCCGGTGACGCTCCACGAGCTCGGCGAAGCCCTCCAGCCCGTGTTCCAGCGCGTAGAGCCCCGCAGCCGCCCCGCCGAGGGGGCCCGTCACCACGAGCACGTCCCCTGGCCGAGCCCCCGCCCTGCCGGGAACACGTTCGCTGCGCCCGACGGCTGTCACGCTGAGGCTGAATTCCCCTGTTGCCGTCGTATCGCCGCCGAGCACGGGCACGCCGGCTTCCGCGATGCCCTCATACAGCTCCAGGATCGTGGCGTCCCCGGTCTCGAGCGCGGCTGCGAGCCCGACGAGCAATCCGACGGGCTTGGCGGCCATGGCAGCGAGATCGCTGAGGTTGACCGCGGCGGCCTTGTAACCGAGGTCGCGCCACGAAGTCCACTCGGATCTGAAATGAACGCCTTCGACGAGCACGTCCTGTGTGACCACCAAGCCACCCTCGAGAACGGCGCCCTCGGCGTCCTGGCCGGAGACGAGGCCCCGGCGCTCGAGCTCCGCGAGAAGCCCGAACTCACCCAGCTCTGAGAGGCGCCTCAACGGTTCCAAGCCCGAAGACGTCGACGGGGCCTGAGCCGGAGCCGATCTCCTGCAGACCGGAGCGAACGGCTTCCGAGGCAACGCTTGCGGCACCCCGCGCTGCCTCCTCGAGCGTTGCGCCGTGGGCGAGGAACGCGGTGAGGGCAGCCGAGTGAGTGCAGCCCGCACCATGCGTCGCCTGGCTGCCGTAACGCTCGACCGCAATCGGCACATGACGCTCACTGTCGAAGAGCCAGTCCACCGCCTCGGTCCCGTGCCCCCCCGTGACGACAACGGCGGGGGCCCCCAGTCCGTGAATAGCCTCGGCGAGCTCCTCCCGGTTCGCCTGCTCGGAGTAGGGCACGCCCGCGAGCACACAGGCCTCGTGCAGGTTCGGCGTCACGACAGTAGCGAGCGGAAAGAGCCGCTCGACCAGCACGGAGACGGCGTCGTCCTGGAGGAGCTTCGCCCCTGACGCAGCGACCATCACGGGATCAACGACGAGAGGCACGCGATGGCCTCCCAGGAAGTCAGCGACCGTCTCGATGATCGGAGCGCTGAAGAGCATCCCCGTCTTGGCGGCGTCGACGCCAATGTCGTCGAAGAGGACTTCGAGCTGGTCGCGGATGAAGTCGCGCGGGGCCTCGTGGACGGCGCGCACCTCCGTGGTCGACTGCGCCGTGAGCGCGACGATCACGCTCATGCCGTGGCAACCGAGGCGGGCGAAGGCCTTCAGGTCGGCCTGGATGCCGGCGCCGCCGCCGGAGTCCGACGTGGCGATCGTGAGACAGCGAGGGATCACGCGGTTGAGGCTAGCATCGGACTTCGTGGCTACCGTCGCCGCCGTCTGGGACGAGCTCCTCAGCGGCGAGGAGCTCGCCTACGTCACCGAAGTGCCCGCGCGCGAGGCGCGCCTCGTCCCGATCCCCGAAGGCCTTCATCCTCAGGTCCAGCAAGCGCTCTCGGCGCAGGGGCTCACAGGTCTCTACGGCCACCAGGCGGAGGCCTTCGAGTCGGCCTCCCGGGGCGAGCACCTCGTCATCGCGACGGGAACGGCGAGCGGCAAGACGCTCGCTTTCAACCTCCCCGTCCTCGACGCCCTCGCCGCCGAGCCCAAGCTGCGCGCCCTCTACCTCTACCCGACCAAGGCGCTCGCACAGGATCAGGCCAGGGCGCTCGCCTCCTACGGAGTGCCCCGGCTCAGGCCGGCCATCTACGACGGAGACACGGAGGCCGAGCGGCGCTGGCAGATTCGCAAGTGGGCGAACGTCATCCTCACGAACCCGGACATGCTCCATGTCGGGGTGCTCCCCCACCACGACCGCTGGGGGGACGTCCTCCAGAACCTCCGCTACGTCGTGGTGGACGAAGCGCACGTGTATCGGGGCGTCTTCGGCTCCCACGTCGCGAACGTCCTCCGGCGCTTACGCCGCGCCGCCGCGATCTACGGCGCCGACCCGCAGTTCCTGCTGGCTTCGGCGACCATCGCCAACCCCGGCGACCTTGCCCACTCCCTCCTCGGAGTGGACACGACGGTCATCGGCGACGACGCAGCGCCGCGCGCCGCGCGCACGATCGCGTTCTGGAACCCGCCGGTCCTCGACGAGGAGCTCCAGCTCCGTGCGAGCGCACTGGGTGAGGGGTCACGCCTGCTGGCCGACCTCGTTCAGCGCGGGATGCGCACCATCTGCTTCGCCAAGTCCCGCAAGTCGGCCGAGCTCATCCACCGGTTCGCCGCCGAGCGGGTCGGGCCGGATCTCGCAGAGCGGCTCTCCCCCTACCGCGCCGGCTATACCCCGGCTCAGCGCCGCGACATCGAGCGCCGCCTCGTCGAGGGCGAGCTCCTCGGGGTCACGGCGACCGACGCCCTCGAGCTCGGCATCGACATCGGGCTCCTCGACTGCGCGATCTCCGTCGGCTTCCCCGGCACGGTGGCCAGCCTGCGGCAGCAATGGGGACGCGCGGGCCGCCGGGCCAAGGGCCTCGCCGTGCTCGTCGCGAGCGAAGACGCGCTGGACCAGTTCTTCATGCGGGAACCCGAAGCGCTCATGGACCGACGCGTCGAGGCTGCGATCCTCGACCATTCGAACCCACGTGTCCTCGACGGCCATGTTCGCGCGGCGGCCTTCGAGGCTCCCTTGGACGAGGGCGACACGCCGTTCCTGGGGCCGGAGGCTCTCCAGCGCGCGGAAGCCCTGGTCGAGACGGGCGACCTCCAGCTGACGAAGGCCGGCTATGTGTGGTCCGGTCGCGATTACCCCGCGGCGCGCTTCTCGCTCCGTTCCACAACGCCCGATGCCTTCTCGGTGGTGGATGTCGCGACCGGCTCGGTGCTGGGCGTCGTCGAGCGTGAGCGCGCCTACTCGACGGTTCACGAAGGAGCGATCTACCTGCACCTGGGGGAGTCCTACCGCGTGCTGGAGCTCGACCTGGAGGCGCGCACGGCTCTCGTCGAGCCCTTCACGAGCGATTACTACACGCAGCCGAAGAAGGAGACCACCACGGCCATCGAGCGCGCCGAGCTCACGGAGCGTCGTCTGGGAATGGAAGCCTCGTTCGGCACGGTGAGCGTCACCGAGCAGGTGGTGGCGTATCAGAAGAAGGGGATCCGCGACCAGGCGACGCTCGAGCTCGTCGCACTCGAGCTCCCCGAGACCACCTTCGAGACCGAAGCCGTCTGGTACCTACCCGAGCCCTGGATGCTCGAAGGGCTCGAGGCGATCGAGCGCCTCCTCGGCTCGCTCCATGCCGCCGAGCACACGATGATTGCCCTCTTGCCGCTGTGGGCCATGTGCGACCGCTGGGACATCGGCGGCCTTTCGACCAACATTCATTTCCAGACCGGCCGCCCGACCGTCTTCATCTACGACGGCCACGCGGGCGGCGTCGGCATCGCACGGCGCGGATTTGACCAGCTCGAGGGTTGGGTAGCCGACACCGAGCGGCTCCTGGCCGGCTGTCCCTGCGAGAGCGGCTGTCCGTCGTGCGTCCAGTCACCGAAATGCGGCAACCTCAACGAGTTCCTCGACAAGACCGGCGCGCTCACCCTCGTCCGACGAATGCTCACGGCAAGGGCCACCTGAGGATGGAGGGGCCGACCCGTGCGCCGGCCCCTTGACTCCGCCCCGGAGGTCCAGCGTTAGGCGCAGCCCACCGGGGCCAGTCGTCCTCCGTCGCCGCCCGTCAACGGCGCGTTACCGACGTCACGCGGGATGAGGCCGGTGATGGGATCGCCCTGCGCTCGGTTTGCGCCAGTATTGCTCTCGGTCGTTACGCCGCACTCGTCTGCGAGCGTGCTCAGCGGTGTGATTCCGTGAACATGGGCGCGCGCTGCCCCCGCCGTGAGCGCAAGACCGACGACGAGCATGACCAGCACCAGAAACAGTTTCATGAAACCCTCCCCTCCAGGGTCGTTTGGGGTGGGGTACGAGAAAAGACCGTGACCGGATTGCAACAGCGTCAGGCACGCGGCGGGACCCTCATCCTCGGCGGCGGGTTCGCCGGCGGCTACGTGGCGCGACTGCTCGGGAAGCGCGGCTCGACCATCGTCAGCCGGGAGAACTTCATGCTCTACACGCCGATCCTCCCCGAGGCTGCATCGGGAACGCTCGAGCCGCGGCATGTCGTCGTCCCGCTCCGAATGATGTGCCGCCATTCGCAGCTCGTCCTCGGACGGGCTGTCTCGCTGGACACCGCCGCACGCGCCGTGCGGGTCGAGACCGAGGTCGGGCCGGCAGAGATCCACTACGAGCGGCTCGTGATCGCGCTCGGCGCCGTGGCTCGCACGCTCCCCATCCCCGGCCTCGCCGAGCATGGGCTCGGCTTCAAGAGCCTCGCGGACGCGATCTACCTGCGTAACCATGTCCTCCGCCAGCTCGAGCTCGCGGAAGCCGCTCTCACCGCCGACGACGCCAAGCGCCATCTGAGCTTCGTCTTCGTCGGCGCCGGCTACGCGGGAGTCGAGGCGCTCGCCGAGCTCTCCGACCTCCTCCGCGACACCTCGCGCTTCTACCCGGGCTTGAAGAACGTCCGCCAGCGCTGGGTCCTCGTGGACGCGGCGCCCAAGATCCTTCCTGAGATCCCCGCGCGGCTCGGCGACTATGCAGCCCGCGAGCTCTGGAAGCGCGGCGTGGATATCCGGGTTTCGACCACACTCGAGTCCGTGGACGAGCACGCCGTCACGCTTTCGGACGGGAGCCGACTCGACACGGAGACGCTCGTCTGGACCGCAGGAGTCAAGGCGAACCCGATTCAGTCAAAATTGGGCCTGCCGCTCGACGACCGTGGGCGGGTGGTGGTGAACTCCCTGCTCCAGGTCGAGGGCTTCGAAGACGTCTGGGCGCTCGGCGACGGTGCCCGCGTCCCGAACGAGGCGACGCCTGGTCGTTTCGATCCGCCCACCTGCCAGCACGCCCTCCGCCAGGCACGCCGGCTGGCGAAGAACCTCAGCGGCAGCCCGCGTCCCTACCAGTACCGCATGCTGGGGCAGGTGGCCACCCTGGGCCGTCACAAAGGCATTGCAGATGTCCTCGGTCTGCGGCTGCGCGGCTTCCTCGGCTGGTTCGTGACTCGTACCTATCACCTGTACCAGCTCCCGCTGCTCACCCGAAAGCTTCGGGTCGTCACCGACTGGACGGTGTCCCTCTTCTTCCGTCGCGACATCGCCGAGCTCGGCATGCTCGGACACCCGACCTCGCTCCGCGATGACGAGTGACCTCGCCCGGGCGGCGGCCTTCGAGGAGGCGTTGCGCGACGCCGCCGCCGAGCGGGTGGTCGCCTCGCCCCTCGGCTCGGCCATCTTCAACGACACGCTTCCGCTCGTGTGGTCGTTGAACACCCTCCGGGTCGAGCGCACCGGCGCAACGGCAGAGGGGATCGCGGCGGAGGCCGAGCGCCTCCAGGGCGAGGCCGGGCTCACGCACCGCCGGGTCGTCGTCCTCGACGAAGCGGAGGGACGCGGGCTCGAGGACCCCTTCAACGCGCTGGGCTGGAAGACGGACGCGTACCTCTTCATGGTCCCGCGCCGGGAGCCCAACCGCCCCGTGGACACGAGCGACGTCGCCGAGGTCGAGCGCGAAGCGCTCGCGCCGATCCGGGAGAGCATCTTGCGCGAGTGGCTCACCGAGCCCAACGAGGAGGTCGTTCGCCAGGTCGGAAAGGCCGATCGCCTGGTCGCCGCAGCCGGGAACGCACGTCATTTCGCGGCAGTCGTAGGCGGGGTTCCGGTCAGCTCCAGCGACCTCTACTCCGACGGCCGCACGGCGCAGATCGAGGACGTAGGAACTCTTCCGGACCATCGCGGCCAAGGCCACGCCAGCGCGGTCGTCATGCGTGCCCTGGAGGAAGCGCGCGCAATGGGCCACGAATTTGTCTTCCTGACCGCGGACGCCCGGGACTGGCCGAAGGAGCTCTACCGGCGGCTCGGCTTCGAGGGCGTCGGCGAGCGCTATGCCTACCTTCGGAGCCCGGCCGAGGCGGGTTGAACGTCGATCCGCTCAACGAGCTTCGCCTCACGACGCCGCGGCTCGAGCTCCGGCTCGGCACCCAGGATGAGCTCGTAGAGCTCGGCCGTCTGGCCCAGGAGGGCATCCACCCGCCGGAAGAGATGCCCTTCGCGATGGCTTGGACCGACCGCAGTGGCGACGAGGGCTTCGTCGAGAGCTTCGTCGAGTTTCACGAAGCGGCTTTGCGGGACTGGCGCCCCGCGAAGTGGACGCTGAACCTGCTCGTCTTCGCTGACGGCCGGCCGGCGGGCTCGCAGACGATTGCAGCTGAGAACTTCGCCTCGACCCGGACCGTGGCCACTGGCTCGTGGCTCGGCAAGCGGTTCCAGCGACAGGGGCTCGGGACGGAGATGAGGAGCGCGGTGCTCGAGCTCGCCTTCCGGGAGCTCGGCGCCGAGGCGGCCACCTCGGGCGCGATCGTGGGAAACGAGGCCTCGAAGCGGGTGTCGGAGAAGCTCGGCTACACAATCGAGGGTATGAGCACGGTCTCACCCCGGGGCGAGCCCCTCCAGCACTACGACTTGAGGATCGAGCAGGATGCCTGGGCCAGTCCCGTGCCGGTTGAGATCGCCGGTCTCCACGGCTGTTTGGCTCTCTTCGGCCTCAGCGAAGTTTCTTGAGCGCTGCGCCGATCGACTGGCGCTTCGTGAGCACCGGCTCGTAGAGATCGCCGTCGCGCTCGATCCGGCCGAGGACGACTTCCATGGTGAAGTGCCGCGGGTCGAGTTCCTCGGTCACCTCCTCCCAGCGGAGCGGAGTCGAGACCGGCGCTCCTTCCCGCGGCCGCACCGAATAGACCGACGCGATCGTCTTCCCTTCCCCGTTCTGGTTCGAGTCGATCAGCACTCCGCGCCGCTTCTGCTTCGACCACTCGGTGGTGACGAGTCCTCGGTGGGTGGAAGCGAGCGTGCGTGCGACGATCTCGGCGAACTCGCGAGTGTCCGCGTAGGTGTAGCGCCGGGCGACGGGAACGAGGACATGAATCCCGTCCGAGCCACTCGTCTTCGGGAATCCCTCCAACTCCAGCGCGTCCAGCACCTCCTTGACGAGGAGCGCGACCTGCACCGTCTCCTTGAAGCCGACGTCAGGGGAGGGATCGAGGTCGAACAGGACGAAGTCGGGCCGTTCGGGCTTGTCCACGCGCGAATACCAGACGTTCATGTCGATGCAGCCCATGTTGACCATCCAGAGCAGCGCCAGCTCGTCGTTGACCAACGGATAGCTGATCATTCGCTTCTGGCGGCTCTCGCGTGAGGTGGCGCGGAAAGCCTTCCGCGCGATCCATTCCGGCATGTGCTTGGGCGCGTCCTTCTGGAAGAAGAACTTCCCGAAGGCGCCGTCGGGATAGCGCTTCATCGTGAAGGGGCGGTTCTCGAGGTGAGGGACGAGCACGCCGGCGACATCTCGGTAGTACGCGAGCAAATCTCCCTTAGTGATCCCCTCCTCCGGCCAGAAGACCTTGTCGAGGTTCGAGAGTCGCAGAACGCGCCTCCCGCGCCGGATCTCCGACTCGAGAGGAAGCTCCGGGCGCACCTCGTCGGGGCTCTTGTCCTCGCGCAGCCCCTGATACGACGGCGCGCGCAGGTGGCCGTCGTGGGTCCACTCGACGAACTCGACCTCGCAGACGAGCTTGGGCTCCACCCAGACGACGTCGCCTTTGCGAATCCGCGGCATCTTGGGGACGGCCGGAAACGGCGAGGTCGGGCGCTCGAGCGGCCTCAGGAGCTTCAGCAGCTTGTCGATCTCCGTCTCCGTGAAGCCGGTGCCGCAGTTCCCGACGTAATGAAGCTCGCCACCTCGATTGGCGGCCAGGATGAGCGCGCCCAGCCGGCCCGCCCGGCGACCCTGTCCCTTCGTGTAGCCGGCGATGACGAACTCCTGGCGCTTCTTACCCGGCTTGACCTTCAGCCATTCCCGGCTGCGACGCCCGGGCTCGTAGCGCGATTGTGCCCGCTTGGCCATGACTCCTTCCAGGCCCTGTTGGAGCGCGGCCTGCTCCAAAGAGTGGCCGTCTTCGAAGGCCTCGGAGAGCTGAACCGTCCGGTTCCTGCGATCGAGAATGTCATCCAGCCGCTGGCGGCGCTCGACGAACGGCAGGTCGATCAGCGGTATGCCCTCGAGCTCGAGCAGATCGAAGACGTAGTAGACGAGCGGATAGCCGCCCTTCTGCATGGCGGAGAAGCTCGTCCGGCCCTGCTCGTCGATCGCGCAGACCTCCCCGTCCAGGACGCAGTCCGACGTCCGGAGCGCCCTCGGCAGCTCCCTGGCGACCGCGGCGAAGCGCTCCGTGTAGTCCTGGTCGCGGCGCGTCCGCAGATTCGGGTCCCCACCGCGAAAGTAGGCGATCGTCCGGTAGCCGTCCCATTTGCCCTCGAATAGCCAGCCAGGGCCCTTCGGCAGCTCCTTCGCAAGAGTCGCGAGCATCGGGGCGTAGTGGCCACGTGGCCGCTCGGCGACCTGTTCGTCCCGCTTCTTGATCAGCAGCCAGTTCTTGGGATCGCCCGAGAGCTTCGCCGGCACGAGCGTCCAGGTCCCCTGCAGCCGCTCCCCCTCGAGCCGGACCGTAAGCCCGCCGTCCTTCTTCTCCTCGACCAGCTCATAGGTGCCTTTGTCCCAGATCTCGACCTGGCCGGCGCCGTACTGGCCCTGAGGGATCTCGCCCTCGAAGCCGGCGTAGTCGAGGGGGTGATCCTCGACGTGCACCGCCAGATTTCGCTGCCCCGGTTCGAGCGGAATCCCCTTGGGGACGGCCCAGCTGGCGAGCGCCCCGTCTCGCTCCAGCCGAAAGTCGTAATGGAGGCGCCGCGCATCGTGACGCTGCACCACGAAGATCGGCCGCTTGTCGCGGCGCGCTCCCCCGCCGAAAGGCTCGGGCGTCTTCTTGCGATCCCGCTTGCGCTCGTATTCGCGAAGGCGCGCCACGCTCCTAGCATGCCTCCCCATGCCGGTTCTTGAACGGTTCCACGTTTAGCCGGTCCTGTGCCGGGTAGAAGCCACCCCGAGAAGATTCCTTTGCGACTTCTCTGCCGACCAGGGGGGTTGGCACTTGAGGCCGGTAGCGATACCGGCCTCAAGGCCGTGGTGGAAAGATCGCGTCGAGCAGGGGAAAACCCTGTGGATAATGTGGATGGACGGAGACCGGTCGGTTACTCCAGAAACACGCCCATATCGCGGAACTTCCGATGCCGGAGGCGTCGTCTCTCCACCGGATCGAGGCTTTCCACATCCTGCAGAGCCTCGCTGAGCGACGCTGCCACGAGCCGCGCGGCCTCGTCGTGATCGTTGTGAGCGCCGCCTGGCGGTTCGGGGACGACGGCATCCACCACCCCGAGCTCGAGACAATGGGCGGCGTCGGGCTTGAAGGCGGCAGCCGCCTTCTTCGCCTCGCCTGCATCGCGCCAGAGAATGGCGGCGCAGCCCTCCGGAGAGATGACTGAATAGATGGAGTTCTCCTGCATGAGGACGCGGTCGGCGACGGCGATTGCGACGGCCCCGCCGGATCCGCCCTCGCCGATGATGCAGGCGACCGTCGGCACTCCGAGGCGGAGCATCGCGAGCTGCGAGCGCGCGATCCACCCCCCTTGGCCGTGCTGCTCGGCGATCACGCCCGGATAGGCGCCGGGCGTGTCCACGAGCGTGACGACAGGGAATCCGTGGCGCTCGGCTACCTCCATCGTCCTCATCGCCTTGCGGTAGCCCTCCGGGTAGGTCATCCCGAAGTTGCGATGCGTCCGCTCCCGGATGTCGCGTCCCTTCTGGTGCCCGATCAGGGCCATCGTTCGACCCTCGAAGCGCCCGAGGCCCGCGACCACGGCGGCGTCGTCGCCCAGTGACCGGTCTCCGTGCAGCTCGACGAAATCGTCGAAGATCCTCTCGACGTAGTCGAGCGTGTACGGGCGATCCTGGTGGCGTGCGAGCTCAACCGCATGCCAGACGTCGTCGGCCGTCGGCTCTTCGCCGATGCGGTCGATCTGGCGCTGGAGCCGTGCCATCTCACCCGAGACGCCCACGCCTCGGAGAAGCGGCAGCTCACGCAGCTTCGCGAGCCGCTCCCGCAGCTTCAGCTGCTCGAGCGCGCCCTGGGTTCCCTCCTCAATTGCCATCGCGCCGGAACAGGGTGAGCACGCGGCCGAGGTACGGCCGGAGCTCCGGCCGCGAGACGATCGCGTCCACGTGGCCAAAACGCTGGTTGGACTCGGCCAGCCCGAAATCCTCAGGAAGCTTCTCCCGGGTGGTCTGCTGGACGACTCGGGGCCCCGTGAAGGCGAGCAGCGCACCGGGCTCGGCGACGACGACGTCTCCGAGGCTCGCGAAGCTGGCAAGGACTCCGGCCGTCGTCGGGTGAGTCATCACGGAGATGAAGGCCGCAGGCGCCTGGCGAAGCTCGTCGACGGCCGAAACCGTCTTCGGCAGCTGCATCAGCGACAGAATCCCCTCCTGCATGCGCGCGCCCCCCGAGGCGGTCACGCAGACGAGCGGGACGCGCCGATCCGCAGCGCGCTCACAAGCGCGTACGAACTTCTCCCCGACCGCACTGCCCATCGAGCCTCCCATGAAGCCGAAGTCCATGATTGCGAGCTCGCAGGGCCGACGCTCGATCATCGCACCGCCCGCGATCATTGCGTCGCCGAGACCCGTGTTCACCTCGGCCTCGGCGAGGCGCTCGGTATACGCCCTCAGGTCGAAGAATCCGAGCGGATCAGCCGAGCGAAGGTCGGCGTCGACCTCTTTGAAGGTGCCGCGGTCGGCGAGCTGGATCACGCGCTCCCGTGCACGCACCGGGAAGTGGTGGCCGCATTGCGGGCAGACGCGCAGGTTCGCCTCGAGCTCCTCGTCCTTGTAGTGGGAATGGCAGCTCGGGCACGTATTCGGGTGCTTCCGCTCCTGCTCGGGCTCGGGTCCGCGGTGCTCGATCGACACGTCGATGCGGCTGGCCATGGGCGCCTATCTTACGGCGATGGTCCGGCCAGGTCGCGGCGCCGAGGCCGTGACGCGCGAAACGCAAGCCAGGCAAGGACGCAGGGAGCACGCGTATCGACGATAGATACGCGGGCGACCGAGGACACAGTCTGGCGAAGCGTTGCAGCCGTTCACGGGCCGGTGGCGTGGCCTGGTTGGGCCAGATGGGCCACTAGAGGCCTAAGGCGCCGCAGACCCGGGCCAGTGCCGCAACGTTGCCCCGATCGGCGGAGAGACCCGTCAGGCCGATACCGGCGAGCGGCTTCCGCGCTGCGATTCCGGCCAAGATCTCCACGCTCGCCGCGATGGAGAGCCCGCCCGGCTCGGGCATGTAGGCGGCGATCTCGTCCTCCGGATCAAGGACATCGCAGTCGAAGGCGACGTAGACGGCGTCCACGCCTTCGAGCGCGGGCGCAACTTCCTCCGTGCCCGAGCGCAGGCCGGTCGCCGCAATGAACTCCTTCTCCGGCGGATCGAGGCTGCGCGCGCCCACGAGCACCGTGTCTCCGGGAGTGACCGTGCCCGAGTCGAGCAGCATCCGCAGCGGCATGCCCCATAGGTTCCCGCTCGGCGAGCTCTCCGGCGTGTTCAGGTCGCCATGGGCGTCGAACCAGGCGACCGCGAGGCGCTCGTACCGCGTGGCCAGGCCTTCGACGGCGCCCACGTGAGCGCAGCAGCATCCGCCCAGCACGAGGGGGCGATCCGGCAGGGAGGCCGCGAGAGCGAGGTTCTGCTCCGTGAGGGTGTCCTCTTCGACGACCCCCGCCTCTGGGTAGGGGAGCGGCAGAAAGGCGGCCTCCACCATCTCCTCGCCGCCATCGCCCCACGCCCGCGGCACCCGCACGAGCGCGGCCGGAAAGCCTCGCCCGCAGGAGTGGCACTCGTACTCGCCTGCACCAAGCGCGACCGCTGTGAGCGTGCGGCAGTCGGGACACCGTGCCCGAAGGTGCGACACGCCTAAAAAATAGCTGCCGGGACGAGCTCGTCCAGGAGCTCGGGGAGCCGGGCGAGATCCTTGAGCTCAGCTGCGCGCGGGACGTCGCTCCGCTCGTGCAAGCGGTTGATCCAGACGGCCTTGAGATCAAGGCGCGATGCGGGCTCGATGTCGTGGTAGAGGCTCGCTCCGACGTGAACGTGCTGCTCGCGATCGACGTCGTACTGCTCGAAGAAGCGCTCCCAGTGGCCGGGCGCGGGCTTGTAGGAGCCTGCCTCCGCCGCCGTGACGCGACCGTCAACCGAGACGCCGATCCGCTCCAGGGAGGCGTCGAGCAGCTCGGGATCCGTATTCGAGAGGATTGCGATCCTGAAGCCGCGGCCTCGTAGCTCGGCGAGTGCGCCCGGGACCTCTGGAAACGGCCGCCAGGAGGCGAGGGAGTCGGCGAGCGCATACTCGTCCGCTTCGCCGAGGGGGCGATCCTCGTCGCCTGCCAGCAAGACGAGCGCCTGCCGCATCACCTCCCGGTACGACAGGGCGCCTTGCAGCTGGACCCGCGGTTCGATCTCGTGGTAGCGGGCGAGGAGAGCTTCCCGGTCGGCATCGGGCCAGAGCGAAGCCAGAGCGTCCCCGATGCCCCGATTCCAGTCGATCAGAGTCCCGTAACAGTCGAACGTCGCCCAGCGGTCAGCCATTAGCGGGCACGTACTAGTCGGTGAACTTCTTGAAGACGAGGCAGGCGTTGTGCCCGCCGAACCCGAAGTTGTTGGAGAGGGCGTAGTCCGTCTTCCATTCGCGCGACTCGTTCGGGATGTAGTCGAGGTCGCACTCGGGATCCGGATGCTCGTAGTTGATCGTCGGAGGAACGACGTCCCGCTGGACTGCGAACGTGCAGATGAGCGCCTCGATGGCGCCCGAGGCGCCCAGGCAATGCCCGGTCGCCCCCTTGGTCGAGGAGACCGGCGTTTTGCGAGCCTTCTCCTCGCCCAGCGCGATCTTGACCACGCGCGTCTCGCTCGCGTCGCCGAGCGGGGTCGATGTCCCGTGGGCGTTGATGTAGTCGATTTCTTCCGGAGAGATACCAGCGTCGTCCATCGCCATGCGCATCGCTCGCGCCGGATGCTGCCCCGTCGGATCGGGCTCGGTGATGTGCTGCGCGTCGGAAGAGACCCCGTAGCCCACGAGCTCCGCGTAGACCTTCGCACCGCGCTTCTTCGCGTGCTCGAGCTCCTCGACGACGAGGATCGCGCCGGCCTCCCCCATCACGAACCCGTCACGCTCGGCGTCGAAGGGACGGCTGGCCTTCTTCGGCTCGTCGTTCCGCCGGGAGAGGGCGCGCATTGCGCCGAAACCGCCGATTCCGACCTTCGTAATCCCTGCCTCGGTGCCACCCGCCAGCATGACGTCGGCACGGCCGAGTCGGATGTCGTCCAGCGCCTGGCCGATGGCCATGTTCGAGGCCGCGCAGGCGGTGCATTCGGACCAGAGCGGGCCGCGGGTGCCGAGCTCCATCGACACCCAGGCGGCGCCCATGTTGGGGATGATCGCGGGGATCGAAAACGGGTTGATGCGGTCCGGCCCGCGCTGGATGAGCTGGTCGTAGCAGTCCTGGAAGGACTTGAGCCCGCCGATCCCCGTCGCGACTGAGACGCCGGTGCGCGCCGTCTCGGGCTCGATCTCGATCCCCGAGTCCTGCTCGGCCATGCGGGCCGCGGCGATGATCATCTGCGCGAAGCGATCGATCTTGCGGGCCTTGCGGTGCTCGAGCCAGTTGGTCGGGTTGAAGTCCTTCAGCTCGCAGGCGAAGTGGACCGCGAACTCGGACGGATCGAACTGCTGGATGGGCGCGGCGCCGCTCTCCCCAGCGGTGAGGCTCTTCCAGAATGTCTCCGCGTCGTTTCCGAGCGGCGTAACCGCGCCGACCCCAGTCACGACCACGCGTCTGCGTCCGTTCGTGCTCACCAAAGACTCCCTCTACATCCCCAGGCCACCGTCGACGAGCAGTACCTCGCCCGTGATGAACGCGGCGTCGTCGGAGCAAAGAAAGCGTACCGCACCGGCAACATCCTCCGGCTCGCCGAGCCTCCCGAGCGGAGTGTTCTGGAGGATCAGCCCGCGCGCTTCCTCGGGCAGGACGTCGGTAAGCTCCGTGGCGATGTAGCCCGGCGCGATCGCGTTCACGCGCACCCCGCGGGAGCCGAGCTCCCGGGCCAGCGCCTTCGTCAGGCCGATGATTCCCGCCTTCGACGCTGCGTAGTTCGCCTGGCCGGGATTGCCGTGGACGCCCACGACGCTCGAGAGGTTCACGATCGACCCGGCTCGCCGGCGCAGCATCTTCCTGGACACGGCGCGCGAGGTGTTGAACGTTCCGCGCAGATTCGTGTCGATTACCGTCTGCCAGTCGTCGTCGGTCATGCGCGCGATCAGCGTGTCCCGCGTGACGCCGGCGTTGTTGACGAGAGCGTCAATGTCGCCGAGCTCACCTTCCACACGTTCGATAAGGGCCTGGACCTCCTCCGGATTGGATACGTCGGCCTGAACCGCAAGCCCGCCGATCTCCCCGGCGATCTCGTCGGCGGCCTCCTGGCCGGCCCGGTAGTTGAGCGCCACCCTGGCGCCGGCTTTCGCGAGCTCACACGAGATCGCCGCCCCGATCCCCCGCGACCCCCCGGTGACAAGGGCGACTTTCCCGTCGAGTGAACCGAAGCCGTTCGCCACTAGGCCGCCGAGAGCGTCTCCTGCAGCTTCCGGAGCGACTCGGGATCTCCGACCGAGATCGTGCGGAGCGAGCGATCGCAGCGTCGAATGAGACCGCTCAGAACCTGGCCGGGGCCGATCTCGACGAACATGCCGACGCCCTGCTGAACGAGACCTCGCACCGATTGCGTGAACTTCACCGGGCCCGTGAGCTGCTGAACCAGGAGATCGAGGAGCCGCTCAGCCGACTCGATCTGCGCAGTCACCGTCGACATGAAAGGCGTCGCAGGCTCCCGGAAGCGGACCGACTCAAGCGCGGGACGAAGGCGGTCGGCAGCGCGCCCGACGAGCGGGCTGTGGAAAGCCCCGCCGACGCGGAGCTTGACCGTCTTCCGGGCCCCGGCGGCCGTGGCTTCCTCGATCAGCTGGTCGACGGCGGCGTTCTCCCCGGAGACAACGACCTGGCCGGGGCAGTTGTAATTCGCAGGCCAGACATTGTCGATTCCGGCGCACAGCCCTTCGACTACTGCGTCCTCGAGGCCGAGCACGGCGGCCATCGCGCCCGGATGCTCCCTCGCAGCCTCCGCCGTCGCGCGGCCGCGCTCGCTGACGAGCGCGATCGCGTCGCGGTCCGAAAGAGCGTCGGCTGCGGCCAGAGCCGAGTATTCCCCGACGGAGTGTCCGACGACGAAGTCGGGCCGCACTCCGACTGTCTCGACGGCCCGCAGGCACGCAAGCGACGTGGTGACCAGAGCCGGCTGCTGGAGCTCGGTCTGCGTGAGCTCCTCGATGGGGCCCTCGAAACAGAGCTGGGCAACATCGAAGCCGGCTGCCTCCGAGGCCTCGTCGAACGCTCCCTGCGCCTCCGGAAACTGCTCCGCCATGGCGCGGCCCATGCCCACGTCCTGGGAGCCCTGGCCCGGAAAGCAGAAAGCGACCTTCACGCCGCCACCCGCCCGTCGTTCCAGATCGTGTAGGCCGACCCCCACGTGAGCCCTGCGCCCATCCCGGTCATAAGCACCCGCGTCCCCTTCGTCAGCCTTCCTTCTGCGACGGCCTCCGCCAGGCAGAGCGGGATGGACGCCGACGACGTGTTTCCGTACTTCTGCAGGTTGATGAAGATCTTCTCTTCAGGGATGCTCAGATTCCGGGCCGCGTGGTCGATGATCCGCTTGTTGGCCTGATGGGGGATGTAGAGGTCGACGTCGTCCACGGTGAGTCCACACTCCTCGAGCAGCTTCTCGGCCGACGAGACCAGGACACGCGTGGCGAACTTGTAGACCTCGCGACCGTTCATGCGCAGAAAGTGCAGCTCCTGTTCGACGGTTTGGGCAGTCGCCGGGTTGCGCGACCCGCCCGCGGGAACGGAGAGGTCTTTGCCGCCCTCTCCGTCGGAACCGAGCTCGAAGCCGAGGAAGCCGTCGTCGGGCACTTGCTCGAGGACGACCGCCCCCGCCCCATCACCAAAGAGGACGCAGGTCGAGCGGTCGTGCCAGTTCATGATCTTGGAGAGCGTTTCAGCGCCGATCACCAGGGCGTTTCGCGCCAGTCCTCCCGCGAGGGTTGCGTACGCTTGGGCGACCGCGTACATGAACCCGGTACAGCCCGCGGAGAGGTCATATGCCGCGGCATCGGGGGACCCGAGCTCAGCTGCGACGAGCGAGCCCGTCGAGGGGAAGAACATGTCCGGGGTCACGGTCGCCACGATCACCAGCTCCACGTCGGCTGGGTCGAGGCCTGCCGCCGCCAGCGCCTGCCGCGCGGCCGGCACCGCCAGGTCGCTCGCCGCCTGATCCGGGTTCGCAACGTGGCGCTCCTTGATCCCGGTGCGCTCGGTGATCCACTCGTCGGATGTGTCGACCAGCTTGGAAAGGTCGGCATTCGTGAGCACGCGTTCGGGGACGTAAGCGCCCACGCCGGTGATCCCGATCGAGCCGTTGCGGGAGACGTCGGCGATCAACTAAAGCTCCGTGACTGCGAAAGTGAGCGTTCCGCGCGCGGCGAGCTCGCCGTCCACGGTAGCGGTCGCCTTACCGCGCCCGATCGGACCGCGAACGCGCTCCAGCTCGCAGATGAGCTCGAGCTCGTCGCCCGGCTCCACGATGCGCTTGAAGCGGACGTCGTCGATACCCGCGAAGAGGGCGAGCTTGCCTCGATTGGCCTCGTCCGCGAGCACCGCGACGGCCCCGGTCTGAGCCATAGCCTCGACGATGAGCACTCCCGGCATGATCGGCCGGCCGGGAAAGTGCCCGGCGAGGTACCACTCGTCCTCGCGCACCCGCTTGCGCGCGACGACGCGCGTACCTGGCTCGAGCTCGACGACCTCGTCGAGGAGCAGGAAGGGATCCCGGTGCGGGAGGATCTGTTCGATCTCCGCGCGGCCGAGCGAGATCGTCATGCCTGGGCGAGTTCCTCGAGGTGCGCCTTCAAGCGGGCGCGGGCGCGATGCACGTAACACTTCGCGGTTCCGACGGGAATCGATGCAACGCGCGCGATCTCGGGGTACGAGAGGCCGAACGAATCGCGGAGGACGACGACCGCGCGTTGCTTGGGTGAGAGCCGCGCAAGCGCTTCTGCAACGTCCCGCCGCAGATCGGCGAGAGCGGCGAGCCGCGAGGGGTCGCAATCCTCGTCCGCCACGCGTTCCTCCTCGACGAGAGGCTCCGTCCGTCGAACTCGCTGGAAGGCCATGCGGTCGCGGCACGTGTTCACCACCAGCCGGTGGAGCCACGTCGCGAACTGCGCCTCTCCGCGGAACTGGCGCAAACGCGTGCAGACCTTGACGAGCGACTCCTGCGCGGCGTCGCGGGCGTCCTCGAAATCGCCCACGAGCTGCGAGGCGAGGCGGTTGACCTTGGGCGCATAGCGCTCGAGCAACGTTTCGAGTGCTCTGGAGTCGCCGCCCGTCGCCTTGCGCACGAGCTCGGCATCGCTCAACCGTTTGTACGTTGCTCCGACATGCCCATTCCGCTCGTACAGACGGGGCTGGACATCGATCGGTTGCACGGCGCGCTTAGTGTATGCGCTCGTGAATGCCCCGGACACGCTCATTCCCGAGGTCGTCGAACCTCTTCTTACCGGTACTTTCGGCAAGACGTACTTCTATCAAGACGCCTGCGAATCGACGCAAAAGCTGTTGGGCGCTGGGCTGGACGAAGGTGCCGCCGCCGTGTGCGACGTCCAGACAGCGGGCCGCGGGCGGCTCGGGCGCGGCTGGGAGGCGGCGCCCGGGACGGCGATTCTCTGCTCGGTACTCCTGAAGCCGCCGGCGGGCCGGGCCCTGGCGGAGCTTTCCCTCGTCGCCGGCCTGGCCGCCGCGGAGGCCGTCGAGCGAGCGCTCGGGCTTGCGGTCCAGGTCAAGTGGCCGAACGACGTCATGGTCAACAGGCGAAAGGTCGCGGGCGTCATCGCCGAGGCGAGCGGTGGCGTCGTCGTCGTCGGGATCGGAGTGAACGTGAACCAGACTCGGGAGGAGCTCCCCGGCGATGCCAAGGTCGCACCCGGATCCCTCTACACGACGGACGGAGTTCGCCGGGAGCGCGCCCCGCTACTCGCCGACCTCCTCGCGAGGCTCGAGCACGACTACGGGCTCTGGGTCGACCGAGGGCTCGACGCGCTCTACGACAGCCTCGGAGCACGCGACTTCCTGCGAGGGCGGCGCGTGTTCCTCGACGGAGAAGCGGGCACCGGAATCGGCATCGACCGGAGCGGGCGTCTCGAGGTCGAGATCGACGGCCGGCGGCAACTCGTTGAGAGCGGCGAAGTCCTCTTCGAGCGCTAGCGGCGTCCTCTTCGAGTGTTAGCTGCGTCTGACGCGGACCCTGGGCGTCGCGGCACGGTTCTCGGCCGCATCCCAGGCGATCGCCCGAACGTATCTGAAGACCCCCGCTCGAGAGATGGTGTGTGTGCCGGCGGCCGCGTCGAGCAAGACGACGATCGAGGTGCCGAACCGTACTTTCAGCAAGGCGGCCTCTCCCAACACGACGGTGACGCTCGTGCGACTGCCGGCAACAGCCCTGGCGATGCGCACGCCAGGTGGAGTCGTGTCCAGCCTTACCCTGCTCGAGAGCATCCGAGTTCCCAAAGGAGTGGTCGCTTCGACTCGCACGGTGTACCGGCGGTCGACAGCTCGGGTTCCCCACCTCGTCCGGCCGTCCCACACGAAGGACTGGAGGCCCGCCTCCAAGTCAGCCGCCGACCTGAGCGTTGCGATGCGCTGGTCGCCGTACAGGACCAGAACGCGCGTGGTCGCCGGCCGCGCGAGCTCGAAGGTAACCCGCGTCGTCTCACGGCGACCATCCCCGTTCGGCGAGAACGGGCGCGGGGCGACGCGGAGATGGCCGAGCGTCCGGTCGACGATCAGGTCCTCAGTGGCCGAGTCGGACTGGCCGGGCGACTGCGCGGTGACCAGGACCGAGTAGAGGCCGTCGGGGACGAGCACGCCGCTGCCGTTACGACCGTCCCAGAGGAGCCGGCTCGTCCCGGCGGGAAAAGACCGAGCGTTGGCGAGCCGCCGTACGCTGGCGCCCGAGTCGTCGAGTATCTCGACCGTCGCGGCCGCGGCCGTCGTCAGCAAGAACGAGATCCTCGTCGTCTCGCTCACACCGTCGCCGTTGGGCGTCAGGACCGCGGGCGCGGCCCGAACGCTCTGGATCGCCAGCGGCGGGGGCCCGGGAACGGCGGCGGTCCACGGACGAACCTCCGGCCCGGCTTCGATCGTGTACGTGAAGGTCCCGAACGGCGTCCCTGAGGCGTCCCACGTCCAGTCGACGCGAGTGGCTGACCCGCTCCCGCTTGCCACGAGCGAGCCGTCGCCGCTGCGAATCGTGACCGTCCACGGCAGCGTGGTCGAGAGGCGGCCCGTTACGTGCACGCTTCCACCCAGGCCACCCGCCACCTCTGGGTCGTAGAGCTTCGGCAACCCGCGGGCGGCGGAGGAGGACGCGATTCCAGGCAGTTGTCCGTAGAGCGCCGTGCCGGGACAGCTCGTCGGGCCCGTGTCGCGGTGTCCGGAGACCGCCCGCAACCGCACGGGCGTCCCGGCCGGGTACTCGGGGTTCCCGGCCGAGATCCGCGTGAGCCGACTGAGCGGATCGACGTGGGCCACATCCAGCCGCCAGGCGAGCAGCTTCACGAGAGCCGACCGGCCCGCGGTCGAGATCCGGCTCGAGCTGTACGTGCCGAGCAAGGAGATGCCCGTGGAACCCGTGTTGAACCCCTGCGCGTGGGCCCCGACAACGTTCCGGTCGATTCCACCGCCACGGCCCTCGAAGACCTGGCCGTACTTGTCGACCAGGAAGTTGTAGCCGATGTCGTTCCACCCGTTGGCGAGAACGTGGTAGCGCTGGATACCACGCACGATCGCGGCCGACTCGGCGGCGGTGTACGAGTTGCTCCCAGCCGTGTGATGGACGACCGCGAAACGGACGCGGTCGGCGTAGTAGGGCGCGGCGCGGACGATCGACTCGTCAGCACCCCACTGGCTACGTCTGATGATCGCGGGCCGCTTGGCACGAGCCGCCACGCGCAGCGGGGTCGGATCGGGAGCGCTCTGTATGAAGAAGGCGCGGAGGCGAACGACCTTCCCGCGAACGCGATACTCGATCGCTCTCGAGGCGTCCGTCCAGTACGGGTTGCCGAGCTTCCACCCGGGCCGCAACGCCGACTCGGCCGTCCCGCGATCGGGCAGATCGTCGGCCTCGGGTCGGGCCGGTTGCCAGCGGCTCCAGACCCCGGTGAGGGAGCGGGTCCGGAACCAGACGGTCCCGGAGCCCCTCCAGTGCAAGCCGATCATCTCGAACCGCAGCGGAGCACGCTGCGGACGCTCGAGTGCCGCCGCGCGCACCGGCACTTCGCGGGCGACGACGCGAACACCCGCAGCCGACGGCCAGGCGCCGAGGAGAGCCAGGAGGGCTGCGCCAAGAAGGGCCCGCGAAAGAGTCATTGCGGCGAGGGGGCTTCTCCACAGGATGACTGAGGCCTTCCCGGCACTCAAGGCCAAAAGGCCCCTCCTGATAGAGTTCTTATAGCTGAAAATGCCGTCGATGCGGGCACTTTTCGCTCTCGCGAGCGCCCTTTTCGTCAGTCTGGCGCTCGCCGGGACGGCGGCCGCCGCCGACCGGCCGCGGGTCCTCGCCGTCGAGTTCTCGAATGACATCAACCCGGTCACCGAGGACTACCTGAACGGCGAGATCGACCAGGCGAACGACGACGGCTACAACGCCGTCGTCATCCTCATGGACACGCCGGGCGGCCTCGACAGCTCGATGCGCAACATCATCAAGCAGATGCTCGCGTCCAAGGTCCCGGTGATCGTCTACGTCTATCCGCCGGGCTCTCGCGACGCCTCCGCCGGAGTCTTCATCACGATGGCCTCGGACGTCGCTGGCATGGCGCCGGAGACCAACATCGGCTCCTCGACTCCGATCTCGACGAGCGGCGGCAACATCCCCAGCGACCTCAAGCGCAAGGTGATCAACGACGCCGTCGCCTACATTCGCGCGCTCGCCTCCGAACACGGGCGCAACGCAGACTGGGCCGAGAAGGCGGTGCGCGTGGCCTCGAACCTGCCCGCGCGCGAGGCGCTCTCGATGAACGTGATCGACTACGTCGAGCCGAGCCTGCCGGCTCTTCTCGACCGGATCGACGGCACCAGGGTCGAGCCGAAGGGCATCGTTCTGCACACCGCGAACGCCGAGATCGTCACGGTGAACATGTCGCTCTGGAAGCGCATCCTGGACACGATCATCGACCCGAACATCATCGTCCTCCTGCTCTCGCTGGGGACGCTTGGGATCACCGTTGAGCTCTTCAATCCCGGCCTCATCTTCCCGGGAACGCTTGGCGCGATCTCGCTCATCGTCGGGCTGTTCGGGCTCCAGGTCCTGCCCGTGAGCGCCGCCGGGGTCCTGCTCATGCTCCTCGCCGCCGCTTTCTTCGCCGCCGAGCCCTTCGTCATGAGCCACGGCGCGCTCGCGCTCGCCGGCGCCTCCTGCTTCGTGATCGGATCGCTCATGCTCTTCGACCCTGCCGGGCCCGGCTACCAGGTTTCACTCTCGGTCTCGCTGGCCATCGCAGGCACCTTCGCACTGCTCACGATCTTCGCGGTCGGCAAGATCGTCCAGGCGCGCCGGCGGCGCCCGGTCACCGGACAGGAGGAGCTCGTCGGTCAGGTCGGGGTCGTGCGCAAGGCCCTCGACCCCGCAGGCCTCGTCTTCGTCCATGGAGAGCTCTGGCAAGCCCATACGGAAGGCGAGCCCATCGAGGTAGGAACTCCCGTCCAGGTCCGGGGAATCGAAGACGGCCTCGTGCTCAAGGTAAGCCGGGCGGAGCCTGCGCCCGCTGCCGTCACGGCGTAGGATGATCGGCGCATGACCGCAGCCTTCATTGCGATCGCGGCCGTTGTCGTAATCCTGCTGTTCCTGCTCTCGGCGTCGATCCGGATTGCCCGAGAGTACGAGCGAGGCGTGATCTTCCGTCTCGGCCGCCTGCACTCCCCGCCGAAGGGACCGGGCCTCTTCCTGCTCATCCCCATCGTGGACAAGATGGTGCGGGTCGACCTGCGCACGGTGACCCTCAACATTCCGCCGCAGGAGGTCATCACCAAGGACAACGTCCCCGTCCGCGTCAACGCGGTCGCCTACTTCCGGATCATCGACCCCGAGAAGGCGATCGTGCAGGTGGAGAACTTCATGGTCGCCACCTCGCAGATCTCGCAGACCACGCTGCGAAGCGTCCTGGGCCAGCACGTCCTCGACGAGCTTCTCGCCGAGCGCGACAAGATCAACGCCATCCTCCAGGAGATCATCGACGAGGCCACCTCGCCCTGGGGGATCAAGGTCTCGATCGTGGAGGTCAAGGACGTGGAGATCCCCAGCGGGATGCAGCGGGCCATGGCGCGCCAGGCCGAGGCCGAACGGGAGCGCCGTGCAAAGGTGATCGCCGCCGAGGGCGAATTCCAGGCCTCCGAGCGGCTGAAGGACGCGGCGAACGTCATGAGCCAGAACCCGATCACTCTCCAGCTCCGCTTCCTCCAGACGATGCTGGAGATCAGCTCGGAGCGCTCGACGACGACGTTCCTGCCGCTGCCGATCGAACTGTTCCGCCCGTTCATGGGCGGCGCGGGCGAATCTAGCTGAACAGGGAAACACCGCCCGAGCTTCGCCGTGACCCGGTCTCGGGGCGCTGGGTCGTGATCGCACCCGCGCGAGCGCACCGGCCGGGCGTGGAACGCGAGGCCGGCCGGCCCGATCCCGACGATGTCGCGGGCTGTCCGTTCTGCGAGGGCCGCGAGAGTGCGACCCCGCCGGAGACGTTCGCGATCGGCCCGCCGGGCCGGCCCGCCGACGCGCCCGGGTGGCGCGTCCGTGTCGTCCCCAACAAGTTCCCCGCGTTCGGGCCCTGGTCGGAGGAGGGCAACCGGGCAACCGGACTCTTCGCGCGCCGGGCAGCCCTCGGGCGGCAGGAGGTGGTGATCCACTCGCCGCGCCATGTCCGCACGCTCGCGGACCTCTCGGTCCGTGAGCTCGAGCAGGTCGCAGAGGCCTGGCAGGCCCGAGCCGCTGCTGCCCGGGAGCAGGGCTTTCCATACATGCAGGCGCTGGTCAACGAGGGGCATCTCGCCGGGGCCAGCCTCCAGCACACTCACTCCCAGCTCGTCTGGCTGCCGGACGAGCCTCCGCTCGTCGCCCAGGAGCGCCGGTCACAGGAGGACCAGGGCGGCTGCGTGCTCTGCCGCGTGCTGGCGGAGGAGGTCGAGCAGCGGATCCGCATCGTCGCCGAGCGCGACGGCCTCATCCTGCTCTGCCCTTTCGCCGGCCGTCAGCCCTACGAGCTCCTCATGGCTCCGCGCGAATGCGAAAGCGATCCGTTCACGAGCAGCCTGCTCGGCGCGGGGCTGACGCTCGTCGCAGAAGGACTTCGTCGCCTGCGGGTGGCCGAGGGCTCGGTGCCGGTGAACATGTGGCTCCACGCTTCGGGCCACTGGCACTTGGAGGTCTTGCCACGCCTGACGATCCTCGCCGGGCTCGAGCTCGGGGCCGGCTATTTCGTGAACACGCTGGCGCCGGAGTCGGCCGCCGGCGTCCTGAGAGAGTCCTAGCTAGGGCTGCCGACCGGGAACGACCTCTCCTCCTTGTACTTCCGCGCCGCCTCGATCGCCGTGGAGAGGTTCAGGCCCTTGTCCTTGCCCTGCTTGATCAGCATGACGGTCTCGACCGCATCCATGTCGTAGATCCGCTGCTTCTTGCCCTTCGTCGGGATCTGCGCCTTGTTCGTCCAGTAGTCGAGCTGCATCTTCGAGATGCCCGCCACCTGGCACACCTGGCCGAGGTAGAGCTCGATCTTGTCGAGGTGCTCCGAGATGTTTACTGGTTCAAGCAGATCGACATGCCGAGGGACAGCCACATACACACCTTTTTCGATCCGGGGGGACTCACAACGCTAGCACCGGAGGCGCGCCTTGTGAAGATGATCCCGCCGAAACCGTTTCGTTTCTGACCGGAACTATTCGTTCTGAGCGGGAGTTTCGTCCGGTTCGACGGAGAGGTCGGCCGGCTCGACCGCGACTTCGGCCGCGTCGCCCTCATCGTCGCCGTTTGGCTGCTCGACGACCGGGGCCAGCGTGGACACGCGCTCGCCCTTCCGCAGCCGCATGACGATCACGCCCTGCGTCGAGCGGCCGAGCCGCTTGACCTCCTCGACGGGCATACGAATGACGGTGCCGCCCGTCGACATGAGCATCACCTGATAGCCGTCCCGGACGACGAGGGCGCCGGCGAGCTGTCCTCGCTCCTCAGTCAACTGCACAGTCTTCACGCCGAGGCCGCCGCGACCCTTCGACGGGTACTGGTGGATCGGCGTCCGCTTCCCGTATCCGTTCACGGTCACGACGAGAAGGTCGGCTTCGTCCTTCGCCAGGCTCGCTGCGATCACCTCGTCGCCCTTGCGCATGCGCATGCCCGAGACGCCCGAGGTGGCGCGCCCCATCGAGCGCACGGCCTTCTCCGGGAACCGGATCGCCTGACCCTTTCGTGAGACGAGCAGGATGTCGTCCTTCCCGCTCGAGTGGATGACGGCGACGAGCTCGTCTTTCTCGCGGAGCTTGATGGCAATGATGCCGTCCGCCTTGAGTGGGGTGTTGTACTCGGCAAAGCGCGTCTTCTTGACCACGCCGTTCTTCGTCGCGAGGAGCAGGTACTCCGCCTCCTCGAAGTTGCGCGTCGCGATCAGCGTCCGCACGCTCTCGCCCTGGGCAAGCGGCAACAGGTTGACGAGCGCGCGTCCCTTCGACTGCCGGCTGCCGAGGGGAAGCTCGTGCACCTTGAGCCGGTAGATCTTTCCCACCGAAGTGAAGAAGAGCAGGTAGTCGTGGGTCGAAGCGACGACGAGATGCTGGATGTAGTCCTCGTCCTTGAGGTCCATGCCCATGACCCCGATGCCACCGCGGCGCTGTTCTCGGTAGGTCGTGACCGGAAGGCGCTTCACGTAGCCCGAGCGCGTGATCGCGATGACCATGTCCTCCTCCGCGATCAGATCCTCGAGCTCGAGGTCGCCCTCCGCGGCGACGATCTCGGTGCGACGATCGTCCGCGCGCCCGTAAGCGCCCTTGATCTCGAGCAGCTCCTCGCGGATGAGGCGGTCGATCTCGGATTCGTCGCCGAGAATCGCCCGGAGCTCACCGATCCGCTCCTCGAGGTCTGCGTACTCGTCCTCGATCCGCTTGCGCTCGAGCCCGGTCAGCCTCTGGAGGCGAAGGTCCAGGATCGCCTGGGCCTGGATCTCAGAGAGCTCGAAGGTCTCGATCAGGCCGGCTCTGGCCTCGTCAGGATCGGCGGAGCCGCGAATCAGCGCTATGACCGCATCGAGGTTGTCGAGGGCGATGAGGTAGCCCTCGAGGACGTGCGAGCGCTCCATGGCCTTGCGGAGCTCGTACTTCGTCCGGCGCGTGACTACCTGGCGCTGATAGTCGAGGTAGTGCCGGATCAGCTCGAGCAGGCTCAGCGTCCGCGGGACGCCGTCGACGAGCGCGACCGCGTTGTAGCCGAACGTGGCCTGCAGCGGAGTGTGCTTGAAGAGCTTGTTGAGAACGACTTGCGGTATGGCCTCCCGTTTCAGCTCGATCTGGATGCGCATCCCCGTCTTGTCCGAGTGGTCGGCGAGATTGGAGATCTCGGGCAGCACCTTGTCGTTGACGAGGTCGGCGATCTTCTTGATCACGCCCGCGTCGCCGCCCTTCTTCACTCCGTAGGGAAGCTCGCTGACGATGATCGCCGTCCGGCCGCCTCGGAGCTCTTCCACGTGGGCGCGCGCGCGCATGACGACGCGCCCACGGCCCGACCTGTACGCCTCGCGGATACCTTCGCGCCCGACGATGATCCCTCCGGTCGGAAAGTCGGGCCCTTTGATTTGGCGCGCCAGCTTCTCGACGTTGATCTCGGGCTCCTCGATCATCGCGAGGATCCCGTCGATCACCTCGGACATGTTGTGCGGAGGGATGTTCGTCGCCATGCCGACAGCGATCCCCGACGAGCCGTTCACGAGCAGGTTCGGGAACCGCGACGGCAAAACGGACGGCTCGCGGTGCTTCTCGTCGTAATTCGGGACGAAGTCGACTGTGTCCGCGTCGATGTCGCGCAACATCTCGGTCGCCATGCGCGCCAGGCGGGCCTCGGTGTACCGGTAGGCCGCTGGCGGGTCGTCGTCGATGTTGCCGAAGTTCCCCTGCCCGTCGACGAGCGGGTAGCGGAGGGAGAACGGCTGAGCAAGCCGGACAAGCGTGTCGTAGATGGCGGCGTCCCCGTGCGGGTGGTAGGTGCCCATCACGTCGCCGACGACGCGGGCGCATTTCACGCGTGGGCGGTTCGGCTGAAGACCCGCCTCATTCATCGCGTAGAGGACGCGGCGGTGGACGGGCTTCAGCCCGTCACGCACGTCGGGAAGCGCGCGCGAGACGATCACGCTCATCGCGTAATCGAGGAAGCTCGAGCGCATCTCCTGCTCGAGCTCGCGCGTCTCGATACGTCCAGGTCCTAGAGGCTCAACCGCCACCGATCAGCTCGGGAGTCCGCAGTTCCATGTCTGAAATCGCCAGATTTCAGACATCCAAAAACCTCACGTCCTTCGCGTTCTTGACGATGAAGTCGCGGCGCGGCTCCACCTGGTCGCCCATCAGCATCGAGAAGATCTGGTCCGCGCGGGCGGCGTCCTCGACCTCCACGCGGATCAGCATCCGGTTGGCCGGATTCATCGTCGTGTCCCAGAGCTCGGCGGCGTCCATCTCGCCGAGACCCTTGAAGCGGGTCACGCCGATGCCTTCCTTGGCCAGGTCGACTGCCGCCGACCGAAGCGCCTGGAAGGTCTCGGCCTTCCGCGACTTCTTGCCGAGCTCGAGCAGGAACGGCGGGGCGCCGACGATCTCGACCAGACGCGCGTACGCCTTGCGCAGGTTGTCGTAGACGGGCGACGAGAGGAGGTCAGACGGCACGATGACGTGGTTGGCCGCGCTGGTCTCGCGCTCGACGATCCGGATCCTCGAGCCGGCCGCATCCGAGCTGACGAGCTGGAGCTCGTGGCCGTTGCTGGCGATTCGGGAGAGAACCTCTGCGAGCTCGCCCGCGTTGGCCGCTTCCGTCTCGACGAGGCGTTGAGCGATGACGAACTCGCCCGCGGCCACGCCGAAGTCGGCTTTGAGGCGCGAGGACCAGCCGTCGAACTCGTGCAGCGCGCGTGTGAACTTGCCCCAGCGGGCCTCGGTGAACTTGACCGAAGCCCCGTTGCGGTCGGTCACCTGCATGTCCTTGATCCGCTCGCGCACGAGCAGGTCCTCGAACTGGGATTCCTTCTCGACGTACTGCTCCTTGCTCCCGATCTTCACGCGGTAGAGCGGCGGCACAGCGACGTAGACGTGCCCGCCCTCGACCAGCTCGGCCATCTGGCGGTAGAGAAAGGTGAGGAGCAGCGTGCGGATGTGCGAGCCGTCGACGTCGGCATCCGTCATGACGATCACGCGGTGATAGCGCAGCTTGGTGATGTCGAGCTCGTCGCCGATCCCGGTACCGATGGCGGTGATGATCGCCTGGATCTCGGCGTTGGAGAGCACCTTGTTGATCCGGTTCTTCTCCGAGTTGATGACCTTGCCGCGGAGCGGCAGGATCGCCTGGAACCGGCGGTCGCGGGCGTCCTTTGCCGAGCCGCCGGCGGAAGCGCCCTCGACGAGATAGATCTCCGCTTCGGCCGGGTCGCTCGTCTGGCAGTCGGCCAGCTTCCCGGGGAGGGACGCGTTGTCGAGCGCCCCTTTGCGGCGAGTCAGGTCGCGCGCCTTCCGTGCCGCCTGGCGCGCGTTCCGCGCGGCGACAGCCTTCAGGATGATCTGGCGCGCGTCAGTCGGGTTCTCCTCGAGGAACTCAGCGAGCTTCGCGTTGACGGTCTGTTCGACCAGCCCACGCACCCAGGGATTGCCGAGCTTCGTCTTCGTCTGACCCTCGAACTGGGGGTCGCGCAGCTTGACCGAGATGACGGCTGCAAGCCCCTCGCGCACGTCCTCTCCCTCGAGGTTCTCCTCCTTTTCCTTCAGGAGGCTTTTGTCGCGGGCGTACTTGTTCAGCGTGCCTGTGAGGGCACCCTTGAACCCCGAGAGGTGCGCGCCGCCCTCGTGCGTGTTGATGTTGTTGGCGAACGAGAAGACCGACTCGACGTACGCCGAGTTCCACTGCATCGCGATCTCGACCGCACCTTCCTCGGTCTGGTTCTCGAAGTAGACGATGCGCTTGTGGATCGGCTCCTTGGCCTCGTTGATGTGGGTGACGAAGTCACGGATCCCGCCGTCGTACTTGAACTCGTAGCGTTCGCCCTCGGCGCGCTCGTCGATGAGGACGATCTGGAGACTGCGGGTCAGGAATGCCGTCTCGCGCAAGCGCTGAGCGAGTGTCTCGGCCGAGAGATCGAGCTCCTCGAAGACATCCGCGTCGGGCATGAAGCTGATCGTGGTGCCGGTCTCGCCCTTCTCCGACTTCCCGGTGACGGTCACGTCCGTCGTCGGCTCGCCGCGGGCGAACTCCTGCCGGTAGACCTTCCCGTCCCGCCGCACCTCGGCCACGAGCCACTCGGAGAGCGCGTTCACGACCGAGACGCCGACGCCGTGCAGGCCGCCGGAGACCTTGTAGCCCTCCCCGCCGAACTTCCCGCCGGCGTGGAGCTTCGTCAGGACGACTGTGAGAGCAGGCAGCCCCTGGTCGGCCATGAGGTCGACCGGGATACCGGACCCCCAATCCTGGACGGTGACCGAATTGTCGGGGTGGAGGCGTACCTCGATGCGGTCGTTCCGGCCCGCGAGAGCCTCATCGACCGAGTTGTCGACGACTTCGTAGACCAGGTGGTGAAGACCTCTCGGCCCTGTCGAGCCGATGTACATGCCGGGGCGCTTACGAACGGGCTCCAAGCCCTCGAGAACAGTGATGTCTTTAGCGCCGTAACCGGGTTCAGTCAATAAAAAATCCCTGCTTGTGGGAGGTTTCTGCTCTTTTCAAGTGTATCAGACCGGCCGGTCGTCGGGCGGCGTCTCGGCGGCCGCCAGACTGGCCGCGACGGCCTTCGCGACGGCCTCCCGCAAGGCCTGATCTTCGATCGTGGCCGCGATGCGCTTGCTCGCTTCCGCCTGCTCCACGGTCGGTTTCGGCACGGTTCGATCGAGAACTTCCTCACCTTCCGCTCCACGCTCGGGAAGAGGCCCGACGGCGAAGCGAAGGGCGGGCGGGCACGCCTCTCCGAGGTGCTCCCGCAGGCGGGCGAGGACGTCTGCGGAGAGCTGCGTGAGCTCGAATGCCCAGGCGCTCGAGCCGGTCGCGACGTGCAGGGTCCCGTCCCGGGCGATCCGGCCGGGCCAAGCGTTCGCCGCGATCGCCGGGCCCACAGCCGCCGGCCAGGCGGCGACGATCCCACCCAGGTTCCCCGCCGGTCCGAAGCGCTGGAGTTCGCGGCGGACCTCGGCCCCGATCGGATCCGGAAGCGATCTCACGCGGCCCTGGCCTCGCCGGGAGTAACCGTCACGACAAGGTCAGGCCTGAGCGCCGCAGGTTGCTCGGTCGCCGTCACGACGGTCTGACCACCCACGGGCAGACGTGCCACGAGCGCTTCTCCGCGAGCGGAATCGAGCTCGCTGAAGACATCGTCGAGGAGCAAGAGCGGCGGCTCCCCTCGGCGCTCGGCGAGGAGCTCGGCCTCCGCCAGGACCAACGCGAGGACTGCCGTGCGCTGCTCCCCCTGCGAACCGAAGGCGCGCAGGTCGCGCGCGGCGGCCGTGATGGTCGCGTCCCGAAGATGAGGACCGAGGCCGGTCGTCCCTCGCTCGATGTCTCGATCGAGCCGGCTCGCAAGGTCAGCCGTGGTCAAGCCTTCCTCCGCGTAGCTGATCTCTGCGCCGGCCAGGCCGAGGCCCTCCGCATGCTCTGAGAAACCCGGCGCCAGCGCCGTCGCGAGCTCGGCGCGGCTGCGATCCAGCGAGGCCCCCAGAGTCGCGACCTGCTCCGTCCAGGGCTCGAGAGCGTCAGGTGACGACTCTCCTCCGCGCACGCGTCTGAGCGCGGCGTTCCGCTGGGAAAGCGCTCGCCCATAGTCGGAAGGCAGCTTTGCGCGGGCGGGGAAAAGCCTGCCCAGCATGCGGTCGAGATAGGCGCGCCGCACGATCGGACCGCCCTTGACGACCGCGAGCCGGTCGGGCGTGAAGGCAAGCGCCGAGAGCCGCAGGCGAAGCTCGTCCCCGCTGGCGAGCAGAGCTCCGTTCAGCTTGATTCGCTTGGGGGCGGCCGGCTCGACGTCGACCTCGGTCTCGAACGGCGTCCTCGCCTCTTCGCCGGCCAGCCGGACCCGCGCGGCGGCCTCGCCGAAGCGGACGAGGCGCGGCTCGGCGCGGGTCCGTGGCGAGAAGCCTTGCGACCCGACGTGGAGCGCTTCCAGGAGATTCGTCTTCCCGACTCCGTTCGGGCCGGTCACCAGGACTACCCCCGGAACGAGGGCAAGCTCGAGCTCTGGGTAGGAGCGGAAGTTTCGGAGCGAGACGTGGGCGACGATCAGCCGGCCAGCCTGATCGGCATGATCAGGTAGAGAAAGTCGTCGGACTCGCCGTGGATCAGTCCCGGCCGCAACGGGCTGATCAGCTTCACGCGCACGCTGTCGTCGCTCACGGACTCGAGCCCATCCCGCAAGAACTCCGCGTTGAAGCCGATCTCGATCGTCTCGCCCGAATAGGAGATGGGCAGGGACTCCCGGGCCTCGCCAACGTCCTGCGTCTGGGCGGACACCGTCAGCTCCCCGTCCTCGAATCGAAGTCTGAGCGGAGATTTCCGTTGCGCGAGCACCGAGGTGCGCCGTACGACGTCGAGGAACTCCTCACGCGGCATCGTCACCTCAGCCTCGAACGTCTCGGGGAGCAGCTGCTTGTAGTTCGGGAACTGGCCGTCGATCCGGCGCGCCGTCAGCCACACACCGTCCACCCCGAACACGACCTGGTTCTCCTGGACGCCGACCTGCAGCGAGCCCGGCTCACCGCCCTGGGCGATCCGGGCCAGCTCGGCCAGCGCGCGGGCGGGGACAATCGCCTCGACTTCGCGGCCGGGGCCTTCCGGGAGCGCAGTCTCCTTCACGCTGAGCCGGTAGGAGTCGGTCGCAGCCATGACCAGCTTGTCGCCCTCGAAGCGCACGAGCACCCCGGTGAGGACCGGCCGCGACTCGTCCCGTGAAGCCGACCGGCTGACCCTCGCGATCGTGTCCACGAATGCTTCCTTGTCTACGGTGAAGGCTGTCGAGGCGTCGATCTCGGGCAACCGCGGGAAGTCCTCCGCAGCGTAGGTATGGAGGCGATAGGACGCGGTGCCGCACACGAGCTCGACAACTCCCTCTTCAGCCCGGTGGGAAATCGTCACCTCACCGGCAGGAAGCAGGCGGACGATGTCCACCAGAAGCCGACCGGGGACGACCACCGAGCCCTCGTCCTCCACCTGCGCATCGAGAGAAACCCGTAGGGAGATCTCCATGTCGGTGGCCGACAAGGAGAGCTGTCCGCTCGCGGCGCGAAGCAGGATCCCGGCGAGGATCTGAACGCTCGCGCGCGTCGAGACTCCGCGGCCTGCGACCTGGAGCTTCTCGGCAAGCTCTTCCTTTGCGCAGGTCAGCTTCATGCTCGTGGCGACAACGCTATCGATGCTTGTCATTTAAAGAAAAACCTTAGTGGTAGTCATAGGGAGTGTGAACGACGGGGATGACGGCCGTTTCTCGCACAGCCAGAGGCTTTTCGCTGGGGACGGAGACTGGGGAGAACAATGAGCTTTCAACAGGCTCAAGAAAGTTTCAGCAAGCTTCCTCAGAGTTGACACGTTTTGCACAGGCGTTCTTCACCGCGGTTGCTTGATGCGCGCGGTGAGCTCTTGGACGAGGTTGTAGACGCTCCTGTCCTCCTGTAGCAGCCTCGCGATCTTGGAGGTCGCGTGGATGACCGTCGTGTGGTCGCGGCCTCCGAACTTCTTCCCAATCTTGGGCAGGGAGCTGTCGGTCAGCTCCCGGCAGAGGTACATGGCCACCTGGCGCGGATAGACGATCGACTGCGAGCGGCGGTCGCCCACGAGCTCCTGCATCGAGATCCCGAAGCGGTCGATGACCGTCTCCTGGATGCGCTCGACCGAGACTTCAGGGAGCTCTCCTTGGGGGAAGACGTCCTTCAGGACCTCCTGCGCGAGCTCCACCGTCATCGGCCGGCCGGTCAGGGAGGAGAAGGCGACGACCCGTGTGAGGGCACCCTCGAGCTCGCGGATGTTCGTGGAGATGCGGCTGGCGATGAACGTGAGGAGCTGTGAGTCGGGGATGTGGATCGCGTCGGTCTTCACCTTCTTGCGGAGGATCGCGATCCGCGTCTCGAGGTCGGGCGCCTGAATGTCCGTGATCAGCCCCCATTCGAAGCGAGAGCGCAGGCGGGCCTCGAGCGTCGCGATCGCACGCGGGGGCCGGTCCGAGGAAATCACGATCTGCCGGCCGGCCTCGTAGAGCGAATTGAAGGTGTGGAAGAACTCCTCCTGGATCCGCTCCTTGTGCTCGAAGAACTGGATGTCGTCGATGAGCAGCAAGTCGTAGTGGCGGTAGCGCTGTTTGAAGCCCTCGATGCGCTTGTCGCGGAGCGAGTTGATGAAGTCGTTCATGAAGGTCTCGCTCGTCACGTAGCGGACGGAGAAGTGACGCGAGTGCTCGCCGACGTAGCTGGCGATCGCCTGGAGGAGATGCGTCTTCCCCAGCCCGGTCCCGCCGTAGATGAAGAGTGGGTTGTACGCCTGCGCCGGTGCCTCGGAGACCGCGAGAGCCGCGGCGTGCGCGAACCGGTTCGACGACCCGATCACGAAGGAGTCGAAGGTGTACTTGTGGCTCAGACCCTCGACCCCCCGGGGTGGCGGCACGAGCTCTTCCTCCGGACGCGGATGCTCCGCGGCCACGATGTGGATGGGCCGTGAGTCCTCGAGCGTCTCGGCGACGGCGGCCTCGACGAGTCCTCGGTAGTGCCCGTCGATCCATTCGCGCGTGAAGTCGTCGCGCACGAAGAGGACGAACGCGTCCTCCTGCAGGGCGCCGCTGGCGCCGGAAAACCACTGAGCGTAGGGGCCATCGCTGAGCGTTTGCTTGAGACGAGCCGAGACCTCGGACCACACGGTCTCGGCGCTCAGTTGAACTGGCCCTTCCACGCGGGGTGTTGCTCCCTCCGCCAGACTCCGGGAAGCGGCGATCATAGCAACGCCCTTTCGTCTCCACAACGGCCCCGCCGCGTCTGTTCAGGCGACACGAACCTGCCTCTGAGCAGGGCTTTCTCGAATGTCCACACCAGTCTCCACAGCTGTGGAAAGGTGGGTCCACGCGGCCCGCGATGCGGGTTTAGGGCTGTGGATTTCCTCGCGCGAAAAAAGTCGCCTGCGCCTGGCCCGAGACGGCTGCTTTATACTCTTGAGGCGAGCCGCTCCGGCGGCCTTCTTCTTTACAGAGCTCCAGTGAAGCGAACTTTCCAGCCGAACGTACGCCGGCGAAAGCGCCGGCATGGGTTCCGGGCGCGCATGGCGACCCGGGGCGGGCGCGCCATCCTAAAGCGCCGTCGGGCCAGGGGACGCAAGCGTCTCTCCGCCTAGCGCGCTCGTGATGAAACGCCGCCACCGTCTGTCGCGCTCGCGCGACTTCGACGCTGTCTACCGCCACGGCCGCTCCACGGCGACCCGCTATCTCGTTCTCTATTCATTTCCGCGTGAAGAAGTCGATGGGGAAGGTCCCAGGCTGGGTCTTGCGGTCTCGCGCCAGCTCGGTGGAGCGGTGGAGCGCAACCGGTTGAAGCGCCGCCTGCGCGCCGCCTTCGTCGAGGTCGCAGAGGGTCTTCCAACCGAGAACGACTACGTTCTTATCGCGCGCCCCGGGCTCGGCGACGCGGCCGAGAGCCGCGGCTTCCCGTGGCTGGTCGAGCGCGTGGACGAGGTCTTCCGCAAGGAGCGCTCGTGACCGCCTTCGCGCTCCTCTTCGTGCGCGGGTACCGGCTGCTTCTCAGCCCGCTCGTCCCGCAGACGATCGGCGGACGGTGCAAGTACCACCCGAGCTGTTCGCAGTACGCGCTCGATGCCCTGCGTGAGTTCGGCTTCGTGCGCGGAAGCGCCCTCGCAGCCTGGCGGCTCCTTCGCTGCAACCCCTGGAGTCGGGGCGGAGTCGACTATGCGCGCGACCAGCGGGTCTTTCCGCTCTTCAGGAGATCGGCGTGATGATCCCGCTCGCGATCCTCGAGCCGATCGAGCGCCCACTCACCGCGATCCTCGAGTGGCTCCACTCCACGGGCGGGCTTCCGTGGGCGTGGGCGATCATCGTCCTCACGCTTCTAGTTCGGATCGTGCTCGTGCCGCTGACCGTGAAGCAGATCCGGTCGATGCAGCACCTCCAGCAGCACGCGCCGGAGCTGAAAGCCCTGCAGCAGAAGTACAAGGGCGATCGGCAGAAGATGAACGAGGAAGTCATGAAGTTCTACCGGGAGAACAGCATCAACCCGGCTGCCTCGTGCCTCCCGATCCTCGTCCAGATCCCGATCTTCATCTCGCTCTACTACGTCCTGCGGGGCTTCGAGAAGGACGTCCTGAACGTCAAGTACCCGGGATCCGACGTCGGTTGGCTGAACGTCGTCCCGAACATCACGGACAACATCACCTCCCACTGGTCGGGCTGGCTACTCGTGGTCATCTACGTCGTCAGCCAGCTCGCCTCGATCATCTCGATGCCGATGCCGGACCCGCGCCAGAAGTGGATCATGCTGGCGCTTCCCTTCGTCTTCATCCTCTTCATCGTCAACGCCACCTTCCCGGTCGGGCTGCTCCTCTACTGGGTGACCACCAACCTGTGGACGGTCGGGCAGGGTCTCGTGACACGGCGCATGTTCCCCAAGCCGCCTCCCCCGCCGAAGCGGTCCTCGCGGACGGCTCCGAAGGAGACGGTCGAGCCCGCCGGGGACGGAAAGGGTGCGGGGAAGGCCGTGCAGCCTTCGAGGGCGACCGCGTCTGGGCAGCAGCGCGTGCGGCGGCGCAAGAAGAAGGGGCCACGCTCACGCCGATGACCGAGCAGGAAGCCGAGACAACTGCGCCGCTCTCGGTCGAGGCCGAGGGCGAGACGGTCGGCGAGGCGAAATGGTCGGCGCTGAGAGAGCTCGAGCGCCGCTGCCCCGGGCTGGACAAGGGAAGCGTTCGCTTCGCCGTCGTCTCCGAGGGCGAGCGGGGGCTTCTCGGCGTCGGTTATGCGCCGGCCAAGGTGATCGCCTCCGTCAGCAACCCCGTGGCGAGGGAGGTGGCCGAGGAGGAGCCCGGTTCTCCGGCAGCGCTGCTGCGCGAGCTCGTGGAACAGATCGCCAGGGGTCTGGGCGCTCCCGTGGCGGTCTCGATTCGGGAAGACGACGAATCGCTCGTGGCGATGTTGACGGGTCCGGATCTCGGTCTCGTGATCGGCAAGCACGGTCAGACGATCGACGCCATCCAGTACCTCGCCAACGCGATCGTGTGGCGGGGTCACGAGGACCGCAAGCGCGTGGTCGTGGATGCAGCCGGCTACCGCGACCGCCGGCGAGCCTCGCTGGAGCAACTCGCCGATCGTGCTGCCGGCGAAGCACGCGCGTCGCGCAAGGAGGTCTCGCTCGAGCCGATGTCGGCCGTCGAGCGCAAGATCGTCCACGTCTATCTCCAAGAGCGGGAGGACGTGGAGACGACCAGCGAAGGCACCGAGCCGAACCGCTACGTCGTCGTCAAGCCGGTTGCGTAACGAGCGGCTCGATCACTGGCTCGCGGCGCTGGTGGACACCCCCGGGCTGACGGCCGTCTCCGATCCGGACGACGCCAAACGGTTCCATCTCGAGGCTGCGTTGGAGGCCGCGCCACTGATCGAGGGCGGGCCCGTCGTGGATGTCGGCTCCGGTGGTGGCTCGCCGGGCTTGCCGCTCGCCGCCGCGCGGCCGGACCTACGCTTCGACCTGCTCGAGTCCGCACGCAAGAAGTGCGACTTCCTGACGCGGTGGACTTCCGAGTTCGAAAACGCGTCCGTCGTGTGTGCCCGAGCCGAGGAACATGCTCGCGGGCCAGGGCGAGACGCCTACGGAACGGCTCTGGCGCGGGCTCTGGCGCCGCCGCCGGTCGCAGCCGAGTGGTGCCTGCCGCTGGTCGCGCCGGGCGGCCGGGCGATCCTCTTCGTCGGCTCCTCTGTGGACGAGGCCGCCGTGGGGAGGGCCGCCGCCGAGCTCGCGGCGGAGATCGAGGCCGCGCCCGCCGGGTTCCTGCTGCTGCGAAAGACAGGGCCGACCCCGGAGCGCTTCCCACGTAGGCCCGGCATCGCCCGGAAACGTCCTCTCGCCTAAATAGGATCGCGTGCGATGGGCACGATCCTCGCGCTCGCGAATCAAAAGGGCGGTGTCGGCAAGACGACGACCGCCGTCAACCTCGCCGCTTGCCTCGCTGAGGCGGGCGGGAAGACGCTCGTCCTCGACCTCGACCCGCAGGCGAACGCCACGTCGGGCCTGGGTGAGCGTGCGAACGGCACGTCCTCGTACGACCTGCTGGACGGTGCGCCGCTCGAGGAGATCGCCCACCCGACACGCTTCCCCAACCTCGACCTCGTCCCCTCTCGGCCCGAGCTCGCAGGCGCTGTGGTGGAGCTCTCCGCCCACGAGGACGGCGAGTCTTTCCTGGCGGCGGCGCTTGCACCCGCGCGCGAGAAGTACGCATACGTCTTCGTGGACTGCCCACCCTCCCTCGGGCCGCTGACGGTGAACGGCCTTGCCGCGGCCGACGGTGTCCTCGTCCCCGTGCAGTGCGAGTACTATGCGCTGGAGGGCCTGGCGCAGCTTCTCCACTCCATCGAGCTCGTCCGCAACCGGCTCAATCCCAAGCTTGCCGTGGCAGGGATGCTCCTGACCATGGTGGACGGCCGAACGAGGCTTGCTGCCGACGTTGCGGCCGAGGTGCGGCGGCACTTCGGTGAGCTCGTCTTCGAGGCCGTCGTGCCCCGCAGCGTGCGCCTCGCCGAGGCGCCGAGCCACGGCCTGCCCATCACCGCCTACGACCCGGCTTCGGCCGGAGCCGACGCGTACTTCCGCGTCGCGAGCGAGCTTGTCGACCGCGCCTAATAGACGCGGCCTGGGCCGGGGTCTCGAGGTTCTCATCGGTGGCGCGACCGCTTCCCCTGAGCTCGTCCAGCTGCCGCTTGGGTCGATCCGCCCGAACGCCCGCCAGCCGAGGAGGCGCTTCGACGCCGAGGGAATCTCGGAGCTGGCCGATTCCGTGCGGACGCAGGGTCTCGTACAGCCTGTTGTCGTCCGCCCCATCTCCGGAGGCGCCTGGGAGCTGATCGCGGGCGAACGGCGCTTGCGGGCCGCGCGCGCCGCGGGCCTGTCGACGATTCCGGCCCTCGTTCGCGAGACCGACGATCGCGAATCGCTCCTGCTCGCGCTCGTCGAGAACGTGGCGCGGGAGGACCTTTCGCCGATCGAGGAGGCGCGGGCCTACGCGGTGCTCATGGGCGAGTTCAGCCTTTCGCTCGGCGACGTGGCCGAGCGGGTCGCGCGCTCGAAGCCGACCGTGTCGAACCGCATTCGCCTGCTCGAGCTCCCCGAGGACGTCATCGGCCTCCTCGAGCGTGGGCAGATCACCGAAGGCCATGCCCGGGCGATTCTCGCCGCGCCCGGACACGACCAGCGGCGAGCGCTGGCTCGCCAGGTCGTGCGCAAGGGACTGACGGTGCGGGCGACAGAACGGGCCGCCCGCTGGGCCGGCGCCAAGACGAAACCTCGCAAGACCCGGCGTATCGACCCGCGCCTGGTGGCCCGAGCCCGCGCGGTCGCCGAAAGCATCGTCGGGAGCGCAGTCCGCGTGACCGACACGCGGATCGAGATCCCCTTCTCCGACGAGACGGAGCTCGAGGAGATCATCGAGGCCTTCGAGCGCGTCCGGCCGTAACCGATCCGCCGCCGGGCTCGTTGTGCCGGAGAGATGGTGGACCCGCGGCTCCAGGACCTCGAATCGCTCGAGGCGATCAACCAGGACGAAGCCACCCGGCAGATCGTCCTGCGCATGGCGGGTCTCGCCCGGGGCGGTCGGCTCCCAGGGTTCATCGCGGCGGTCGACTCCGACCGTGACCTCGACGACGAGACGAAAGAGACGGTGCTCGAGCTCGCGCGGAACGAGAGCTTTCTCCTGGTCGCCGAGGACTACCTTCTCGCTACCCGCTACCTCCATTAGCCCTCGGTACAATCTCGACGCGCGGGCGATTAGCTCAGCTGGTTAGAGCGCCGCTCTGATAAGGCGGAGGTCCCTGGTTCGAGTCCAGGATCGCCCACTGCGACGACCCTGCAGAAGGCGGTCGCTATCATCCGAAGCGGGCTGCCGATGCAAGAGATGGTCATCTACGGGGTCAGCTTCGACATGGTCGGGAAGCAGCCGATCGTGCTCCTGAAGACCGCCGAAGGGAACAAGTTCTTGCCGATCTGGATCGGTCACCCGGAGGCGGCTGCCATCCTCATGAAGCTCCAGGGAGCGAACACGCCGCGGCCCATGACGCACGATCTCCTCACGGACATGCTCGAGAAGCTCGAAGCCAGAGTCATCCGCATCGCCGTCACGGAGCTCCGCGAGAACACGTTCTACGCCGTCGTCACCGTCGCCGTCGACGGCTCCGAGATCGAGATCGACTCGCGGCCGAGCGACGCCATCGCGCTGGCCGTCCGCTCCGACGCTCCGATCTACGCGGACGACGCCGTGATTGAAGAAAGCGCCATCGAGTTCGAGCACGAGGACGTGAACGAGGAAGAGGTCGTCGAGGAGTTCAAGAAGTTCCTCGACGAGGTCAAGCCCGAGGATTTCAGCGCGGACGCCTAGCCAGTAACGCCCCAGAAGCGCTAGGAGACTTAGGTCTCGCGCTTCACGAGCTCGAGCAGGGCCTGGTAGAGGGCGCGGAGGCCCTCCTCCGACAGAGGCCCCGGGTTCGCGGCCGCGAGCCGGTCGACGAGTCGTTCCTCTTGAGCCGGGTCTACGAAGTCGACCCCTCTCGCGGCTTTGTGTTCCTTCAGCCGGCGGACCAGCTCCACGCGCTTGTTGACCGCGGCAATCAACTCGACGTCGGTTGCGGCGATCTGGTCACGGAAGTCGCGGAGGATGGGATCCTTGTCGGGGTCGCTCGAGCTCATAGGTCGCTCAGGATACGAGGCTCAGGAGTAGTAGACGTACACGGTCGTCCCCACGCTCCACCGCGAGTAGAGGCCGGGGGCCTGCCACATTGGTATCCGGACGCAGCCGTGGCTCGCCGGCCAGCGCGGGACCGATGCATACCCGTGGATGGCGAAGCCGCGGAGCCAGTAGAGCGAGTAGTACATGCCGTGCGAGTTCAACCCGGCCTGCTTCCAGTAGACGTGCCACCGCCCGATGGGCGTGTTTCCGGTGGCCCCCGTGGAGATGTGGATGACGCGGACGACGTGGCCGCGGCGAACCTCGAAGAGGACTTGCCTGGTCTTGTCCACCTCGATGTGACCTCCCCACGGGTGGCGGGCCTTTGGAATCGATGACCGCCCCAGCCTCTTCCACACCTTCGAGCCCACGTGCCCGTTGCGGCTCATCCAGTGCACCTTCTGGAAGGCGAGGACGGCCTCGTAGGTGTCGACCCCGAAGAACTTGTTCACGTGTCGCAACGAGTAGCGCAGGTCGCGCAGGCGCCGCTCAAGGGCGAGCACAGCCCGACCGTACGAGCCGATCGCGAGATACGGCGCCCGGATCTCGTACCTCCTGGACGCCTGCGTGGCCGCGTAGCCCGAGTTGGGTGCGAACACCACCCGGGCTGTGTAGCGGCCGCCGTGTCGCGTCGGCAGCCGCGCCGTATAGGTCCCGTCGGCACGGAGGGAGATGGCCCACGAGCGCGTGCCAACGCGAAGGGTGAGCGCGCCCGACGTGGCGGGCGTCAGGCGCCCCCGGACGAGCAGCCGGGAGCCCGGGTAGGGCAGGCCGACGATCCGCGCTGTGAGGCGTGGACGAAGCGCCAGGACGCGGGCGGGCGAGGTTGCTCCAGGCGCTTGAGCGGCGTAGGAGCCGGGCGCAGTGGCCGCCATCGAGAACGCGTAGGTGCCGTTTGCAGCAGTTGTCGTGCTGCCGAGGACCCCCCAGCCGGAGCCTGTGTTTGCGATCAAGTCAACGGGCTCACCTCCCACCGCGGGCGTGACGGCCCCGCTGAACGTCGCTCCCGAGCCGTACACGGGGGTGGCCGGCGTAATGCCGAAGGTGACGCTCGTCGCCGCCGAGGCCGTGCCAGGCCCCGCGAGGAGAAATGCGAGCACCACGAAGCCTCGGCGCACGGCGTTCAATCTGCCAGATGCTCCGGTCGACAGCTAGCTCAGTTGGAAATAGACGACGAGCAACGCAGAGCCGTTGTAGAAGCCGTGCGCGCACATCCCGGGCCAGACGCTGTCCGCGCGCAGGCGAACCCAGCCCAAGGCGAGACCGAAAGGCACGAGCACCGGCAGCGCAACGAGCAGCCCGTGGCCGAGTCCGAAGGCGAGCGCGGTGATGGCGATTGCGCCAAAGCCGCCGAACGGAAGGAACGCACGCACGCCGACGCCGCGGAAGAACAGCTCCTCGGCGAACGGGACGATCGTGGAGACGACCAGCGCATTGAGCGCAAACGCGGCGGCGCGGTCGGGCCGCCACTCCGACGGCTCGAGGCCCTGCCTTTCCCCGGCGTGGAGGAGCGGCTCGAGGGCCTGGCCGAGGATCAAGACGAGCAAAATGAGTCCAACGGCGATCCCGACCCAGCGCCATTTGAACAATTTGAGTCCGGCGGCCTCGAGGGGATGTCCAAGCCTCGAGGCGATGACGAAGGCCACGCCGACGAGAATCCCGTAGATCACGACCGATCCGCCGGCGAAGGCGTAGTCGTAGAGGATGTCCGGATTCGCCTCGTCGGTGGCCGCCCCGACGAAACCGAGGGCGATCAGAAGCGCCGCGATCGCGAGCCACGCGGCGATGGCGCCGCGACTAGGCGCGGTCGAGAGCCTGTCGGAAATCTGCGACCAGGTCGTCGGCATCCTCACAGCCTACGGAGACGCGGATCAGGCCAGGCGAGATGCCCGACGCCGCGAGCTGCTCCGGCGTGAACTGCCGATGGCTGGTCGAGGCTGGGTGGGAGACGACGGTATCGACCCCGCCGAGGCTGGTGGCGCGCGCGCAGAGTTGGAGGTTGTTCATGAAGGCTTCGCTGGCTGCTTGGCCCCCCTTAGCCTCGAAGGCAAGCATGCCGCCGAAGCCGTCGAGTTGCCGCGTGGCGAGCTCGTGCTGGGGATAACTCTCCAGACCCGCATAGAAGACGGTCTTGACGGCGCGTTGCTCCTCGAGGAAGTGCGCCAGCGCGAGGGCGTTTTCGCCAGCGCGCTCGAGACGAAGCGTGAGCGTCTTCAGGCCTCGGCGTAGAAGGTAGGCGGGAAACGGATCGAGGACTGCGCCGGTGTCGATCAGGTGGGCGCGTGCCCGCCCGACCGCGTCCACGCCACCGGCAACGACGCCGGCAGTCACGTCGTGATGCCCGTTCAGGTACTTCGTCGCCGACTCGCAGACGAGGTCGGCGCCGTGCTCCAGGGGTCGGCAGAGGCCCGGCGAAGCGAAGGTGTTGTCGATGATGAGAACACCGTCCCCTTTGGTCTCCGCGATCGCCGCGATGTCGGCGACGGGCACCCCAGGGTTGGACATCGTCTCGATGTACCTCACCCGTGCCGGGCGCTTCCACGCCGCGTGGTCGTTGACGTCGAGATGGACGACGTCGATTCCCAACCGGCGTAAGCGCTGCTCCGCAAAGGCATAAGTAGCGCCGTAGAGCTGGTTCGCGCAGAGAAGCGTGTCGCCGGGCGCGAGGTTCGTGAGCAGGGCGGCCGCGATCGCGGCCATCCCGGACGCCATCGCCAACGCCGCCTCCGCCCCTTCGAGGTCGGCGAGGACGCCGTTCAGCTCCTCGACGGTCGGGTTGCGCAGGCGGGAGTAGAGGAAGCCGTACTCCTCCTCGCTCATGACCCGGCCAAACTGAGCGGAATCTTCGAAGGAGAAAGTCGTGGCAGTCACGATCGGCTGCACGAGTGGCCGTCCGGGAGCGTCCGGCTGTCCCCGGCCGTGAATCGTTCGTGTCGAAAATCCCCGTTTCCTCATCGCAATCCCAGGCGCTCGGGCACGGTGGCGAGCGGTACCGGCTCGAAGGCCAGGCCGGCTGCGTCCGCGCCATCGCGGTCGGTGTCCCCGTCCCCGACGTGGACGGCCCGGCCAGGCTGGACGCGGAGGCGCGAGAGAGCTTCGCGGAAGAGCGCTGGCTGCGGTTTCGGTGCGCCGGCCTCCGCTGAGGTGAGGACGACGTCGAAGAAGTGGTCGAGCCCGACCTTTGCGAGCTGCTCCCGCAGGCCGATGTCCCAGTCCGACACGCACGCAAGCGAGAGCCCGGCGGCTCGGAGGCGTTCGAGCGCTGCGACGCCGCCGTCGAGCGGCCGGAAGACCATGGCCGCGACGAAAGCGGGGGAGAACTCGGCGGGATCGAGATCGGCGCCGGCCGCCTCGAGGAACACCCGTGCGCACTCGCGGCGAAGGGCTGCGAGGCTGGCCGAGTCCGTTGCCGAGAGCTTGTGCAGCAGGTAGTAGTCGACCTCCTTCCGGAAGGCTTCGGCCACGTGCTCACGAGATCGCTCGATGCCTCGATCCTGGAGAGCGCGCGCGAGCCGCTCGACCGGCTCGTGGAGCTCGACGAGCGTGCCCATCGCGTCTACCGTCACGGCATCGAGGTCGCTAGCGGAAGGCATCTGGATGGAGGGCGCGCGCGATGGCCTCGAGCCCTTCGGCGACGCGCGGCCCCGCACGCGTCACGAGATCGGCGGGCACCGTCTTGAGCTGTCGCTTCCTCACAGCCTTGACCCCGCGGAGGGCCGGGTTCTCGCGCAACGCCGCCAGGGTTACGCCGGCGTCCGAGGTTGCCAGGTAGACCGCGGGATTGAGGCGCGCGAGGTCGGCGAGCGGGAAGGGTCCAGGTCCGGGAGTTGGCCCAGTGACGCTCTCACCCTTCGCCTTGCGCACGAGGTCGCCGAGCAGGGAGCGCTCGGGAACGGTGATGAAGAATCCGGTGTCGACGAAGACCGTCACCGGTGCGACGGCCACCAACCGGCGCTCGATATCCTCGACCTTTCGCTCGATCCGGCCGACAAGCCGGCGAGCTCGTGGCGCTTCGCCCACGAGAAAGCCGATGTCGATCGTCCCCTGCTCCACGTTGAGGATGGACGTGTCCGGCTGGACGTAGACGGCGGCGCCCGACTGCCGTCCCGCGCGGGCGAGGTCGAGCTCGTCGATGCTGGGCGTCGCCACGATCAAGTCCGGGTCGAGCGAGATGACTTCATCGACGTTGATCTGCCCCGTCGCTCGCACGACCTCCTGCGCCCTCTTCGCAGCGCCGGTCGCCAGTCCCGCCGGGACGCCCACCAGGCGGTCGCCGGCGCCGATTGCGAGGAGGGTCTCGGCCGGTCCGGGGTCGAGGACGACGATTCGCTCTGGTCTCGACTTCACGACCGTGGGGCGGTCTCCGGCCCCGTGGACGGACACAGGGTAGGTCTGAGCGAGCACGCCGACGGGCTCCGCCCGCTCGCCGCAGGCAGTGCCGAGGAGCGCAATCGCAATAAGGACGCAGGTGGGAGCGAAGCGAGTCAAGCGACGGCACTATTCAACATCGCGCGATGCGGATCTTCACCCAGGAGGAAGCCAACGACGCGCTCGAGGTCGTGCGGCCGCTCGTCGAGCGGCTCGTAGGCGCTCGCAGGCGCTTCGTGCACGTGGCCGGCCGACTCGAGCGAGTCGAAGGCCGAGTGGCCGGGAACGGCGGCGGTCTCGATCCGGAGCGGGTGCGCGAGCTCCAGGAGCAGGCTGCGGAGGTCGGCGCCGAGATCGCGCTCCTTGTGGGTGAGCTTGAGGCGGCCGGCGTGCAGGTGAAGGATCTCGACCAAGGGCTGATCGACTTTCCGGCGCACCACCCGGAGAGTCACGAGACAGTGCTCCTCTGCTGGCACGTCGGCGAGGAAGGCGTCCAGTACTGGCACGGGGTCGAAGAGGGATTTGCGGGCAGGAAGCCACTCCCGTTCTAGAGAACTGAGTAGGTTCATGAACGACTTCTGGCAGCGGGCTGCCGTCGCAGGCGGCGTGATCCTCCTCACGCTGGTCCTCGCACGCCTCGTCGACCGCACGCTCGGGAACCGGCTCGAGCTGCGACCGGAGACCCGCACCCGCTACCGGGTCATCCGCCGCAGCGCCTTGGTCACGATCGTCACGGTCGGGCTTCTCTCCGCCCTGTTGGTCATCCCGCCGGTGCGCGCTGTTGCCGGAACGATCCTCGCCTCCTCGGCCGTCATCGCGCTTGTCGTCGGGTTCGCAGCGCAGACTACGCTCTCGAACTTCGTGGCCGGTGTTCTCATAGCTTTCACGCAGCCGCTACGTCTCGGGGACGAGGTGGAGATCGGCCAGGCGTCCGGGATCGTGGAGGAGATCGGCCTCACGTGGACTCTCATCCGTGCGCCGGACGGAGCTCGCTTCTTCGTCCCGAACACGAAATTGGCCTCGGATACCATTCGGAATGCAACCTTCACGGGTACGCCAGCTGCTCCTCGAAGAGGCGCGCAAGGCGCCTGAGTCCATGCCAAGGAGCCCGTTAACACCTTGAGCCGAGTCCAATCGAGCTGTCCTGTCCGTCCTGACTCGCCCGGGGAGGGCTGATGCCCCCCCGCAACGGGAACGGCAACGGTAAGAACGGTACCGCTGGGCCTGTTTATCCAAATCACCGCCGCCGGCGACGGCAGCGCCGCCGCCGCGACAAGATAGTCGCTCGGCGCTTTGCGATCTTCGTCACCCTCGCGGTCATCTGCGGGAGCATCGCGGCCGTGGTGGCCGCGGCGTTCACGAGCGCAAACGGCGTCCTGAACAACTGCGACCTCGCGTCGCTCAAGCCGGTCTCGATCGGCCAGAACTCGTTCGTCTACGCGGCCGACGGGAGCCTGCTCGGCGCAATCCCCGCGGAGAGAAACCGTCAGCCTGTAACGCTCGACGGGATGTCGAAGTGGGTGAGGGAGGCGACGGTGGCCGTCGAGGACCGCCGCTTCTACGAGCATGGAGGCCTCGATTACGAGGGCATCGTCCGCGCTGCCGTGAAAAACCTCGAGAGTGGTCACGTCGTCCAGGGCGGCTCGACGATCACCCAGCAGCTCGTGCGCAATCTCTACATCGGAAACGAGCGCTCCCTCGAGCGGAAGATCAAAGAGGCCTGCCTCGCGCGGAAGGTCGAGAAGGGTCACACGAAGGACTGGATTCTCACCAGCTACTTGAACCAGGTCTATTTCGGGAACCACGCCTACGGAGTCGAGGCAGCGGCGCAGACGTACTTCTCGAAGCCTGCGAAGGACCTCGACCTCGTGGAAGCGGCGCTCATCGCCGGCATGCCCCAGGCGCCTTCCCAGTACGACCCCTTCCAGCGCCCCAACGAGGCCGTGCGCAGGCGCAACGAGGTTCTCGGCGCGATGCTTTCCGCCCACTACATCGACCGGGCCCAGCACGACGAAGCCGTCGCCAGTCCGCTCGAGCTGACGCGTGGACACATCTATACGAGGATCCGCGAGCCCTTCTTCTTCAGCTACGTGCGGGAGGAGCTGATCGCGAAGTACGGTGCGAACACCGTCCGTGGCGGCGGCCTCAAGGTCTTCACGACGATTGTCCCGCGCTTCCAGAAGCTGGCCGCGCGCGCAATCAAGCAGACGCTCTACTACCCGAACGATCCCGCGGCGGCAATCGTTTCCATCAATCCCAAGAACGGCGCGATCCGCGCTATGACCGCGGTGATACCGGGCAAGAAGCGCACGCAGTTCAACCTGGCCGCGCAGGGCCGGCGGCAAGCCGGCTCCTCCTTCAAGCCGTTTGTGCTCACCGAGGCGATCCGGGAGGGCATCAACCCGGATTCGACGATGTATCTCTCGGCGCCGTTCCACTGGCAGCCCGATCCTTACAGCGAGCCGTGGGACGTCTCGACCTACGGCGGAGATTACTCCGGGCCTTCCACGATCACGCAGGCGACGCTGCGCTCGGACAACACGGTGTACGCGCGCCTCACGCTCGACGTAGGGCCCGAAAAGGTCGTCCAGGTGGCCCACAAGATGGGGATCAAGACGAAGCTCGAGCCGGTCGCGTCCGTCGGCCTGGGATCGAACTCGGTCGGTGTACTCGAGATGGCGGTGGCGTACGCGACGATCGCCGCCCGAGGCGTGCGCGCCGAGCCGATGGCGATTCGCAAGGTCGTGCTCCCGAACGGGAAGATCGACGCGGGTGCCGGCTGGGGACACCCGGAGCGCAAGCGTGTCCTCTCCGACGGCGTCGCCTACCAGGTCGCGCGCATCCTGAAGATGAACATCCAGTCCGGGACGGGCACCGGCGCGAACCCAGGCTTCGTCGCAGGAGGCAAGACGGGCACGACGGAGGACTGGGGAGACGCCTGGTTCGCAGGGATCACCACAACCGCCTCGACGGTCGTCTGGGTCGGCTACCCGAATGCCAAGATCCCGATGACGGCCGTCCACGGGATCCGGGTCGTCGGCGGCACGTTCCCGGCGACCATCTGGCGCCTCTTCATGGTTCCGGCGTTCGGCCAGCACCCGCCCCGCGACTGGCCGCTCCCGAGGAACCCCGTCGTCTGGATCCCATTCCACGGGCAGTACCAGTACTTCGGCGCGCCGCCCGGCTCGGGCGACAAGAAGAAGAAGAAGAAGGACAAGGACGACGGGCCGCCTGCAACGACGACCGCTCCGCCTTCGACGACAACTGAGCCTCCACCGACTACGACCGGGTAGCGGCCTCGCGGTCTGGGGGGCGGGCGCAGCCTGCTTCGGGCTCGTCGCAGCAGCCGTCTCGCTCGGGTGGCCCGCATCGTCCCTTCTGACGCCCGACCACGCCAGGGGGTCGACCGGCTGGTCGTGGGTCTACGTCGGTCTCGTCGCGGCGGCGTTCGTCGCCTACCTCGCCGGCCTGGCCCTGCTGCGGGTGGGCGCTCCCGCTCGTGCGGGCGCAGTCCTGGCAGTGGCTGCGGCGATCCAACTCGCCCCGCTCACGGCTCCGGTCCTACTCTCGACCGATGTCTACTCGTATTGGGACTACGGGAGGCTCGCCGCCGTCCACGATGCGAACCCGTACGAGGTGACGCCGATCGGCTTCGCGAACGATCCCGCCTTCAAGCGAATGGGCGCGCGATGGCGGGAGACGACGTCCGTCTACGGACCTGCCTTCACGCTCGCCTCGGAGGGGCACGCCAAGGCAGTCGGAGACTCGGCCGCGGCGGCTGCCTGGGCGTACAAGGCTCTTGCGGCCCTTGCCATGTTGGCGATCACGTTGCTCGCGGTCCGCGTGGCGGCGCGACCGGCGTTTGCCGCGGCGTTCGTCGGTTGGAACCCGCTGCTCGCCGTCCACTTCGCGGGTGGCGGGCACAACGATGCGTGGATGATTGCTCTCGTCTTCGCGGCGCTCGCGCTGGCCGCAGCAGGACGGCGCCAGCTCGCCGGAGCTGCCTGGGCGCTCTCGATCGCAGTCAAGTGGGTAGCTCTCGTCTTCCTGCCTCTGCGGGCTCTGGAAGCGAGGCGGGCGGGGCGCCGCGTCGGCCACGCCGGCTTCGCTACGGCGGCCGCGGTCGTGGTCGGCGTTGCGACCTGGCGTTACGGGCTGAGCTGGCTCGACGCCTTCGGGCCGGTAGGCCGAAACCTGCGTGAGGGATCGAGGTACAGCATCCCCGGTCGCCTCGAGAGCATCGGGATTCCCCACGGCGCCGCGGTCGGAGTGCTGGTGGGGCTCTTCGGGCTCGTCTACCTCTGGCTCCTCCGCGAGGCCTGGCGGGGGCACGCCAGGCTGGGGCTCGCGGCCGGCCTCCTGCTCGTCGCTGCGCCCTGGCTCGTCCCTTGGTACCTCGTTTGGACGGTTCCCTTCGCGGCCGTCGAGGAGGACGGGACGGCGCAGGTTCTCGCGCTCGCCTTGACGGCGTACCTCCTGCGCGACGCCGTCCCTTTGTAGCGTTACGTACCGATGAGCAGCGCCACCGGTCTGATCTCCGTCGACGAGGCTCAGCGAATCGTGCTCGAACGTGCGAAGCGTCTCGACTCCGAGCGTGTCCCGATCGAGCGGGCCGCTGCGCGTGTGCTGGCCGAGCCCGTGGCGGCAATCGTCGACTTGCCCCCCTTCCCGAGCTCGGCCATGGACGGGTACGCGCTACGCTCGGCCGACACGGCCGACCCTCCGACTCGCCTCCCGATCGTTGCGAGGATCGCGGCCGGAAGCCCGGCGGACCGCGCACTCGCTCCTGGAGAGGCGATGGCGATCTCGACCGGCGGCGCCGTCCCCGAGGGAGCCGACGCAGTCGTCCCGCTCGAGCTGGTCGAGGAGGGCGATGAGGCAATCGGCGTCCCCGAGCCGGTTGCCCAGGGTGCCAACATCCGCGAGCGAGCCGGCGACGTCTCCGCCGGAGACATCGTGCTCGAGCCAGGTGCGCGGCTGGGGCCCGCGCAGGTCGCCGCGCTCGCTGCGGCCGGAGTCTCAGAGGTGCAGTGCAGCAAGCGCCCGCGTGCGGGGATCCTGGTCACGGGATCGGAGCTGCGGCAGCCGGGAGTGCCGCTCGGCGCCGGCGAGATCTACGAGTCGAACGGCCTTCTGCTCGCGACGGCGCTCCAGCTGGCTGGAGCGGTTCCCGCCCAGCTGGGCGTCGTGGCCGACGACGCCGACGAGCACGAGCGCGCGATGGAGCGTGCGCTGCTGGGCTTCGACATGCTGATCACGTCGGGCGGCGCATCCGTCGGCCCGCACGATCTCGTCCGCGCGACACAGGCGAAGCTCCGGGTGGAGGAGCTCTTCTGGGGCGTCTCCGTCAAGCCGGGCAAGCCGGTCGCCTTCGGCGTTCGGCGCGACCACCTTGTCTTCAACCTCCCCGGCAACCCGGTCTCAGTGCTCGTGACCTTCGAGCTCTTCGTGCGCCCCGCCGTGAACGTCCTCCTGGGCGTGCCGGACCCGCTTCCCGAGTACCGCCGGGCGATTCTTGCGTCGACGGTCAAGCGCAATCCGCACCGCGACGAGTACGTGCGGGCGACGCGTCGGCGCGAAGGCGACACGGTGGTGGTCGACCCGCTCCCGGGCCGCGAGTCGCACATGATCGCGAGCGCGGCACGTGCGGACGCATTGGTCGCCGTGGAAGCCGGCGACGGTGAGCTCGCCGCCGGCGAAGAGATCCGCTACATCGCGATCACCTAGTAGGAGGGCTTAGCCGGTCGAGCTGCGTCCCGCGGCGAGCGCGTAGGACCGACCTGCCGACGGCGTCACCTCCGCGAGCCTGGCGAAGACGACCCAGCGGTGCGAAGAGCTGTAGAGCGGGTGACAGGCGGATAGGACGAGCTGTCGAAGCCGCGCTCCCGGATGATGCTCCAGTCGTTCGACTCGACGACCTTATGCGAGAGCACGCGGTAGCGGAACGTCCCGTAGGGGAGCTCGAGCACGATCGCGTCGCCAGGCCGCAGGCGGTCGATCTTGCGGAAGGGGGCGCCGAAGGTCGTCCTGTGCCCTGCGATTGCGGTCGTCCGCCCGAGGCCAGGCACTGACGTCTGCTCGTAGTGGCCCGGCCCCTTCGAGAGATCGTGGGCCCAACTCGTTCCCTGGACGAAGATGACGCGGACGCCCATGCGGCGGATCACGATTCGTCCCAGCGGCTTGCCGTCCCGGAGGCGGCGCTGGAAATCGCGGGCGGCCTCGGCGACCTGTTCCTGCACCGCAGCGAGCCGCGCCGCGTCTTCGCCGTGGAAGTCGGCGCCCAGGCGGCCGGTGCGGTAGTCGGGCCACGCATGCTCGAGCTCCCCGGCCAGCTTGTGCTGTTGGTAACGAGAGTAGAGGTCGGTAACAGGGTCGCGCCAGAAGAGAACCGCTGCGCCGTACGCGAGCACGAGCAGGCCGACGACGATGAAAACCGTCCCGAGACGGCGCCGAGCTGTGCCTATCACTCCTCCAACGCCTCTGCTTCCTCGACGGGTTCGGTGGCGCGCACCCGCTCTGAGCGTAGTCGACGCGTGAGCAAAATCACCTGTCGGATCGACTCACGCACGGGACCTCGCTTGGGCCGCTCGTGCGCGGCCGGATACGGGGCGTAGCGGCCTATCGCAAGGGCCCCTGCTTGTGCCGCCACTGCTCCCCACGCCAGGAAGGCGAAGACGAGCGGGACGGGGACGTAGCCGACCGAGGTCAGCGCGAGGACATACCAGAGCGCGTCGAGACCCATCTGGAAGCGGAAGGCGAAGGAGGCGAGGAGGATGAGCGGGCCGGCGAAGCCGAGCGCGTACACCGCGAGCGCGGCAGGGCGGCCACGGTCCGAAGCATGCGGAAGCCAGAGCCAAGCGTGTACGGAGGGGAGGACGAAGAGGAGGGCGAATGGGTTCTGCGCCGCTACGACAAGCGCGACGATCCCGAGGACCAGCATGGCCGCGAGGTGGCCGCCGAGCTCCTCCGGGCGCGTGACGCTTCGGCGTGGAACCAGCTGCGGCCTTGCCACGAGCCAGCCGAGAAGGGACAGTCCTGCGAGCGCGAAGAGCGCAGCCACGGCCCAGTCTCCGGCCGCCTGAGTGTCGGGCGCGATCGGGCGCGCCTCGCCGCGCGTCAGGATCCCGAGCAGGGCAAACACGGCGAAGAGTGCGCCCACCCAGGCCCAGACGCCGAGACGGCTCGCGAGGCTTCGCAGCGCCGGCCGAAGCGCGATGTGGCGGCGACGGCACCGGGCGAAGAGGTCGACGACTGCGGCGAGGAAGGGAAGCAGCGCGGTGAGGAAGAGGAACTGGATCGTCCAGCCGCGGATCAGGCGCGACCCGACCCAGACGTATGACTCGGTACCCCGGGTTACGTCCGCGGCCGAGTCCAGGGACCCGAGCAGGATCTGGGCCGAGCGACCGAGCTCGTCGAGTCGAGTCGTGTTGAGGGCGGCCAGAGTGTCTGCGCCAGGCGGCGGAGGGCGGGCCCCCGCCGAAGTGAGCGTCACGGCAGGGATCCCCTGGGCGATGAAGGAGCCCTGGCCGTAGAGCGTGAACGGGAAGGCAAGATCCACGAGCTGGGCTCCTGCGCTCGCCCGTGTGGGCTCCTGCGCCGCCTGGGCGCTGGCGGCGGACTGCGCGGTCGCGACGAGCGTGGCTCCAGGCGTGCGCGGCGTTTCTCCGGCGAACTCCACGCGCGGCGGCCCCGATCCTCCGATCGCGTCGAGATTGATCACCGCCGAGAGGCGGTCGCCGAGGCCGGAGTCGCGGGCGAACTCCGTTGCTCCGAGCGACCCGTAGGCGCCGCCGTCCTCCGAGAGGAGGACGACCGAGTGCGCGAGCGACGAGTTGCCGATGTCGCGGGCGAGCTCGAGCAGCGCGCCGGTCCCCGAGCCGTCGTCGTTGATTCCCGGGGAACCGCCCAGGTTGTCGCGGTGGGCCATGATGACGATCGTCTGCTGGGAGCGCGCGACATCCTGTTCGGGCTTCAGCGGCGCAGTCGCCACGAGATTGACGAAGCGCTGCCGGCCCAGGCCCGGAACGTTCGCGGTGAAGACCTGGCGCTGCACCGTGAACTTGTAGTCGCGCAGCCGCGCCGCGACCCACTCGGTGGCGCCGCGCGCACCGTCCGTGCCCGGCCTCCGGTCGGGGTTTCGGCGTGCGAATTCCCTGGCGAACTGAACGGCCGTCGTGCCGTCGAAGGACGGCGGCAGGCGAGGCCCCTGGAGAGCGACCGGGCTGCCGAGGCTGAACGCGGCCACGAGAAGCGGTACCGCTGCCGCAAGCCAGGCCGCGCGGTAGATCCGGCCCGATACCGGCCGTTCGAGCGACCCACGCCGCGCTCGGCGGCGTGGCGGGGGAACCGCCATCGGGTCGGAGCCTATCCTTTGTCCCGGTGGCTCAGGACGCGACCATCCTCCTCGTCGACGACGAGGAATCCGTGCAAAAGCTCCTCGCCTTCCCGCTGGAACGGGAGGGCTTCCGCGTCGTGCAGGCCCGGGACGGTGAGGAAGCACTCGCGCGCTTCGACGAGAACGACGTCGATCTCGTGATCCTCGACATCATGCTCCCGAAGCTCGACGGTCTAGAAGTCTGTCGGCGCCTGCGGGCCAAGAGCACGGTGCCGATCATCATGCTCACGGCGCGGGACGACGAGCTCGACAAGGTCGTCGGGCTCGAGCTCGGGGCGGACGACTACATCACGAAGCCGTTCTCGATCGGGGAGTTCCGGAGCCGGGTCCGCGCCGCGCTCAGGCGCGCCATGCTCCCGGCCGCTTCCGCGCGAAGCGACGTCTTCGAGGTGGACGGACTCCAGATCGACGTCCCACGCCGCGCCGTCGCCGTTCGCGGCGAGCCGGTCCAGCTCACCTATCTCGAGTTCGAGCTGCTGCGCATGCTCGCCGCGAGTCCGGGCCGCGTCTACACGAGGGAGACGCTGCTCTCCGCGCTTCGCGGCGGCGCGCAGTACCGCGACCCGCGCACGATCGACGTCCATGTGCGCCACCTGCGCGAAAAGATCGAGCGCGACCCTCGGAATCCGGAGTACGTGTTCACAGTTCGTGGCGTCGGCTACCGCTTTCGAGACGCGGGATGAGCCGGCTGCGCCATCCGAACCTGGCGTTCAAGTTCGGGCTGGCGCTGTTCGTGATCGTGGTAGGCGCCCTCGGCATCGTGTACCTCGCCGTGGTACCCCGGCTCGAGTCGCGTCTTGTGAACGCGAAGATCCAGGAGCTCGAGCGGGCGTCCCCTTTGGTCGTCGAGCAGTTTCGTGACGCGAACCCTTTGACCGGCTACCAGCTGCTCGCCACGGACTTCTCGTCGAGCCTCAACGCCCGAGTCGTCGTGCTGGAGCGGCTCCGCGCGGACTCCAGATTGATCAGCGTCGCCGACTCGAACGGCCTGTCCTCGCCGGGTTTGGGTACCGACCCCATCGCGCGCCGGGCTCTCGAATCGGGAGGGACCGCGACGGGTCGCATCGGGCGCGGCGGCTCGGATCGAGCCGAGGTGGCCGTTCCGCTCGACTCCGCGACAGTCGTGCTCCTCTCGGCCTCGCTCAAGGACGCCCTGGCAAACGTCTCTCTCGTCCGCCGCACACTGCTCCTGGCGGGAATTGCCGCGCTCGGCGCGTCTCTCTTCGTGGGAGCGCTGGCCGCCTGGAGCTTCACGCGGCGCATCCGGCGACTCGAGGAGGCGGCCGAACGGATCGCCGCGGGGGATTTCGAGCAGCCCGTCGTCGATCCGGTGGACGACGAGGTCGGTGAGCTCGCCCAGGCGTTCGATTCGATGCGCCTCCGCCTCGCACAGCTGGATCACGCTCGCCGTGAGTTCATCGCCAACGCGTCGCACGAGCTACGGACGCCGCTCTTCTCGCTCGGTGGATTCCTCGAGCTGATGGCGCACGAGGATCTGGACGATCTCGAGCGGCGGGATTTCATCGAGGAGATGGCCGCGCAGGTGGAGCGCCTGACGAAGCTGGCCACCGACCTTCTCGACCTCTCCCGCCTGGACGCTGGGCAGCTCTCTGTAGCCAGGACCGACGTCGACGTGGCTGCGATTGCGCGTACCGTCGGCGAGGAGTTCCGCGCCATCGCTGAGGGCTCCGGCCACGGTCTCCAGGTCCGGGCCGACGGCCCGCTCCTTGCTGTCGGAGACGAACAGCGAATCCTCCAGATCGCGCGCATCCTTGTGGAGAACGCGCTCAGGCACACCCCGACCGGCACCACCGTGGTCGTCGCGGCCGAGCCGGAGAACGGCAAGGCGGCCCTCTCGGTGCGGGACAACGGTCCTGGAGTGCCCGCGCGCGATCACGAGCAGTTGTTCGAGCGCTTTTACCGCGCGGACGGCGGCAAGGCCTCGGGCAGCGGCCTGGGGCTCGCGATTGCTCGGGAGCTGGCGGTGCGCATGGATGGAGCGATCAAGCTCCGCTCCGAGCCCGGAACCACCGTGTTTACACTCGTTTTGCCCCTTTCGGACACGGCCAAAAGTGTTTTCACATCAAAAGGGTCAGTCGAGAAGGCCCATTTCTCGGGCCCTCGCAATCCGTCGCGCACCTAACCACGGCGCCATGGCTTCGAACACCTTTCGGACGAACGGCTCAGTGCAAATCCAGACCCAGTGCGGCTTGCGTACGTGCCCATCCCGAGATCCAGATTCGTAGGGCCCGTAGATATCGCCCACCCCAAATACGTCCAGAAGCCTCTCTAGAACATCTAAATCGGTCATCTTGACCCGAAGTTGGACCGAGCCGGCGCTGTCGACGATAGTGCCCTCGCCATCGAACAAACCGGCTGCCCAGGCGATTTGCACGTACTCATCGCTCATATCTCGAGGATCCCGCACGAATCGGACTCGGACATGGCCTTTGGGAACAAGCAAGGTGTGACGACTACGATGCGAAAGTGCGCCCCGGAGCCCTAGCCGTCGTCGCGGTCGTCTGCGCCCTGCTGGGCAGCACCACCGCCCTCGCAATCGCGAAGTCCACGGGGTGGTTCGGAGACGGTCACACCGACACGATCGTGCTCACCCAGGCGGCGCCCTCGCCGGCGGCGAATCGGGTCGACCAGGGGCGGACGGGCAAGCCGCTCGCGGGCAACGACTTCGACCCCGCTGCCATCTACCGCGCACGGGCTTCCGGCGTCGTGACCATCGTCGCCCTCTTCGGCTCGCAGACGGAAAACGGGAGCGGGAATGCCGCTCAGGGGTCCGGGTTCGTGGTCTCCAAACAGGGCTACATCCTCACGAACTCCCATGTGATCACAACTGCGGGCGAAGGCGCGCCCGGCGAGACGCCCGAGGCGGCCGGCTCGGTGTTCGTGGCGTTCGGGGACGGCGATCGCATTCCCGCGAGGATCATCGGCTGGGACGTCTACGACGACGTCGGACTCCTGAAGGTCGCCCCCAAGGAGCACGGGCTCAGCCCGGTGCCGCTCGGAGACTCGAGCACGGTCGTCGTGGGGGAGCCGGTCGCCGCTATCGGCAGTCCCTTCGGGAAGGAGAATTCTCTCTCGGTGGGCGTCGTGTCGGCGACCGAGCGCTCGATCGAGTCGCTGACGTCGACCTACGACCTGGTCGACGCGATCCAGACCGACGCTCCGATCAACCGCGGCAACTCGGGTGGCCCGATGTTCGACGCGCGGGGGCGGGTGATCGGCATCAACGCGCAGATCCGGAGCCAATCCGGCAATGCCGAGGGAGTCGGGTTCGCCGTGCCCATCAACTCGGCCAAGCGCTCGATGGAGCAGCTGATCGAAAACGGGCGCGTCCGCTACGCGTGGCTCGGCGTCTCGACGCAGACCGTGACGCCCATCCTGGCACGGCACTTCGATCTCGCCTCGGAGCACGGCGCAGCGATCCAGACCGTGATCGACGGAGGGCCGGCGGCCAAGGCGGGCCTGCGCGGGGGCGCGCGCGAGGAGGACTTCAGGGGCATCCTCTTCCGCGGCGGCGGCGACCTCATCGTCGCCATCGACGGAAATCGCGTCGCGAGCGCGGAGGACGTCGTGCGGGCCGTGACCGAGCGGCTCTTCCCCGGGCAGACGACGCGCCTGACCGTCCTTCGTGGGAACGAGCGCCTGGTCATCTCGGTCGTTCTGGGCGACCGCCCGGCGAATCCGCCCGGCAGCGGCCGGTAGCGCCTCTACGCTGGCCGCACGTGAGGCCCTCGGAAGACCTCGTCCTGCTCGGAGACAACCTTGAGCTCTTGCCGGAGCTCGACGACGGGATCTTCCAGGTCGCCTACCTCGATCCCCCCTTCAACACGGGCCGGGTGCAGCGCCGCCGGACGCTTGCGACCGTGACCGCCGACGACGGCGATCGCACCGGTTTTCAGGGCCGCCGCTATGCGACCTCCGTGCTCGCCGAGTCCTCGTACGCGGACGAGTTCGACGACTACCTCGGCTTCCTCGAGCCGCGTCTCCTGGAGGTGCGCCGGCTCCTCTGCGAGAGCGGGACGCTCTATCTGCACATCGACTACCGCGAGGCCCATTACGTGAAGCTGCTCCTCGACGGCCTCTTCGGACGCGACTGTTTCCTGAACGAGATCATCTGGGCGTACGACTACGGTGCCCGCCCACGCCGCCGCTGGCCGGCCAAGCACGACACGATCCTGGTCTACGTCAAGGACCCCGACCGCTACTGGTTCGACGCCGAGGCGGTCGAGCGGGAGCCCTACATGGCTCCGGGCCTGGTCACGGTCGAGAAGGCGGCACGGGGGAAGCTTCCGACCGACGTCTGGTGGCACACGATCGTTTCTCCGACAGGGAAGGAGAAGACGGGCTATCCCACTCAGAAGCCCGAGGGGGTCCTGCGGCGCATCGTCCAGGCCTCGAGCAAGCCGGGCGACTGGTGCCTCGATTGCTTTGCGGGCTCCGGCACGCTGGGCGCGGTCGCCGCCGCGCTAGGGCGACGCTTCGTTCTCATCGACTCGAACCCAGAGGCGGTCGCGGTGGCACGGCGGCGCGTCGCCGCTGTTTCGACGAGCGGGTCGAACGGGTAAGGAATCTGTTGCTGGGGCGATCCTCAAGATTCGAGGAGGTTAAGTAGGTTTTGAATAGGTTTCCGCCGGGAAACTAAGCCTATGGCGTCGGTTTCCATGGAGCTGGGGGGTTCCCTTCCGGGCGAGCGCGGCGGCGTCGTCGCGCTGACGGTGCCCGCTCGAGCCGAGTTCATCGCGCTCGGCCGGCTCGCGCTCACGGGCCTCGCCCGTACGCGCGTCCTCTCGGCTGAGATCGTGGCCGATCTCAAGCTGGCGCTGACGGAGGCCTGCTCGAACTCTGTCCGTCACGCCTACGACGAGGGCCGCGAGGGCGTTGTGGAGATCCTCTACGAGCTGTCCGAGGACCGGTTCGCGATCCAGGTCACCGACGACGGCTCCGGTTTCGACCCCGAAATCCTCAAACGTGCGCAGGAGGAGCTGGACGAAGGCGGCCTCGGCATCGCGATCATCCGAGCCCTGACTGACGAGCTCGAGATCGGCGCCCGCCCCGAGGGCGGCTCGCGGCTTCGGTTCACGAAGTACCTCACGTAGGCGAGCCTGCCCCACAGCTATCCTGCGCCGCCGTGCAGCTTCAGCAGGTCAACGTCGGGAGCAAGTCGCTCAGCGACTACACGACGATCGCCAGTCGCGGCCTGATGGAGCAGATCCGCGGGTTGGCGGAGCCCCTGGCCGGCAAGCGCGTCCTCCATCTCTCGGCCACCGCCTTCGGAGGCGGAGTGGCGGAGATTCTCTACACACTCGTCCCGCTCATGCGCGACGCCGGGCTCGAGACCGAGTGGCGAGTCATCTTCGGCCAGGACGAGTTCTTCGACGTGACCAAGGCGATCCACAACGCCCTGCAGGGGAACCCACGCGGCCTCTCGGAAGAGGAGCAGGCCATCTTCCGTCGCTACAACGAGGGCAACGCGGAGGCCCTGACGGACGAGTTCGACTTCGTCATCGTCCACGACGCCCAGCCCGCCGCGATGATCGAGCACGCTCGCGAGGCCGGGCGCCGGTGGGTCTGGCGCTGTCACATCGATCTCTCCACGCCGAACCGGGACGTGCTGGACTTCCTGCATCCCTGGCTTGCCTCGTACGATGCCACCGTCTTCCACCGGCAGGCATACGTACCCTCGTCGGAGAGCCTGCCGCCCGCCTACATCTGGCCGCCCGCCATCGATCCGCTGGCGCCGAAGAACATGGCCCTGTCCCCCGAGGACGCCGCCTACATCGTCGATCAGTTCGGGATCGACGTGAACCGGCCACTCGTCTCGCAGATCTCGCGGTTCGACCCCTGGAAGGACCCGGTGGGCGTGATCGAGGCGTGGAGGCGCCTGCGCGAAAACCACCCGAACGTGCAGCTTGCGCTCGTCGGCTCGATGGCGCACGACGACCCGGAAGGCTGGGACTACTACAACCAGACCGTCGCCGCGGCGGACGGCGATTCCGACATCTTCATCCTCTCCAACCTGAACAACGTGGGCTCGGTCGAGGTGAACGCGTTCCAGGTGCACTCGGCGGCGCTGATCCAGAAGTCGATCCGCGAAGGGTTCGGGCTGACGGTCACCGAGGGGCTCTGGAAGGCGCGGCCGATGGTGGCCGGTCGAGCGGGCGGAATCGTCGACCAGATCCAGGACGGCGAGACGGGCTTCCTCGTGGAGTCAGTCGCGGAGTGCGCAGAGGCGCTGAACAAGATCCTCGAGCAGCCGCACGAAGCGCGGGCGATGGCGCTCCGCGGGAAGGAATTTGTGCGGCGCCATTTCCTCACGCCGCGCCTCCTGCGGGACTGGCTGGCGCTCTTCAACCGCCTGACTGGCAACGACGCCGCCGGCGACGAGCTCGTTGTTGCCGGAACCGTCTAGCGACACCGCGGGTACCCTCAGCGGATGCGCGGCAGGCAAAAGCTCATCGTGGTTTCCAACCGTGGGCCGGTCACGTTTGCCTCTGACGAGCAGGGCGAGCGCGTGCTCCGTCGCGGCGGCGGCGGGCTCGTGACCGCGCTCCGAAGCCTCATCAGCCGTCACGACGTCACGTGGATCGCGAGCGCGATGAGCGCAGAGGACCATGAGGTGGCGGAGGAAGCGGATGGCGAGGCGATCGCGCAGACCGCGGCCGACGGGTCGGCGTACCGGCTGAGGCTCGTCGCCCACGATCCCCAGGCCTACGACCTCTATTACAACGTGGTCGCCAACCCGGTTCTCTGGTTCGTCCAGCACTATCTCTGGGGGCTGGCGGACGCTCCCGACGTCGACGCAGGGATCCACAACGCCTGGACGCAGGGCTACACGGCCGTCAACCGGCGCTTCGCGGAGGTTGTCGTCTCCGAGCTCGAGCGCCAGCCCGGGGCCGCGGTCTTCCTCCACGACTATCACCACTACCTGACCCCGGGATTCATCCGTGACAGCGCCCCGGATGCGCCGATCGCCCACTTCGTCCACATTCCGTGGCCCCAGCCCGACTACTGGCGTGCTCTTCCCGATCCGATCCGCCGCGCGGTGCACGAGGGCTTGCTCGCGAGCGACGTCGTCAGCTTCCACACGGAACGCTGGGCGCGCAATTTTCTTTGGAGCTGCGAGGAGCTCGCGGGAGCCGACGTGGACATGGAAGCTGGCGAGGCGCGACTGGACGGGCGGATCACGCTCGTGCGGGCGCGCCCGATCTCAGTCGATCCCGATGAGTTCGCCGCGCTCGCAGCGAGCGAGTCGGTGCAGGCGGCCGAGGCGGAGATCCAGGAGGCCCGGCCCGAGAAGCTCATTGTCCGCGTCGACCGGACCGACCCGTCGAAGAACATCGTGCGCGGCTTCCGCGCCTTCGAGCTCTATCTCGAGGCTCACCCCGAGATGCACGGCCGGGTGGGGATGCTCGTCTGCCTCGATCCCTCGCGCCAGGACATTCCGGAGTACTCGGAGTACATCGGCGCGATCCAGCGAGCGGCGCGCGCTGTCAACGACCGCTTCCGCCAGGACGAGTGGCTGCCGGTCGATCTCCAGATCGGCGACGACTTCCCGCAGGCGATCGCGGCGTACAAGCAGTTCGACGTCCTGCTGGTGAACGCCATCTTCGACGGGATGAATCTCGTCGCGAAGGAGGCTCCGCTCGTGAACGAGCGCAACGGAGTGCTCGTGCTCTCCGAGAACACTGGAGCCCACGAGGAGCTGGGGCGCTGGGCGATCACGGTGAATCCCTTCGACGTCGCCGGCCAGGCCGAGGCCCTCCACGAAGCCCTCACGCTTCCGCTCGACGAGCGGCGGGTAAGGCTCGAGGCGATCAAGCGCCAGGTTCGCGAGCACGACATCGCCGCCTGGATCGAGACGCAGCTCGATGACCTCGAGGCGGCCGCGAGCCGAAGCGGTACTAGACTCTCCGTCTGAAATGCCTGGAAACGGCCCCCTTACCCACGTCGACGAGGCGGGCGGGGTGCACATGGTCGACGTGGGCGCCAAGCCCCACGAGCGCCGGCGCGCCTCCGCTCGCGCATTCGTTCGCATGCGCGCCGAGACGGCCCAGGCTCTTCGCGAGCTGCCCAAAGGGGATGCGCTCGCGACCGCGCAGGTGGCGGGCATCATGGCCGCCAAGCGGACGGCTGATCTGATTCCGCTCTGCCATCCCCTACCTCTGTCGCACGTCGAGGTCACGCCACAGGTTGGCCCGGAGGGCGTCGAGATCGTGGCCACTGTGGAGACGACCGCGCAGACCGGTGTCGAGATGGAAGCGCTCACGGCTGCTGCCGTCGCAGCGTTGACCGTTTACGACATGGCGAAGGCGGTCGACGGCGGGATGATCGTCGAGGAGATTCGCCTGCTCGAGAAGATGAAGGGATGAGAGCGGCCGTCCTGACCGTCTCCGACGGTGTTGCTCGCGGAGAGAGAGAGGACGCCAGCGGCGATCTCCTCGCCGAGTTGCTGGCTGACGACGGCTATGAGGTGGAGCGGCGGATCATCCCAGACGACCGGCACGTGATAGCGGCGGCGCTCCAGGAGGTCGCCCACGGGGCGCCCCTCGTCCTCACGACCGGCGGCACCGGGCTCGCTCCCCGGGACGTGACGCCGGAGGCGACGCTGGAGGTACTCGACCGGAACGCTCCCGGGATCGCAGAAGCTCTGCGCGCCGATTCCTTCGCGAAGACGCCGCACGGGCTTCTTTCCCGTGGCGTAGCCGGAACGGTCGGCTCGACCCTCGTCGTGAACCTGCCGGGCTCGCCAGGAGCCTGTCGTGACGGCTACGAGCTCCTGAGGCCAGCCCTGGCGCACGCCCTGGAACTGTTGGCAGACCAGGCAACAACACACTCGCAGACATGACCGAGGCACTCGTCCGCTACCCGCGGCTCTTCGCCTCCCTCGTCAAGGTCGAGCACACGGTCTTCGCACTTCCGTTTGCCTACATCGGCGCCTTTCTCGCCGTGGACGGGGTTCCACGGGCGCACGACCTCTTCTGGATCACCGTGGCGATGGTTGGAGCGCGCAGCCTCGCCATGGCCCTGAACCGCCTGATCGATGCCGGCATCGACGCCCGGAATCCGCGCACCGCGGGTCGTGAGCTTCCCCGCGGCGTGTTGCGGCCCTGGCAGGTCCTCGTCTTCTCGCTCGCGTCGCTCGCGCTCTTTCTCGCCGCCGTCTACCAGCTCGCGCCGATCGTCCGCTGGCTGTGGCCCATTCCGGTCGCGGCGTTTGTCATCTACCCCTATCTCAAGCGCTGGAGCTGGGTCTCGCATTTCTGGCTCGGCGCGGTCGACGGGCTTGCTCCCCTCGGCGCGTGGGCGGCGATCACGAACGAGCTTCCCTGGGAGGCCTGGGCGCTCGGCGGGGCCGTCGCGTTCTGGGTGGCAGGCTTCGATCTCTTCTACGCGCTCTTCGACCTGGACATCGACCGTGCCCAGGGACTTCACTCGCTGGCCGCGCGATTCGGGGTCGGCGCGTCCTTCGCCGGAGCACGGCTGTGTCACGCGGCGACGGTCGCCTGCCTGGTGGCGGCGGGCCTCGGTCTTCCGGTCGGCGCCCTGTACTGGATCGGGGTGGCCGCGGTGGCCGGCTTGCTCCTCTACGAACATTCGCTTGTCTCGCCGCGCGACCGGCGGCGGCTGGACATGGCCTTTTTCACGATGAACGGAGTCATCAGCGTTACCTTCTTCGCCTTCGTGCTCGGAGACGTCCTCTTGTGACCCGCCCCGCCAGGCACACCGGCCTCCTGAGCGGCTGCAAAGCGTCGCCAGGCGGCGTCCGCGGTCGCCCACGCGCGTGCGCGTCCAGAGTGACGCGGGCTCTCCTGTGTGACTCAACGCGGATGCGTATCGCTTTTCGCGCGTCAGGACACCGGCATCGCGACGGGACGGATCACTTGTGATCACCGCACGCGGGCTGGGACGCGACTTCGGCATGAAGAGGGTGCTCCGAGACATCGAGTTCGAGGTTCCGCGCGGAGGCTTTTTGCTCGTCACCGGGCCGAACGGGTCCGGCAAGTCCACGCTCCTCTCACTTTGTGCCGGCTTGCTCGCCCCTACAGCCGGCGAGCTGGCGGTCGAGGCAGACCGGGGCGAGATCGGCTACCTGGCGCACGAGCCGCTCCTGTACCGCGAGTTGAGCGCGCTCGAGAATCTGGACCTCTACGGACGCTTGTACCGCGTGCCGGAGCGGCGCGAGCGCATCGGGATGCTGCTCGAGCGCTTCGGGCTCTGGGAGGCTCGGCGCGAGCGGGTCGGGTCGCTCTCCCGTGGAACGGCCCAGCGGCTGGCACTCTGTCGCGCCCTTCTCCACGACCCGCGGCTCCTTCTTCTCGACGAGCCCTATTCCGGACTGGACCACGCGGGGGCGCACCTGCTCGACGACGAGCTCGGCAGCCTGGTGGGCGACCGGACGTTCGTGGTCGCCACTCACGCGCCCCGGCGAGTGGAGTCCCTCGCAACGGCTGCGCTCTCGCTCGCATGACCTATCTCGGCGACGTCTTCGCGCTGGCACGGAAGGATCTCCTCCTCGAGCTTCGCTCGCGGGACACGGTTCCGGCCATGCTCCTCTTCGTCGTCTCGACACTCGTCGTTTTCCACTTCGCACTCCCCTCCGATGCGTCGGCGACCGCAGAGACCGGGCTCCTCTGGGTTGCTCTGCTCTTCACGGCGCTCCTGGGGCTCGTCCGCGCCTTCGTCGCCGAACGTGAAGAGCGCGTCCTCGACGGCCTGGTGCTGGCTCCGTGCGACCGCAGCGCGATCTGGCTCGGGAAGGTGATCGGAGTCGTGGCCTTCCTCGTTGCGGCCGAGGTGGTAGCGCTCCCCGCCTACGCACTCTTCTTCCAGCCGGTCGGGTGGGAGCTCGTCGCGGCCGTCGCCCTCGCAGACCTCGGGCTCGCCGCAGTCGGCACCCTCCTCGCGGCGATGGCCGCCGCCGGCCGCGCCAGAGAGCTTCTGCTGCCCGTCCTCTTCCTTCCGCTCGTGATACCAATCGTCGTCGGCGGTGTCGGGGCGTCGGCAACGGATGACCCAGGCCGCTATCTGGCGTTCCTGGGTCTGTACAACGCCGTTTTTGCGATCCTGTCCTGGGCGAGCTTTGAGTACGTCGTTACGGAATAACCAGCACGTCGTTCTTGCCGCGGCCGCAGGGTGTCTGCTGCTCGCGGGAACGTCCCTTGCCTTCTACTGGGTGCCGAACGCGCCGGTCGAAGGCTTCCGGCAGCGGATCTTCTACGTCCACGTCCCGATCGCCCTGACCGCCTACGCCTGCTTCGGGTGGGCCGCGTGGAAGGCCCTGCGCCTGCTTTGGACGCGCGAGCGCCGCTATGACCTGGAGAGCTACACGGCCGTGCACATGGGAGTGATCTTCGGGATCCTGACCCTGGTGACCGGGTCGATCTGGGCACGCACCTCCTGGGGCCACTGGTGGGTCTGGGGGTCGCGGCAGCTCGTGCTCTTCCTGGTCCTCTTCCTCTTCTACGCCGCGTACTTCATGCTGCGCTACTCGGTGGAGCCTGGACCGCGGCGCGCGAACATGTCGGCCGTCTACACGCTGTTCGGCGTGGTCCTGATCCCGATCAGCTTCCTCGCCATTCGTCTCGCCGAGGACCTCGTCCACCCAGTCGTCTTCACCCATGACGTCCAGAACAGGCTGACGGGGAGCCAGCTCCTGACCTTCCTCGTCTGCCTCGGCGGCATGCTCGCGCTCGCAGGCTCGCTCTACGTCAACGAGCTCACGGGGAAGCGGCTCGACGCGCGCCTTCGCGAGTTGCGGGAAGCCCTTCAGTGAGCACCGCCGAGAAATACGTCACCGCGGCGTACCTGGTCGTGCTCGCCGTCGTCCTGCTCTACATCGTTCTCTACGCGTTCAAGCTCGGACGCCTCGAGCGCGAGGTGGGGGAGCTCGCCGAGCTCGCGCGCCGGCGCGAGGACGAGCGGAAGCGGGCGGCATAGTGGAGCTCGCTGCCATCCTCTTCTGGCCAGCTCTGGCGGGCTACGCGGAGGCAGCCGTCGCCTACCTCGGCGATTCGGTTCGGCCCGGCAGGCTCGCCCGCTTCGCGATCTGGGGCGTCAGGCTCGGCTGGCTCGCGCAGACCGGGCTCCTGGCGGCCCAGGCCGCTCGGGCGGAAGGCTTCCCCTGGGGAAGCTGGGCCGGCTCGCTGAACCTCTTCGTCTGGCTCGTGGTGGGGACGTACCTCGTCTGGGGCTGCCGCTCGCCGTTCCGGCTCCTCGGTCTCGCCGTCATGCCGCTCGCAGTCGCCCTGTTCGTGGTCGCATGGGCGGCCGGGGGCGCCGGCTCGCACAGTCGCAGCGAGCTCGGCGACGTCTTCCTCGCTTTCCACGTCGGCTTCGTGCTCGCCGCGTTCGCAGGCTTCACGCTCGCCGCCGGCCTCGCCGGCATCTATCTCTGGCAGGAACGGCGACTGAAGCGCCGCGCGCCGGACGTGCTGCGGCAGCGCGCTCCCTCGCAGGAGGCGCTCGACCGTCTGACTGCACGCACCGTGGCTATCGCGGTGCCGGCCCTCACCCTCGGGCTCGCCGTCGGCGTCGGCCGTCTCGCGCTCGAAGGCGGCGGCTTCGACGTGCTGATGGCCGCCGCGCTCGCGGTGTGGGTCGCCTACATTGGCTTCTTGTTCCTGCGCTACGAGGCCGGGTGGCGCGGGCGGCGAACCGCCTACCTAGCGCTGGCCGGCATCGTCTTCGTCGTGGCAGCCCTCGTCCCCGTGTCGCATTTCTAGGTAATGAGACTCGTCCTCGTCGGCACCTCCCACCATCGCGCGCCCGTCGAGCTCCGCGAGCAGCTCTTCGTCAGCGCAGCCGAGAACCGAGAGCTGGTGGAGCGGCTGGCGGGCGCGGATGCCGAAGCGGTGGTCCTGTCCACGTGCAACCGCACAGAGCTCTATCTCGCGCACGGCGACGACGAGGCGGCGCAAGCCCGTGCATTCGCAGAGCTGACCTCTCTGGCCGGCCTCGCGGAGAGCGAGATTGCCCCCGCCCTCTACACGCTCACGGACGAGGCCGCGGCCCTGCATGTCTTCCGCGTAGCCGCCGGCCTCGATTCGCTGATTCCCGGGGAGGCGCAGATCCTCGGGCAGGTGCGAGGAGCCTACGAGGCCGCGCGCGAGGCCAACACCGCAGGACCCGTCCTGCACCGGCTCTTCCGCCAGGCGCTCCGGGTCGGCCGGCGGGTACGCACAGAGACCGCGATCGGCGAGAACCCTGCGTCCATCTCCTCCGCTGCAGCCGAGCTTGCCGAGCGGGTCTTCGGGACTCTCGAAGGTCGGCGGATTCTCGTCCTAGGGGCGGGGAAGATGAGCGACCTGGCCACCGTCAATCTCATCTCGCGCGGTGTCGACAGCGTCTTCGTCGCGAATCGTTCCGTCGAGCGGGCCGAGCGTCTCGCCCGTCGCTTCGGGGGCCGCGCCGCCGGCCTCGATGCCGTCGAGGCAGAGCTGAACGAGATCGAAGGGTGCTACCTGTACGACGTCGACGACCTCGAGCGTGTCGTGGAGGAGAGTGTGGCCGGGAGGCGGACGGAGGCCGTCCGCGCAGAAGCGATCGTCGCCGACGAAGCAGAGCGGTTCCGCGACTGGCAGCTCTCCCTCGACGTCGTACCGGCAATCGCGTCGCTCCGCGCTCTGGCTGAATCCATCCGCGAAGACGAGCTCGCCCGCGCCGAAGGGCGGCTGGGGTCGCTGTCCCCGAGCCAGCGACGGGCGGTCGAGTCGCTCACGGCCCAGATCGTCAACAAGCTGCTCCACCTGCCGACGGTGCGGATGAAGGAGGCGGCCGCTGCAGCCGACGGCGTTCTCTACGCAGACGCGATCCGCCACCTCTTCGCGCTCGAGGACGAAGACTCGCGCCGATCAGGAGGGCGAGGTGCTGGTTCGGCTCGGAAGCCGGGGAAGTAGGCTCGCCCTCACCCAGGCCGAGCTCGCCGCCGAGGCCCTGCGGCAAGCGAACCCTGAGCTGGACGTCGCCCTCGTCCCGATCACCACGACCGGCGACCGCGACCGCTCGAAGCCGTTCGGCGAGATCGGCGCGCGCGGCGTCTTCGTCAAGGAGATCGAGGAGGCCTTGCTGGAGGGTCGCGTCGACGTTGCAATCCACTCCGCGAAGGACATGACCTCGACCGCGACGGATGGTCTAGCGATCGGCGCCTTCCTCGCCCGCGAGGATGCGCGCGATGCGCTTTGCGGAGCCGACGAGCTCCGCCCTGGAATGCGGATCGGGACGGCGTCCGCGCGCAGAAAGGCGCAACTCCTCGCCCTGGAGCCGCGGCTGTCCATCGAGCCCCTGCGCGGAAACGTGGACACGCGCCTGCGCAAGCGTGGCGAGCGCGGACTGGACGCAGTCGTGCTGGCGGCCGCCGGCCTGGACCGGCTGGGCCTGGCGAACGAGATCGGCCACCGCTTCGCCGTGGACGAGCTCGTTCCGGAGGCGGGGCAAGGGGCCGTTGCTCTCCAGGTCAGGCAAGGAGAGGAGGAGCTGGTCGCCTTCGCCGACGACTCGGAGACCCGGCACCGAGTCTCAGCCGAACGGGCTTGCGTCGCCCACATCGGCGCCGGATGCCTGGCGCCGGTTGCCGCTCACCACGACGGGAAGGCCCTCACCGCCCTCATCGCCGCAGAGGATGGGAGCTGGGTCGAGCGCCGCCGCGGCGACGATCCCGTGGCGCTCGCGAACGAGCTCCTCGCCGCGGTTCCGTGAGAATCGTCGTCACCGGCACCGACCCTCGGCTCGGCGAGCGGCTTCGCGCCGACGGTTTCGAAGTCGTCGAGTGCCCCCTCATCCGCATCGAGCCGCTCGACGGGCCGCCTGTGCGCGCCGGCGACTACGACTGGCTCGTCCTGACGAGCAGGCACGGCGTGGAGCACCTCTTGCGCAGGGTCGAGGGCCCCCTTCCCCGGGTGGCGGTCGTCGGTCCCGGCACGGCCGAAGCCCTGCGCACTCACGGGGTCGAGCCCGACCTTGTCGCACGTCGTTCAACGCAGGAGGGTCTCGTGGAGGAGCTGCCGCGTCCAGCGGGCCGTGTCCTCTTCGCCGGCGCCGAGGATGCCCGGCGCCTGCTCGTTCGGGAGCTCGACGCCGACTTTGTCCCGCTCTACAGAACGGTGGGGCTCAACCCGGATGTATTTCCCGACGGCGACCTCGTCGTCATCGCCTCCGCCTCGGCCGCGAAGGCGCTCGCGGAAAACGGTGCCCGCATCCCCTGCGTGTCCATCGGGCCCGTGACGAGCGCCGAGGCCGAGCTACAGGGGCTCGAGATCGCCGGGGAGGCGGAGACCCATGACCTGGAGGGCCTCGCCCGAGCGGTTAAGCTCGCCGCATCGCGAGCCGGTTCCTCACCCTCCTGACCGACTTCGGACTCGAGGACGACTTCGTCGGCACGTGCCGCGGCGTCATCAAGGGCATTGCGCCGGACGTCGAGGTGATCGACATCACCCACGGCATCCCTCCGCAACACGTCCTGCAGGGAGCCCTCGTCCTTGCCAACACGCTCCCCTACATGCCCTCCGGCGTCCACGTGGCGGTCGTAGATCCTGGTGTCGGCGGAGAGCGGAAGCCGCTCGCCCTGCGAGGCGGTGACGGGCGCCTGTACGTCGGGCCCGACAACGGGCTCCTGCTCGTCGCTGCCGACAGGTTGGGCGGAATCGAGGAGGCCGTCGAGATCGCGAACGAGGACTACATGCTCACTCCCGTATCGCGGACCTTTCACGGCCGCGACATCTTCTCGCCGGCCGGGGCTCACCTGGCGACTGGCGTTGAGCTCCGCGAGCTCGGTCCGGCGCTCGATCGTGCGGGGCTTGCGCGGCTCGAGCTGCCCGTTGCCCAGATCGGGACGGCGAGGATCCGCGCCAGCGCGCTCTACATCGACCGCTTTGGCAACATCCAGCTCAACCTGACCAGCAAGGATCTCGAGAAGGTGGGAATCGTCCCGGGGACGAAGGTCGAGGTGGAAGTGCGTTTCGAGCGCTACTTCGCCGTCGCTGCGCGGACCTTCGCCGAGGTTCGCACCGGGGACATCGTCCTCTACGAGGACTCCTACCGGAACATCGCGCTGGCGATCAACCAGGGGAACGCCGCGCGGATGTTCTCGCTCCGGGTGGGGCAGGAGGTACGGCTGTCGCCGGCGTGAGCGAGCTCGTCTGCGCGGCCGGACGTCGGTTCGCCCGCTTGACGACTCGCGCCGTCGTCGCGCGCCCGCGTGTCTGGGGGCTCTTGCGCGGCCCTCTGCGCCGCCAGTTCGACCGGCTCGCCGCCGGTTGGGAGGCTCGGCTCGGGCCGGAGGCCTTGCTCCCGCTGGACGCGGCGCTCGACCGCCTCTCGTCTCCGCCGCGCCGCGTTCTCGACCTCGGGACGGGAACCGGGAAGGCCGCCCGGGTCGTCGCCAAGCGGTTCCTGCAGGCGGAGGTCGTGGGCGTCGACCTCTCCCCGGCGATGGTCGAGGAAGCGCAGAAGGTGCTGCCTGCCGAGCTCTGCGGCCGCGTGCGTTTCGAGGTGGCGGATGCCTCCCGTCTTCCGTTTGAGGACGGAGCCTTCGACCTTGTCGTGCTGCTCAACATGATCCCCTTCTTCGGAGAGCTCGCACGTGTGACCGCGCCGGGCCGCGTAGCCGCCGCCTCTTCGTTCGGCCCGCAAACGCCGATCTACGTCCCGCCCGAGACTCTGCGCAAGCGCCTCGCTCCACTCGGCTTCGGCGACTTCGAAGAGCTGACCGCAGGCGAAGGGATCGCGCTTCTTGCCACCCGCACGGCCCTGACGTCGTTTTTTTAGAGCGGGAGTTTCCTCCGGAAACTCCCGCAAGGAGCAACAATTTTGTCCCGCTGAACGTTGCTGCTAGCCGACGTCGGACTTAGTTTCCGGCTGCGGGGATCCTTCAAGGGAAGGGGAAGGAATGGCAGCGCTGGCGGCGACACTCAGGCGGTCGGCGCTGGACGGCTACTTCAAGTTCGCCGAGAACGGCACCACGCTCGGGCGGGACACGATGGCCGGCGTTACGACCTTCATCGTCATGTCGTACATCATCTTCTTGAATCCGGCGATCCTGGGTCTCGGAGGCGACGGGCTGCCCTTGCCCGGCGCGCTCACCTCGACCTGTCTCGTCGCCGGGGTGATGACGATCATCATGGGGGTCTACACCAATCGGGCCTACGCCATCGCGCCGGGCCTCGGCATCAACGCCATCGTCGCCTTCAGCCTCGTCTTGGGGGCAGGGCTGGGGTTCCCAGAGGCGATGGGGATCATCGTCATGGAGGGCGCGCTCGTGACGATCCTCGTGCTCGTCGGTATGCGGGAGAAGATCATGCGTGCGATCCCGCTCGAGCTGAAGAAGGCGATCGCGATCGGCATCGGCCTCTTCATCGCCTTCATCGGCCTCTACGACTCCGGTCTCGTCGTCCAGGGGGAGGGCATTCCGGTCACCCTGGCCCGCTTCACGACGTGGCCGGTCCTGGTCACGCTCTTCGGCTTGACGGTCACGCTCGCGCTCCGCGCTCGGGGCTTCCGCGGCGACCTGCTGGTCGGCATTATCGCCACGACGATCCTGGCGACCCTGATCAACTGGGGGACCGACTACAAGGCGTTCACGGCACCCGGGGTCGCTCGCTGGCCCAGCGACGTCGTCAACAGTCCGGACTTCAGCCTGGTCGGCAACATCAGCTTCGACTCGTTCGCGACGCTCGGGATTGTGGCGACGCTGGCGTGGATCTTCTCCCTCTTCCTCGCCGACTTCTTCGACACGATGGGGACCCTTGTCGGGGTGGGGAAGCAGGCGGGCTACCTGACGAAGGACGGTGAGCTCCCCGAGATCCGCAAGCCCCTTCTCGTCGACTCCGTCGCGGCGATGGCCGGCGGCGCGGCGTCCGCCTCCTCGGCGACGACGTACATCGAGTCGGGAGCGGGAGTCGGAGCCGGTGGCCGCACCGGTTGGGTTGCGGTCGTTTGCGGCGCGCTGTTCTTCCCGTTCATGTTCTTCGCCCCACTCATCGGCATGGTGCCCTGCAGGCGACTGCGCCTGCGCTCATCATCGTCGGCTACCTGATGATGACCGCGCTCTCCGAGGCGGAGGAGAGAGCCGAGCCGGCTGAGCACAGGGTCGCCGAGCGAAAACTGGCCGGGATCGATTTCAGCGATCTCGCGCTCGGCTTCTCGGCGGCGATCACCATTCTGGTCATGCCGTTCACGTTCTCGATCACGAACGGCATCGGGTTCGGGTTCATCTCCTACGCCGTCATTCGGATAGCTCAGGGCGAGTGGAGGCGCGTACATCCGCTCCTGTACGCGGTCGCGGGAGGATTCATCCTCTACTTCCTCATCCCGCTCCTGCAGGACAATCTCAGCTGGGTCTAGGCGGTTAGCGTCGGGCGGCGGCGTCGAGCCGCCGCTCGGCTTCCTCCTCGCCGAGGCCGTCGATCTCGACGACCTTCCGGCGGTAGGTTTGACCGGCCGCCACCCGAATCGCGGCCGGCGGGACGCCGAGCGTCTCGGCAAGAAGAGCGACCAGCGCCGCGTTCGCCCGCCCGCGCTCCGGCGCCGCTGCGACGCGCACTTTCCAGCCGTCTCCATGGCGTCCGGCGATCGTGTTCGAGGAGGCGCCGGGCGTGAGGATTACGAGCAGCCGCAAAGTGGCGAGGGCCGGAACCGTAGTTACTTGCTTTTCCAAGAGAGCATGGCGAGGGCCGGAATCGAACCGGCGACACCACGGTTTTCAGCCGTGTGCTCTACCGACTGAGCTACCTCGCCGCGCGCGGACAGTCTAGCCTCCCGCCGCATGACCGACCGGAGGCTGGCCATTATCGGCGCGGCGCTCGATCTCGGCGCCGGGCGGCGGGGCGTGGACATGGGCCCTTCCGCGATTCGCTACGCCGGGATCGATGATCGGCTCGCCGCGCTCGGGCTCACTATCTCCGACTGGGGCAACGTCGAGGTCGCCGTCGCAGAGGCCGCGGACCAGGGTGACCCGAAGGCCCGCTTTCTCAGCGAGATCAAGGAGGCCTGCGAGCGCATCGCGCGTCGCGTCGCGCACGCCTCCCGCGAGGGCCTCGTGCCCGTCGTCATGGGTGGCGACCACTCCGTCGCGATTGGGACGCTCGGAGGACTGGCATCTCTGCACGGGCCCGGTGGGGTCCTGTGGCTCGACGCGCACGGCGACCTCAACACTCCGGAGACCTCTCCGAGCGGAAACGTCCACGGGATGCCGCTCGCTGCGGCTCTCGGGCTGGCCCCGGAGGCATTTGCCAGCGAGGCGTGGCCACTTCCGGCGCTCGATCCCAACCACGTTGCGCTCGTGGGGATCCGCTCCCTGGACGCCGGCGAGCGGGAGCTCGTGAACGAGCTCGGCATCGCCGTCTACACGATGACCGACCTCGACCGCCGGGGTGTCGAGCCCGTCGTGCGCGAAGCGCTCGAGCGAGTTTCCGGCGCCCCCTTCGTCCATGTGTCTCTCGACATGGATGTGGTCGACCCCGAGGCGGCACCGGGAGTCGGGACGCCGGTGCGCGGCGGCCTCTCCTACCGGGAGGCCCATCTCGCGATGGAGCTCGTCGCGGAGTGGGGCGGGTTCGCCTCCTTCGAGGTCGTCGAGGTGAATCCCATCCTCGACCGGGAAAACGCGACCGGTCTCCTGGCGGTGGACCTGGCCGCAAGTGTCTTCGGCGAGCGAATCCTCTAGCTGCGTGGAAGAGTAAGCGCGTGCCGCAGCGGGCCGTGCCCATGATTTCGTACGAGAACGTCGGCGCCGCAGCCGACTGGCTGGGCGAGGCGTTCGGATTTCGCGAGCGCGGGGAGCGATACGCGGAGCCGGACGGAACCGTGTCGCACGCCGAGCTCGAGCTCGATGGAGCGGTTGTGATGCTGGGCTGGCCCGGGCCGGAGTATCGGAGCCCCGCCCGGCACGCGGAAGCGTGCGAACAGGCACGCAAATGGCTCCAGGCGCCGCATGTCGTCGACGGGGTGCTGGTGTATGTCCCGGATGTCGATACGCATTGCGACCGTGCCCGGGCGGCGGGCGCAACGATTCTGAGTGAACCGAGGGACGAGCCGTTCGGACGGCTCTACAACGTGGCGGACGTCGAAGGACACCGCTGGATGTTCATGCAGGCGCACGCTCCCTAGCCGGCGAGGAAGGTTTCGATCGCGTCCGCGGTCTCGTCGAAGGCATCCCAGAGGACGGTGTGGCCCCCGGGCACCACGACGACCCTGAGCAGGTCTCCGAGCGCAGCGCGGTAGAGCTCGGACTCACCGGCGCCGACGATCTTGGAGTGCGCGCCCACCACGAGCAAGGTCGGCACACGGAGCGCCTCATAAGGGGGCGGAGGCGTCCCGATCTCGAGGTAGTCGGCGGCCACTGAGGGCTGCGAGTAGCGGTAGCGCAGGCGCCCGTCCTCGCCGGCAGCGAGGTGGGCGCTCATCTCCTCCTCGAGCATCGCCCGCGGCGTCGAGACCAATCCGCCGGAAACCTCGCGAGCCGCGATCGCCTCCTCGACGGAGCCGAACGAGCGCTCCAGCAACTCCTCCTCGGCCAGCTCGCGGGCGATCTGGGGCGGGGCGAAGATAGCCGGGTCGAGCAGCACGGCGCGTTGCACGAGCTCGGGTCCTTTCGCCGTGATCTCCATGACCAGGCGCCCGCCGAAGCTGTGACCGATCCACGTCGCGGGCCCTTCCACGGTTTCGAGGACGTCCGCAGTGTGCGTGCCGAGATTCCAGGGCTCGTCCCACGTCGAACGGCCGTGTCCTCTCAGGTCGAGGGCGACGACGTGGAACCGGTCCGCGAGGCGCTCCTCCGCAAGTCTTCGGAAGCGCCCGCCATGCCCTGAGACGCCGTGCAGGCAGACGACGGGAGGAGCGCCCGGATCGCCCCACTCGTGGGTGTGGAGGCGCACTTAGGCCGTGTCCTCGCCGCTGCCGGACGGCTCGTAGTACGTGGTGCCCTTGAGCTCGTCCGGGAGATTGTCGACGTCGTAGCCGGAGGGGTCGTTCGGGGGGTAGACGTAGCCCTCACCGTGGCCGAGCTTCTTCGCGCCACGGTAGTGAGCGTCGCGAAGCGGCTTCGGTGGCCGCAACGCCCCGTGCTCGCTGACGTCGCGGCTCGCGGCTCCGATGGCGGTGATGACCGAGTTCGACTTCGGCGCCCGGGCAAGGTAAATCGTCGCGTGAGCGAGATTGAGGCGGGCCTCGGGGAGCCCGACGTGCTCGACTGCTTGCGCCGCTGCCACCGCGACGAGCAACGCGCCGGAATCGGCCATCCCGATGTCCTCGGAGGCGTGGACGATTAGACGCCGGGCGATGTAGCGAGCGTCTTCCCCTCCTTCGAGCATGGCCGCGAGGTAGTAGAGGGCCGCGTCGGGGTCCGAGCCCCGGATCGCCTTGATGAACGCGGAGATGAAGTCGTAGTGCGCGTCGCCGCCCTTGTCGTAGACGACCGGGCGCCGGCGCGCCGCGTCTTCGACATGCCGCTCCTCGAGCGCGGTTCCCTCGGCCTGCGCGGTCTGCCAGGCAAGCTCGAGCGTGTTCAACGCCGCCCGCGCATCCCCACCGGCCTTCCGTGCGATCAACGCGGTCAGCTCCTCGGGCACCTCGGCGTGGAGCTCCGACGCGCCCCGGCGAACGACGACCGCGAGATCCTCCACGGAGAGGGGCTCCAGTTCGTAGATCTGCGTCCGGGAGAGGAGCGCGGAGTTGACCTCGAAGTAGGGGTTCTCCGTCGTCGCTCCGATGAGCACGAGGAGGCCGGTCTCCACGGCGGGGAGAAGCGCGTCTTGCTGCGCCTTGTTGAAGCGGTGTATCTCGTCGAGGAAAAGGATCGTGCGCTGCCCGCCCGTGCCGAGCCGCTCGGTCGCGCGCGCGATCACCGCCCGGACGTCGGCGACCGAGGCGGAGACCGCGGAAAGCTCCTCGAAGGCCGAGCCGGTCGCCGCGGCCACGATCCGCGCCAAGGTCGTCTTGCCGCTTCCCGGCGGGCCGTAGAAGACCGAGGACGCGACGCGGTCCTCGGCGATGGCGCGGGCAAGCGCCGATCCTGCGCCCACGACCTGTCTTTGCCCGATGAAATCCTCGAGGCGGTCGGGCCGCAGGCGCAGGGCCAGAGGGGCAACTTCGGGTAACCGCTCGCGCGCCGCGTCGGCGAAGAGATCGCTCATCGCCGAAAGTATGCTCCGCGCCATGTCTCTCGAGCAGTGGAAGGCCGACCGGAGCGCCGCGTGGGGCTCGGCTCCGTTCGAGCGCATCGCACACCAGCTCGCTCCGATCCACGAGCACCTTGTCAGTCGGCTGGCACCGCGCCCCGGCGATCGCTGGCTGGACGTTGCGACGGGCACGGGTGCCGTGGCCCTGCGCGCCGCCCAGGCGGGCGCAAGAGTCACGGGCCTCGACTTCGCCCCCGAGCTGCTGGAGACTGCACGGTGTTTGGCGCGTCGTGACGATCTCGAGATCGAGTTCGACCGCGGCGACGCCGAGCAGTTGCCTTACCCGGATGGGTCGTTCGACGTGGTCTCCTCGTCGGTCAGGGCGATCTTCGCGCCGAATTACGAGGCGCTGGCTTCCGAGCTGGCGCGTGTCCTCGGTCCCGGCGGACGACTTGGGCTCGTCGCCTGGCGACCCGATCCGGAGTGGGCCTTCCTGAACGAGTTCCGGCCGTCGGGCCCGCCCGAGGCAGGCGACTCCGACGACTGGGGTCAGGAGGAGTATGCCGAGTCGCTCCTCGGTGACTCCTTCGAGCTTCGGTTCGAGGAAGGCGACTGCCCGCTTGTCGGCGACTCGCCCGAGGCCGTCTGGCAGCTAGTCACGAGTTCTGTGGGGCCGATGAAGGCGCTCGTCGAGGGCCTCGAGCCCCGCCGCCGGGAGGAGCTTCGGCGCGCCGAGCTCGAGCACCTCGACCGGTATCGCGACGGCAGGGGCGTCCGGCGGCCGCAGGCTTACCTCCTGATCCTCGGCAGGCGGCGCTCATGACCGCCGCGGACGCGCTTCGGGACGAGGCCGTCGACGTCCTCAGGGAGCTGATCCGGCTCGACACCGTCAACCCGCCGGGGAACGAGACGCGGGCGGCCGAGCTTCTGCGGGGCTATCTGGAGGACGCTCGGGTCGCGTGCGAGCTCTACGCCAGGGCGCCCGAGCGCGCCAACCTGGTCGCGCGACTACCGGGGCGGGGAGACGGGCCGACGCTGATGCTCCTCTCTCACACGGACACCGTCCTGGCCGATCCCGGCGAGTGGTCGGTCGATCCCTGGTCCGGGGACCTTCGCGACGACCACGTCTGGGGGCGGGGAGCACTCGACATGAAGAGTCAGGTAGCGGCGAGCGCCGTCGCGATGGCGACGCTGGCGCGGGAGGGCTTCGAGCCTGCCGGCGACGTGCTCTTCGCCGCTTGCGCGGACGAGGAGGTCGGCGAGGACTTCGGCCTCTCCTGGCTTTGCCGCGAGCACCCCGACGCGGTGCGGGCCGACTACTGCGTGAACGAGGGCGGCGGCGATCGCGTGGCCGTCGACGGGAAGACGATCTACCTCTGCTCGACCGCCGAGAAGACGAGCTCGCCGTTTCTCCTCCGGGTGCACGGACGGAGTGGGCATGCCTCCATGCCGGGCATCGCCGACAACGCGTTGGTCAAGGCCGGTCCCCTCATCGAGCGCCTCGGCCGCATTCGGCCGACGCCCCGGCTTCTTCCCGAGACGAGGGCGTTCTTCACCGCTCTCGGCGGCGTCCCCGGCCCGGCCGAACTGCCCGAGCGGCTCGCGTCTCTCGAGCCCGCCGTGCGCGCCATGGTCGAGCCGATGCTCTCCTTCGTCGTCTCACCGACGATCATCGAGGCTTCGAAGCAGCGGAACGTCATTCCTGCGCTTTGCGAGGTCGAGTGCGACTGCCGCCTCTTGCCGGGGCAGACCCAGGAGGAGGCCGAGCGCGAGATCCGCGAATGTCTCGGCGAGCAGGGCGACTACGAGCTCGAATGGATCGAGGCGATCGGAGGCACCTTTTCGCCGCTCGACACGCCGCTCTGGGAAGCGATCGAGTCGTTCATCGAAGAAGAGGATCCGGGCGCGATCCTCACCCCAGTCGTGCTTCCTGGCTTCACGGACAGCCATTTCATGCGCGAGGCCTTCGGAACCGTTTCGTACGGGTTCTTCCCCATGCGAACCATGGATTCGGAGCTGGCCGCTCGCCTCATCCACTCGGCCGATGAGCGGGTCGCGGTCGAGGACCTGGAGCTTGGAACCCGCTTCCTCTGTCACCTGGTGCGTACACTCGAAGCATGAGCGAGGAGCGAGTGCGACTCGGTGGAATGGCGCTCGGCAACGGCGTGCTCGTCCATGGGCCGCGGTTCTGGGCCTGCGCCGTACGCGGAAGGGACGGCACGCTCGAGGTGGCGTCGGGCCAGAAGCCGCTCCGGGCGGTCGACGTCCGCAACCCCCTCCTGCGCGGACCGGCTCGGCTGGCCGAGGTGTTCGCGCTTCTCCCGGAGATTCGGCGCCGTCTGCCTTCCGCCGAGCTGCCGTTTCAGCGTCCCGGTGTAGCCGGTGCCATGGTCGGGAGCGCTCTGGGTCTGCGCCTCGTGCGCGCGAGCCGGCTGTCCCCGCTGACCCAGGAGGCCGTCGCCGCCTTCCTCGCCGTTGGACCGGCGGCCATGGCTCTGCGAGGCTCGAACCTCGCCGAGTACCACGGCGCCGAGCACATCGCCATCGGCACATACGAGCACGGCGAGGATCGGGCCAAGGAGCACGAGCGCTGCGGCTCGCACGTCCTGGGACCGCTGCTCGTAACGAGCGCCGCCGGCAGCCTGCTCGCCTCCCGCGCGCCTGCGCAGGTCCGGTCCCTCGCACGGGCCGCGGCGGGAGTGGGGGCGATTGCCGCTTCGCTCGAGATCTTCTCGTGGATGGTGCGTAACGACCGCCACCCGCTTGCTCGCGCGCTCGCCAAGCCCGGCCACGAGCTGCAGCACCGCTTCGTCACCGCCGAGCCGAGCCCCGAGCAGCTGGAGGTCGCCGAAGCGGCTCTGCGAGAATGCCTCCGCCTAGAATCTCCTGCAAATGGCGGTGAGGGGGAGACCCCCCTCACTCACCCCCCGTACTCGAATGGCGATTCAGACAAGGCCGCAGCGCCTCCCACCTGAGATCTTTAACGAGGGGGAGATCCCCCTCGTTCACCCCCCGCATTAACGCTGTGGCTATCCGGACCGAGCGTAAGCGACTTCCGCCTGAGATCTTCGAGTTGCCGGTCGAGAAGATGCGGGAGGGCTACTACACCGACGTCTACTTCAACTTTGCGCGCGAGACGCTGCGCGCCGACGGACGGCGCCCCCGCGTCGTCATGCAGGTCTTCCAGAAGAAGCACGCCGTGCTGGGAGGTATGGACGAAGCCATCGCCATCCTGAAGCTCTGCTCGTACGACTGGGACGCCCTCACGGTCCACGCTCTCTACGACGGCGACGAGATCTCCCCGTACGAGAGCGTGATGACGATCGAGGGCGACTACACGCACTTCGCCCACCTCGAGACCGTTTACCTCGGCGTTCTCGCTCGCCGCACTCTCGTCTCGACGAACGTCCGCAGGGTCGTCGAGGCCGCGAACGGGAAGCCGATCCTCTTCTTCCCCGCGCGCCACGACCACCACCGCGTCCAGACGGGGGACGGTTACGCGGCGCACGTCGCCGGCGCGATCGGGGTTTCCACCGAGGCGCAGGCTTCCTGGTGGGGCGGCCGTGGTGTCGGTACCGTCCCGCACGCCCTGATCGCGGCCTACGGCGCGAATACGGTCCTGGCGGCGACGAAGTTCGCCGAGTGGGCCAAGGAAAACGAGCCCGACGTGAACGTGGTCGTCCTGGTCGACTTCGAGAACGACTCGGTCAAGACGTCCCTCGAGGTTGCCCGTGCGCTCGGCGAGCGCCTCTGGGGAGTGCGCCTGGACACCTCACGGACGCTGGTCGACCGTTCCCTCTGGGGCGAGATGGGCGGCTTCGACCCCCGCGGCGTGAACGAGCGGCTCGTGCACAAGGTGCGCGATGCGCTCGACGAGGCGGGTTTCGAGCGGGTCAGGATCGTCGCTTCGGGAGGATTCGACGTCGAGCGCATCAGCGAGTTCGAGGCCCGGGGTGTCCCCGTCGACTCCTACGGCGTCGGCTCGGCGTTGATCCGGGGCGAGAACGACTTCACCGCCGACATCGTCCTGACGGATGGTCTCCCCTCCGCGAAGGTCGGCCGCTGGTACAGGCCCAACCCCCGAGTGGAGCTGGTGCTTTAGCTCGATTGCCTCCCGGCCGATGGAAGCCGGGGTGGACAGGATCGTCGACATCCTCGGGTCGCTGCCGGGGGCTGCGCTCACGTGGCTGCCCTTGGTCTTCTTCGGGCTGATCATCTACCTCCTCTGGCGCACGCTGGCCTTCATGCCGCGCGTGAAGCCGGCGGAGATCGATCCCGACTCGAAATCCTCCGTGGACTGGGACGACATCGCCGGCGTCGACGAGGCCGCCGCGGAGCTCCAGGAGGTCGTCGATTTCCTCCAGCATCCGCGCCGTTTCGGACGGCTCGGCGCCCGCGTCCCCAAGGGCATCCTCATCTACGGACCTCCCGGCACTGGAAAGACTTTGCTCGCCAAGGCCGTCGCGCACGCATCCGGCGCCAACTTCTATTCCCAGAGCGCATCGGCCTTCGTGGAGATGTTCGCGGGTCTCGGCGCGGCCCGCATCCGCAAGCTGTTCGAGAAGGCGCGCAAGAACGAGCCGGCGATCGTCTTCATCGACGAGTTGGACGCCGTCGGCACTCGGCGCACAGGCTTGGGCTTGAACCGAGAGGCGGACCAGACGCTCAACCAGCTGCTCGTGGAGCTCGACGGCTTCCGCGGGCCCGACCGCGTCGTCATCATCGGCGCGTCGAACCGGCTCGAGGACCTCGACCCCGCCCTGCTCCGCCCCGGCCGGTTCGACCGCCAGATTCTGGTGGCGCCCCCCGACCTCTCCGGGCGGGAGGCCATCCTCCGCGTCCACACGCGGGGCAAGCCCCTTGCTGCGGACGTCGATCTGGAGTCGATCGCCCGGCAGACCGCCGGGCTGACGGGCGCCGATCTCGCCAACATCTGCAACGAGGCGGCGATCTTCGCGGGTCGTTCTCAGCAGCAGGAGATCCGGCAGGGCGATTTCGACGGAGCGATGGAGCGCGTGATCGCAGGACTCCAGCAGCGCCGTGTCGTCACCGAGAAGGAGAAGCGGATCCTGGCCTATCACGAGAGCGGCCACGCGCTCATGTCCCACCTTGTCGGCAGCCCTCAGCCCGTGCAGAAGGTTACGATCGTCTCTCGAGGCCACGCTCTCGGCTACACGCTCAACACACCCCAGGAAGACCGCTACCTCCACACGAAGGATGAGCTCCTCGACCTGATGAAAGTCCTCCTCGCCGGCCGGGCGGCCGAGCAGATCGTCTTCGGCGCAGTGACGAACGGCGCTGCGAACGACCTCGAGCGCGTCACCGAGCTGGCCCGGTCGATGGTGTTCGAGTACGGCATGGGCGACGGGGTCTCCTCTCGGACGGTGCGCGCTGACAACTACGCGCTCTCCGAGCACACGAAGCGCATGCGGGACGAGGAGCAGGCGCGCCTCTGCGACCATGCCTTCGGCGAAGCGCTGCGCCTCCTGTCCAAGCACCGCAAGACCCTCGACATGCTCTCGGCCGTTCTTCTCGAGAAGGAGACGCTCATGCGGTCCGAGCTCGAGGAGCTGCTCGCCGGGGTCGATGCGGAGTCCGACGCCTCCGCGATCGTCGGCAGGGTCGTCCAGCTCCCGGACCACTAGCCCCCGCCCGCGCCGATAGGATCGGAGCGTGGAGGTCCGCTCCGTCCACCATGTCGCGTTCGCGGTCGAGGACCTCGACGCCGCCGTCGGCACGTACCAGCGGCTCTTCGGCGCGAGGATCGAGTTGCGCGGACGCATGGAGGACCAGGGTGTAGAGGCCGCCTACCTCCGAATCGGCGACGGACGCATAGAGCTCGTCTCGGCGCTCGGGGAGGACACACCCGTGGGACGCTTTCTCGCCAAGCGTGGACCCGGCATGCACCACGTAGCTTTCGAGGTGGCCGACGTCGGTGCGGCCCTGCGTTCACTCGCCTCCGCAGGCGCCGAGGTGATCGACCAGGAGCCTCGCCCGGGCCTCGGAGGCCACGAAGTTTCGTTCGTCCATCCGGATTCCATCGATGGCGTCCTCGTGGAGGTGATCGGTGCCTAGGACACCCTCGGACGGCCGCGTCCGCCTCGACATCGCATTCGAAGGAGGGCAGATCATCGGCGGGAACGTGAGCGCGGAGACAGCCGACGACTTCCGCGCCGCCCTTGCCGGCGACGAGCTCGTCTTCGACCTCGAGACCGAGGACGAGACCTACGTCATCGCCCTCCGAAAGGTCGTCTACGTGCGCCGCACGTCGCGGGAGATGCGCATCGGCTTCGGGGCGACTGCGTAGGGTAAATCCCCACTCGTGGGCGATGAAGCGACCAGAGCGGCGCAGGTCCGCCGCCTCGTCGAGCGGGCCCAGAAAGGGGACCGAGAGGCGCTCGAAGAGCTGTATCTCATGCACTTCGACCGCATCTACAGCTATCTGCAGATGAGCGTCGGCAACCGCCACGATGCGGAAGACCTGACGAACCAGACCTTCGTGAAGATGCTCGAGTCGATCGAGCGCTTCGAGTGGCGCAAGGTGCCCATCTCGGCCTGGCTCTTTCGGATCGCGCACAACCTTGCCATGGACCACTTTCGCGCGCACCGGCGCTGGCAGCCGGAGGAGGAGCCCCCCGAACCGCCCGGCTCGGAGGCGCGCTCAGCCGAGGAGGAGGCGCTTCACTCCATCGGGCGGCAGAGCATGCTCGAGATGATCGAGCGGCTCTCGACCGACCAGCAGCAGGTGCTGACCCTGAAGTTCGTCTTCAACTTCCCGAACGCCGACGTGGCGACGATCCTCGGCAAGACCGAGGGGGCGATCAAGTCGCTCCAGCACCGGGCCCTCGCCTCGCTCCAGCGCGAGCTCGCGAAGACTGCGTAGGCGCCGTTGCCCCTGGAAGTCGGCATCGTCGGCCTGCCGGACTCCGGCAAGACCACTCTCTTCACGACGTTGACGGGCGCCGCCGGGCAGGTCCCCGGCAAGGAGCACGTCGGCATCGCCCCGATTCAGGACGACCGCCTCGGGCGGGTGGCTGAGGTCGTCGGCTCCGCCAAGGTGACGCCGGCGACGATTCGCGTCGTAGACGTTCCAGGGACGGGCGCACAGCTCCTAGGCAATCTCCGCCAGGTCGATGCCCTCCTCGTGGTCCTCGACGATTGGTCGGGGACGCGGAATCCTGAGGAGGACCTCGCCACGCTGGAGCTCGAGCTGCTGGTCGCCGATCGGGACCACGTCGCCAAACGGCTGGAGCGCGTCCAGAAGCAGGCGAAGTCGGGCGACCCCTCGCTCAAGGCGGAGGCTGCCGAGCTCGAGCGGATCCTCGCCCACCTGGACGGGGAGCGCCCACTCCGGGACTACGGGGGGCTTCCGCCCGAGCTGGAGCCGTTGACGACGAAGCCACTCGTGGAGATCCGCAACGGCCCCGGCGCGATCGATCTCAAGCTCGAAGCCGAGCTGGCCGAGCTTCCTGCCGAGGAGGCAGACCAGTTCCGCGACGGGCCCTCTGCGCTCTCTGACGTCGTCGCGCGGCTGTTCGAAGGCCTCGACCTCGTGACGTTCTTCACCGCCGGGGACACGGAGGCTCGTGCCTGGACGCTTCGGCGCGGGCAGAGCGCCCTCGAAGCCGCAGAGAACATCCACACAGACATTGCGCGCGGCTTCATCCGCTGCGAGGTGATTCGCTGGGACGATCTCGTGAGGTCGGGCTCGCACGCCGAGGCCGCCCGGAGGGGCCTCATGCGTCTCGAAGGAAAGACCTACGCCGTCGAGGACGGCGACGTCATCAACGTCCGGTTCAGCCCACCGCGGTAGTCGTGGGCGGCGGGTTCCCGCGAACTCTCCAGGGAGTTACGACCATCAGGAGGCTCACCACGAGCACCCAGGCCACGAAGATCAGGATGGGGATGAAGAAGACGGCGAAGAGCATGACGACCGCCACGACAAGGCCGGTCCATCCGAGCCAGGCGGGCAGCACGCCCGTCCGGAGGGCCGCGGTCGAGGCGGAGAGCACGACTATCGAGGCCAGCATGACTCCCGAGACCAGGGTGAGGTAGCCCGCGTTGCTGAACATCTCCGCGGTGTTCGGATCGAGCTTGAAGTCGCTGTCGCCCGCCTGGGCCGCCGGCGCGGCGAAGAGCGACACCGATGCGAGGTAGAGGGCGGTGAAGGCGATCCCGGGTCCGAACACGAGCGCCGACAGCGTGCCGGGCCCGCCTTCCGCGCGCACGAGCATGTCCCGCAGGGTGCCCAGGAAGGACAGGAAGGCAATGGCCGATGCGATATAGAGGAACCAGGCCACGAACGCCTTGGTCTGGTTGCCGTCGTCGGCGTACCAGTCGGTCACCTCGGCCGGAGTGCCCCCTGTGTTGCCGGACAACGCGAGTGCGATTGCGAAGAGCGTCGCGAAGAGCACACCTGCCAGTGCGGACCACCGTTCCCAACGGAAGCCGTACACGAATACCCCCTTTGTCAGGACTGGGGAGATCGTGAGGCCTTCGGCGGACGGATCCGCGCTCCTAGCCGCCGCCGCAGCAGCTACCAGGGAATCGGCTCGCGGTCCCGGAAGAAACCGCCTCGCGGGCCCTCGTCGGGCAAGGTCGCCAGCCAGAAGGGGGTATCGCCGCCTTCCTCGACGGAGCGGCGTGCGCCGGGACCGCCCATATCCGTGCGCACCCAGCCTGGACAACACGAGTTCACGAGGATGTTCTCGCCGGCGAGCTCGGCGCTCAGCATGCGCGTCAGCGCGTTCAGGCCGGTCTTCGAGATGCGGTAGGCGGGCGCGTGCCCGCCCATGTCGGAAAGCTGGCCCATCCCGCTCGAGAGGTTGACGATCCGCCCGTAGTCGTTCTTCCGCATGAGCGGGAGCGCCGCCTGCGTCAGCTTCCAGGCCCCGAAGAGGTTCGTCTCCAGGGTGTCGCGCACCTCGTCGAGGTCCACGTCCGTGGCGCAGGTGCTCCAGCCGCCGCCCTCGATCCCCGCGTTGTTGACGAGGACGTCGAGACGCCCGAACCGTTCCTCGATCGTGCTGACGCACGCCTCGATGCACTCCGGGTCGGTGACATCGAGCTGGCACGCCGTCGCGCCTTCACCGACCTCACGGGTCGCCTCTTCACCCCGCGCGGGGTCCCGCGAGCCGATTACGACGCGGTAGCCGCTCTCGTCCAGCCGCCGCGCGATCTCGAGCCCGAGGCCGCGGTTTCCGCCGCTGACGAGCGCCACCCGCTCCATTTCAGAAAGAGGCTAGTCAGTGGGTCGCGTGGCCGCTACCGCGTCGAGCTGGTTGGCGTGGTAGAGGACGGCCGCCTCGGCCGTTCGCGCCGCCCGTGGGTCGTGGTGCACGGCGATCGCATGCAGGAGCTCCGCAAGGACGTTGGCGGCGAGTCCGGCACCCTGCTCCTCCACGAGCCGCAGGCCCATGTGGACATGGCCCAGGAGCTTGCCTTCGTCGGTGGGCAGGAAGAGCGGGCCGCGGTCGAGCTCACGCACTCGGCCGACGTCGTGCAGGAGGGCGGCCGCGAGCAGGAGGTCGGTGCGGAGCCGAGCGTGCAGCTGAGCGACGTCCCGGCAGATCGTCGCCACCGCGACAGTGTGCTCGAGCAGCCCACCGGTGTAGGAGTGGTGCGAGTCGGGCGTGGCCGGCAGCACGCGCAGTCGCGCCCGAAAGGCTGCGTCGCCGATGAAGCGATCGACGAGAGCACGGAGCTCCGGGTGGGAGATCTCGGACGCGAGGAACTCGAAGAAGCCGTCCAGCTCCTCCACGTCGCGGCGGCCCTCGGGGACGAGCGTTGCGGGATCGGCCTCGGCGGGCTCGAGCGTTCGCACCTCGAGCTGAAGCCGGTCGCGGAAGCGCTCGACCCGTCCGAGGACATGGACCGCGTCTCCTTCGTGAAACCGCTTGTCGAGGAGGTCGACGTCGTTCCAGACCCGGGCGTCGATCCGCCCGCTCGCGTCGATGAGCTCGAGAGCCAGATACGGACTCCCGCTGCGGGTGCGCAAGCGCTGCTTGCGGGCGACCGCGAAGGTGCCTTCGACGACCCTGTCCTCTGCCAGCTCTGCGATCGTCACGGCCCGATTGTAGGTCCGGCGTCGGCTGCTAGCCTGGGCCGCGATGGCGCTCGTGAAGCCGTTTCGCGCGCTCCGCTACTCCGCGGAAACGGCGGGCCGCCTCGACGACCTCGTCTCACCTCCTTACGACGTGATCTCGCCGGCGGTCCACGAGCGGTTGCTCGCCGCGAGTCCCTACAACGCGGTCCGCCTGTTGCGCCCCGACGATCCGGACGAAGCGGCCCGGCTCCTGGCCCAATGGCAGCAGGAAGGCATTCTCGTCCGCGAGGAGGAGCCGGCCGTGTGGCTGCTGGAGGAGGACTTCGTTGGCCCTGACGGAGTGGCCCGCACGCGGCGCAGCCTCGTTGCGCGCGCAGCGCTCGAGCCGTACGAGCGCGGTGTCGTACTCCCCCACGAGCGTAGCTTCCCCAAACCGCGGCGGGGTCGCCTGATGCTCCTCGAGGCCACGCGTACGAAGCTTTCGCCGATCCTCTTCCTTCACGACGGCCCGGCGCCGCGGGGCGCCCCGGCACGTGCGCCCGATCTCGAGGCGACTCTGGACGGAGTTACGAGCCGTCTCTGGCGAATCGATCCCCGCGCGGCCGACAGCATCGAGGCGCCGCTCATGATCGCGGACGGGCACCACCGCTACGAGGCGGCGCTCGCCTTCCACGAGGAAGAGCGCAGCGAGGAGACGGGCCACGTCCTTGCTGCGCTTGTGAGCACCAGCGATCCGGGGCTCACGATCTTCCCGACGCACCGCGTGACGGCCGGCCCGCCCCCTGATCTCGACGGCTCCTTCCGCCTGACTCCCGCTGCGGGAGCGGCAGATGCCCTCGCAATGCTGGAGAAGCTGCCGCGGGATCGTGCAGCCTTCGCGCTGCTCCGTGCGGACGGCGCGTTTGTCGCGGAGAGCGACTCGGCGGGCCTCGACACCGCCGTCGTCGACCGCTTTCCGTTGGAACGGGTGCACTTCACCCCCAGCGCCGACGAGGCGGAGAGGGCCGTTGTCACCGGAGAGGCGGGGGCGGCGTTCCTCGTCCGTCCGCCGACGGTCGAGCAGGTCGAAGAGGCCGCGCGGGCGGGCGAGCGCATGCCTGAGAAGAGCACGTACTTCTACCCCAAGCTCGTCGGCGGCCTGCTCTTCTCTCCCTTCGACGAGTGACCGACTGGCTCGCCTTTTGCCGCGACGCCGCCGCGGCCGTCGAACGAGCGCTCGCCGAGCTCGCGACGCGCACAGACCGGGAGCCCGTCGTCGCGCTGGGCGAGGGAGGCGACGAGACCACGGCCATTGACGCGGCAGCGGAGTCGGCGGTCGTCGCGCTTCTGGAACGGTTGCACGCGGGCGGCGTCGAGTTCACCCTTGTCTCGGAAGAGCTCGGAGAGCGCTCGTTCGGCGCGGACGGGGTCCGCGTCGTCCTCGACCCGATCGACGGGAGCATGAACGCGAAGCGCGGCATCCCCTTCTTCTCCGTCTCGATCGCGGTCGCCGACGGCGCGGTGATGCGGGACGTCTTCTTCGGCTACGTCTTCGACTTCGGGACGCGGGAGGAGTGGACCGCCAGGCGCGGCGAGGGGGCCTTCCTGAACGGTGAGCGGCTGGATGGGCCGGGCCCCAAGGAGAAGGTGGAGATGCTCTCCTTCGAGGCGACGACTACCGAGCTCGTGGCGGAGCAAATCGCGGACATGGTCGGCATCGCAGACCGGACCCGGATCATGGGCTCCCTCGCTCTTTCGCTCTGTCACCTCGCAGCCGGTCGCGTCGACGGCGTCTGCTCGCTCAAGCCGGCCCGAAGCGTCGATATCGCGGCGGCGCAACTCCTCGTCCGGGAGCGAGGCCTCGCAATTGACCTTCCGGATGCGCCCCCGTTCGGGGAAGCGCCGCTCGACCTGGCCGGGCGCTCGCGCGTGGTCGCCGCGGCGAGCCCAGAGCGCTGCGCCGAGCTCTTCGCCCACCTCAGCGCTTCTGACCGATCCGACGCCGCAGGTTCGCCTTCACGGCCGGCCACTCGGCCTCCGTGATCGCGTACCAGGCTGAGTCCCTCACCTCACCGTCACGGACGAGCATGTGGTTGAGGAAGACGCCCTCGAAGCGCGCCGGAAGCGCCTCGAGAGCCGCCCGGGCCCGTTCGTTTTTCGCATCCGTCTTGAACTCAACGCGTATGCACTCGGCGCGCTCGAAAGCGTGCTCGAGCAGAAGGTACTTCGCCTCGATATTGACGCCCTTGCCCCACACGTCCCGGCTATGCCAGGTGTACCCGATCTCCAGGCCGCGATGCTCCGGGCGAAGGCTCAGGTAGCGCGTGCTCCCGACCACTCGGCCGGTCTCCCGCAGAACGATCGCGAACGGCGCCTCGCGTCCTTCCTCTGCCGCCCTCATCGTCATGTCGAGCCAGCCGGTGAAGGTCTCCGGGTCGTGACCGTGCACGGTCATCCAGCGCCAGATCTCGGGATCTGCGGCAGCCGCCCTCAGCTCCGCTTCGTGCTCCAGCTGGAGCGGCTCGAGGACGACGATCTCGCCCTCGAGGCGCGCCGAAAGGCCCTCCCACATCTAGGAAACGATAAAGACCGGCGTGCCTTCGGACACGTGCTCGAAGAGCCATTCCGCGTCAGGGATGCGCATGCGAATGCAGCCGTGCGAGGCTGAGTAGCCGATCGACGCCGCATCCGGCGTGCCGTGGATCCCCACTCCCGGAGTCGAGAGGCCCATCCAGCGCGTGCCGAGTGGATTCCCGGGACCCGGCGGCACCGGTGAAAGGCCGGCGGCCCAGTCGGAATCGGGCGGGTACCACCAGGGGTTCAGCTGCTTGGAGACGATGGTGAACTCTCCTAACGGCGTGGGGTAGGAAGGCTGGCCGGTGGCGACGCCGAGCTTGGTCCGCTTGTGGTTCTCCCTGTAGAGGAAGAGTCGGTTCGCGGAGCGCTGGATGACGATGACAGAGCGAATGTCGCTCTTCATGACCTCGGGAATGAGCGTCGTGTGCCGCACCTCGACCGGGCCGCGCGTCCCGGCCAGCAACGCAGCTTCGAGCGCCCGCGCGAGCGGCTTGGCGTGAACTTCGAGTCCAACCTTCTCCTCGCTGATGACGGGCCGCAGTCGACGCAGCCGAACGTGTGCGTCGACCGCCGGGCGGGAAAAGTCCTTGGCAAGCTCCTCGGAGTAGGCGACGAGCCGAGGGCGGTCGGCGAGCACCTGGAGCGCAACCGTTTCCCCGGGGGCGGCGACGAGCGCCTTCTCGATGGCGGGCGCGATCAGCGGAACGCCGAGCCGAGAGGGCGAGACGAAGAAAGTTTGCGCCGGCAAGCCTACGGCGATCGGCTGGCGGAACGATGCTCGGACGGCGGTACGCGCCTGTTCTCCGGTCATCCCGCCGACGAGCGTCTCGCCGACGGTGACGCCGTCCGCGAGTCGGGCCGGCGAATAGTCGCCCAGCATTCCCCCGGGCTCGTCAGCCCGTGCGCCCGCCGCCGCCGCCACCGAGAGGAGCAGAAGAGCGAGGAAGGCGACCGCGCGCCGCCACGGGGGAGTGGTGCGGTAGCGTCGATAGGTCACGCGTTTGTGAGGTTCTGCGAGTCGGTGTCGAACCCTTCGCCGGCAGGCCGCAGCGCGCTGCGAAGACTTCGGCGGGCACGGTTCAGCCTGGACGCAACGGTTCCGACCGGGACGCCGAGCAGCTCGGCTGCACCTGAGTAGTCGAAGCCCTGGACGTCCACGAGGAACACAACCGCGCGCTCATCTCTCGAGAGGGCGGCAAACGACGACGCGAGGTCGAGGCGGGTCCGGAGTGCCTCGTCGGGCTCAGGCTCGGCGCTTGCCTGCTCGACGAGCTCGTCCAGCGAAACGTGCGCGACCTTACGCTTGCGAGCGAGCTCGTCGAGACAGGCGTTGTAGGTGATGCGGAAGAGCCAGGTGCCGACCCGCGCGTCGCCGCGAAAACGGGGGAGCGCGCGAAACGCCCTGACGTAGGCCTCCTGGAGCGCGTCGTCCATGCCGTCTCGGTCGCCGAGGACACGGTAGGCGAGCCCTCGGAGCCGGAGGTCGTAGAGGCGGACGACGGCGGTGAACGCGTCGTGATCGCCAGTTCGGGCACGGTCGAGCACGCCCGGTGTGACGTGGTTGGTGGCGAGGGCGGTCACGACGCGGGCTGGAGCACGACCGGAATGTGCACCTCGTGTGGCGGGTGCCCTGTGCCGGCGGCGTCGTCGTCATGAACAACGATCTCCCCCCGCTGCGCGGAGCGGACTTCATAGGAGACCGTGACGGAGAAGGTCCCGCGGCAGCCGGTGCCGCAGGTCGCGGTCGTGAACGCGTTCCCGACCACGCGGCCCGAGGAGTCGACGATGTCGACGGTGACGTTGGCCTCGAAGACATTGGCGCTGCCCGAGACGGTCACGGGGTTCGAGACCGCCTGTCCGGTCGCCGGGCTCGTCACGAGGATGACCGGGAGGAGGTCCCGGTAGTCGCGGCAGCGGAGAGGATGGTCGATGACGATTCCCTCGCCACCGAGCACGTCGACGGGACGGCCGTCGAGCTGGAAGAGGACTCCCTTGACGGTCGGAAACTGGTCGAGGGTGCAGACCACCTGTGCAAGGCGCATCGTCATCGAGGCGGTTCCGCCCCCGGACTCGTACTCGGACGTCAGATCGACGGTGGCGATGCCCTTGTCCACGATCAGTCCCAGGAGTTGGGTGCCGTCCGGGATCTGCGTCGCGACTCCCGCGGAGCGCTCGCCGGGGGACGGGCCCTCGAGCAGCGCCTCCATCGCAGCAGTGCCGACGCGTGGCGTCGCCGACTGAGTGCGGGTGACGACGAAGAGCTGCTCTCCGCGGTGAAACCAGACCTTGTAGCGCATGAGCGCAGAGCCCTGCCCTGACGTGTCGGTGGGGATCGGCAGGGTGCCGCCCTCGGTACCGGTGTCGGTCTCCGCCCCGTAGCTTTGGGAGGATGGTGATTCGCTTCCGGAGGGCACGGGCCCGGCCGACTGAGCGCCGTTCCCCGTCCCGCAGCTCGCGGCGACGAAGCCGAGGAGCGACGCGAGGATGATGCTGAGCGTGACGATGGCGTACCTCATGACTTCTCCTTGTGGGGGCTCGCTGATCGTCGTCGCGGCGCGCAACGCCGCTCTTGCCGCTAGGTAACGGTTAGGTCACAGGCAGACGCAGCGTGAAACGGGTGCCGCGGCCGACCTCGCTCCAGACGTCGAGGTCGCCGCCGAGAAGGCGGGCGTTCTCGAGTGCGATGGCCAGGCCGAGGCCGCTTCCGGGCCCCGCTCGCGAGGAATCCGCCTTGTAGAAGCGGTCGAAGACGTGCGGCAGCCGGTCCGGCGAGATCCCGGGGCCGGTGTCAGTGACCTCGACGAAGGCGCCGAGCCCGTCCTTGCCGACCCGCACGGAGACGTCCCGTCCCGCGTGCTCGAGCGCGTTGCCGACGAGGTTGGCCACGATGCGCTCGAGCCTCCGCGGGTCGGTGGAAATGACGACCTCGTCGCGGTCGATGCTCACGCGGTCGTCCCAGCGGCGTGAGCGAACGGCGGTCGCAATGAGGGATCCCACGTCCACCGGCTCCAGGCGAACTCGCGCCTCTCCGGCATCCAGCCGGGAGATCTCCATCAGGTCTTCCACGAGGTCGCGGAGACGGGCGACGTCGTTGACAAGGAGCTCGGCGGGCCGCCTCGCCTCGTCCGGCATGCGATCGAGATGCTCGGCGAGCAACGAGGCCTCCGCGACGAGGGCCGTGAGCGGCGTTCGCAGCTCGTGCGAGACGTCGGAGGTGAAGCGGCGCTCTCGCGCTTGGGCTTCCGACAGGGCCGTGATCTTCGCCTCCAGCGCCTCCGCCATCTCGTTGAACGAGGCTGCCCAGGCGCCGAATTCGTCCCGTGACTCGACGGGTAACCGAGTGTCGAGCAGGCCCTCGGCGAGCGAGTGTGCGGCGACACTCGCGCGTGCCACCGGGCGGAGCAGACGGCGGGCCAGGATGGCGCCCACGAGACCGCCCAGGAGGACGATGGCGCCGAGCACGGACAGGAGAATGTTGCGGAGCTGCGCCAGCTCGTCCCAGAGTCTCTCCTCGGAGAAGAAGTAGTAGAGCTTGGTCTCGGAGTTCGGAACGCGGCCTCCGACCACGAGGTAGCGCGTCCCCGCGATCTCTCGGCGCTCGTAGGCGAGGCGTCCGGCGCCGACGAGCCGCTTCAGGTCGGGCGGAAGCTGCGCGGGCCCGAGCGAGAGGCTCGAGGAGAAGGTTCGGCTGTCCGTCTGGCCCACGACGGCGAAGGTGCCGCGGCGCTCATAGGCGTCGAGGAGCTCGGTCGTCTGGGCGGTCGTTGGGCTCTCGCGGAGGGTTTCGCTCGCAAGCACGAGGTTGAAGCGGCTCTGCTCGAGCGCGCGGTCGACCGAGTCGGAGAGACGCGCTTCCCTGACGAGCAGGTAGGAGCTGACCGCGAGGATGGCGGCGGAGAGCCCGGCGACGAGCATGAATGCGAGCGTCAGGCGCCGGCGAAGCCGACCGGTGCGAACGGGAAGCCGCGCCGCCATCGCTACCCGGCGTCGAAGCGGTAGCCGACGCCCCGCACGGTCTTGATCGTGCGGGGCTCCTTCGGGTCGTCCTCCACCTTCGCGCGGAGGCGCTGGACGGCCACGTCGACGAGCCGGGAGTCGCCGAGGTAGTCGTAGTTCCAGACGCGCTGCAGCAGGAGCTCGCGAGTGAAGACCTGGCCCGGGCGCCGGGCGAGCTCGAGCAACAGCCTGAACTCCGTGGCGCTCAGGCTCAACTCCTCGCCGCGGCGCCGGGCGACGAAGGCGCCGGGGTCGATCTCGAGGTCGCCGCGAACGAGGACGGGCTCCTCGTCATCGACTGCCGTTGCTCGCCGGACGGCCGCCCGAGCGCGGGCGACGAGCTCGGCCATCTCGAAGGGCTTGGTCACGTAGTCGTCGGCCCCGAGCTCGAGCCCGACGACGATGTCCACGGTGTCGCTCTTGGCCGAGAGCATGATGATCGGGACGCGGCTCTCCGCCCGGATCTGGCGGCAGACCTCGTAGCCGTCGAGTACGGGAAGCATGACGTCGAGGATGACGAGGTCGAAGGGCGCCTGGCGGAAGTGGAGCAAGCCCTCACGGCCGTCGGGCGCGGTCGTCACCTGGAACCCGGCCTGGGTCAGGCCGAGCTTCGCCACCTCGCGGATGGATGCGTCGTCCTCCACCAGGAGCAGCCGTTCGTCCATACCTAGAGCAATATCGGCTGAATGCCGAAGACGCCGCCGATGCGGGCTCGGCGGAGGCCGTAACGGAGGATTCCTACGTGACCGAGCCGCATCCGGAGGATGCCTGTTCGCTCCGTTCCAGGGCTGTTCGCGCCGAAGACGAAGTTCCCCAAGCTCCACGCGACCAGGCGGCGCCGACGCGGCTGCTCGATCGGCTGGACGACGTGCGGATGGGCGCCGAGGACGACCGTGGCCCCCGCGCCGAAGGCGACCGCCGCAAGCGAGCGCTGGCGCGAATTGGGGCTGAACGTCCGCTCCACTCCCCAGTGGAAATAGACGACGACCACGTCCACGCCCCGGTTCTTGGCCCTGCGAACGTCGCTCGAGATGTACGACGGGAAGGCCGGTGCGGTGCCAGACCACGTTGGCCCGGCGTCGAAGCCGAGCGGGCGGACGTCCGAGTACCCGAGGAGCGCAACGCGAATGCCGCCCAGGCGGAAGAGCGCAGGCCTGCGCGCGACATCGAGGTTCCGACCGCCGCCTGTCGTCTTCATTCCGTACTCGTGGGCATAGGAGAGCGTGTCGGCGAAGGCGAGGCGCCCGTAGTCGAGGGTGTGGTTGTTCGCGAGCGTGACGACGTCGATTCCCGCGTAGCGTGCCATTGCTTGTAAGGACGACGGCTTGCCGCGGTAGGTGTACTGCTTCCCGGGAACCGGATAGCCGCGCGTCGAGACGGAGCACTCGAGGTTTGCGATCGCGATGTCCGCGGCGCGCAGGACCGGCGCGACCGAGAGCCAGGGATAGCGTGCGCCGTACGTTGCGATCGCCGTTCCTGGCCGGTCGCCCAGGTTCACGTCGCCGACCGCGTAGAGGCGCAAGCCCCGTACGCGGAGGCGACCGAGCTCGATGCGCCCGATCGGGCCGCGGGCGACCTCGAGGGCGATCGAGTAGCGCCCTGGCACCCGCGGCACGCGGAAACGGAACCGAAACGTGCCGTCCTCCGCGGCTGCCGTCGCTCGCTGGTTCGTCCCGACGAAGAGCGTGATCGCTTCCGCCGGTGCCGCCGTTCCGCGAATCACGAGCAAGCCCCCAGGAGCGCGCCAGGAAGGCAGTGTCGAAGTGACCTCGAAGGGCGTGGCATCCTCCTGCGCAAATGCGACTCCCCAGGTGAGGGCGATGGCGCTGGAGGTGCCGAGAGCGAGTGCGAGCACCGTGCGGCGATGGCGGCGAAGCCGGCGCATGTTCAGTTCGTACTCCCGCCGGGGCCGGAATCCTTGCTCCACCGGCGGAATCTGACAGATCGGCCCCTGGTAGCCTAAACCGTGATGGCGGTCTCCCAGGATGCTGTTCTCCGCGCGCTTGAAGGGGTTATCGACCCCGAGCTGAAGCGCTCTGTCGTCGAGCTCGACATGGTCCGCGACGTCCGTGTGGACGGTGGCGACGTCAGCGTGACGATTGCACTGACCGTGCCCGGATGTCCGCTGCGCGCAAGCTTCGAGGAACAGGTCGAAGAGGCCCTTCGCCCGGTCGAGGGCATCCGTTCGGTCGCCCTCGGCTTCGACGTCCTCACGCCTGAGGAGCGCCAGGCACTGACCGCCAAGCTTCGCGGCGACGTGGCCGAGCGGAGCCCCGGTGTCTCGGTCGATGCCGGCACGCGGGTGATCGCGGTTGCCAGCGGGAAGGGCGGAGTCGGAAAGTCCTCGCTGACGGCCAATCTCGCCGCGGCGTTCTCACGGCTGGGTCATGCGACCGGCGTCCTCGACGCGGACGTCTACGGCTATTCCATCCCGACGATGCTCGGGATCAGCCAGCGTCCCGTTGCCGTGGACAAGATGATCGTCCCGCCCGTCCGGGGAGACCTCAAGGTCATGTCCATCGGGTTCTTTCTCGACGAGAACTCGCCGGTGATGTGGCGCGGGCCCATGCTCCACCGCGCGCTCGAGCAATTCCTCTCCGACGTCCACTGGGGCGAGCTAGACACGCTGGTGGTCGACATGCCGCCCGGGACTGGCGACGTCGCCATCTCGCTGGGGCAGCTGCTCCCCCGCGCCGAGGCGGTGGTTGTGACGACTCCTCATCGGGCTGCTCAGCAGGTGGCCGTGCGCGCCGCGCAGATGGCGCGCAAGACGAACATGCGGCTCCTCGGCGTCGTCGAGAACATGTCTTTCCAGGTCGGCACCGGGGAAGAGCTCTTCGGCTCCGGCGGCGGCGACGCGCTGGCGGAGGAGGTGGAGGCGCCGCTCCTCGGCCGCATTCCCTTCGATCCGAAGCTCGCGGCGTACGCGGACGAAGGCGAGCCGATCGTCCTGGCCGAGCCGGACGCCGAGGTCTCGCAGGCCATCACGGCCCTAGCCGAGGCGATCGCGGCGACGAAGCGCGAGCAGGGCGTCGGCATCGTGAAGCCGCTGCCGCTCCTTTCCGCCTAAGGCGTCCCATTCAAGATGAGGCTCTGTGTCGCCGAGCCGCGCTGGACGACGCCACGCGGCGTCCTCGGTCGCGCCCGTATCTGTCTCGATACGAGCGCTCCCTGCGTCCTGGCCTGGCACCGCCCATCGCACCCCCGCGACGAGGCCCCATCCTGAACGGAACTCCCACCCCTTACGACGAGCTCCGTGAGATCGGCTTCGCCGAGGCCGACGCGCGGACGCTTGCCGACCACTTCGAGGAGGCGGATCGCCGCGGCCGTCCCGGGCATGGGGTCTCCCGGATCCCGTGGTTGAGCAGGTTGCCGGATCTCGATACCCGCGCTGAGCCTCGCCGAGTCTCGTCCCAATCCGGATACGAGCGTTGGGACGGCAACGGCGCGGTCGGGTATCTGACACTCGCGCGCATCGTCGAGGCTCAACTGGCCGAGCCGCCCGAGCGGGCACGCCTCGTGGTCGCCGCGCATTGCTTTCCGACCGGTTTCCTGGGCTACTGGGTCCGACAGCTCGCCGAGAGTGGGCTCGCTGCCGCCCTGACGGCGACTTCGCCTCCACGGCTGGCCTCACCCGACGGCGGGCCCGCCCTGGCCGGCACGAACCCGCTCGCAATTGCCGTGCCGAGCTCCGACGGCAGCCCGCTCGTCGCCGATGTCTCTATGGGGAGGGTCACCCATGGAGACGTGCTGCGCGGAGACGCCGCAGAGGAGGACCTCGTCCCGTTCGGCGGCGAGCAGGCCCACAAGGCCTTCGCACTCGCCGTCGGGTTGCAGGCGCTGGTGGACGCGCTTGCGGGGGAGGGCTTCGGCGCCGTGCTCCTGGTCGCGCGGCCGGAAAGCGATCCGGTGCCGGGCCTGCGCGCTCGTGCGGCCGGAACGCGGCTCCCCGGCGATCGCTAGACCACGCTTGTGTTCCACCGGCACAAGCGCCACACCGGTCTCCTTCGGCCGGTCCGCGGACGGCATTTCGTTGGGTTCACATGAACGGGGACTTTGTGCCCGTGAAACACAAAGGTGGAGTCAGCGCTTGCGGAGCTCCTCGAGGACGACGGGGTCGATGCGGTCGATTCCGTCCACGCGGTCTTCGAGGTTCTCCGTCCCCGCCCACGTCTCGAATGCCTCCGGCAACGCCTTAGCCTCGTAGCCGAGGCGGTCGAGCCGCTCGCGGAGCTCTGCGGCCAGCTGTTCGTCTACGTCGAGCCACTCCTCAGGCGGCGTCTGGCCGAAGAGCAGGTCGTGGAGCACGTAGATCCGGCGAAGCTCCTCCACGGGGCGCTCGTGATCGTCGACCCGCAGGTCGACTGCGACGTCGCTAGTCCCGCCGTAACCGCCGTCCTTCCTGACCACGAGGAGCGAGGACGACTGCTGGCCGCGGCGGTCTCCACCGGCGAGCTGGGCGGCGGCGAGAGCCTCGAGGAGCCGCTCCGCGAGAGGCTTGCCCACACTCCCCTCGAAGGCCTGGGCGAGCGCGGCCACGGTCTGCTCGGAGACGAGGATGTTGCCCTGGGCCGCGTATCCCTTCCCGATCACTCCGCCCGCCCACTCGAGGCACGACGAGCCCGTGTAGGTCGTGGCGCCGCCCTCTGCGTCGACGATGCCGAGCTGGCGATGGTCGCGCCCGTCATCGGCTTCCGTCAGCCTCGCCACCACGTCGGGGGCGGGGAGTCCGTCGCGGAGAAGCTGCAGGCCCTCCGGCCCGTAAGCGACGTTCGCGAAGGCCTGCGTAGCGACCGCGCCGACGTTGGGCTCCGCCCAGGGAACGACGGCACCGACGGCTAGAAACTTCGACTGGACTCCGACCCCCCACTCGCCGCGCTCGAGGTCGCACGCGACGATCGAGTAGGTCGCGACGATCTTGGCGCTAGCCATATTTCAGCCGGCGGAAGTCGAGCTCCAGAAGCTCGCGCTTGTCCGCCGGGACGAGCACGCACGCCACCTCGGGGCGCTCGAGTGCCGCCTGAACCGTCTCGGCGCTTGCAGCGCGTACGACCACAGGGGTGCCCTGCGCGTGTGCCTCCTGCAGGCGCTCGACGTCCTCGACGTCGTCGAGGACGAGCGGCTCGCCGGGGGGAAGCTCGGCTTCGCCCTCCACGGCGATCTCGGGCACCTGCACCCCAGTGGCGCCGAACCAGCGCGTTCTCACAACTGGATGGTCTCGCCGGGCTCGGGCGCGATCACCTCGACGTCGGGAGCGAGCTTGCGCAGCTCGTCAGGCGTCCCGGTGAGAAGCGGGAAGGTCCCGTAGTGGCAAGGAACGCAGCGTTTCACGCCGAGAAGCTCGAGTGCGACGGCGGCTTCCCGTGGTCCCATGGTGTAGTGATCGCCGATGGGAAGGATCGCGACGTCGGGCTCGTAGATCCGGCCGATCAGCTGCATGTCGCCGAAGACACAGGTGTCGCCGGCGTGGTAGACGCGCGTGCCGTCGAGCTCGACGACGAGGCCGGCCGGCTCGCCTGCATACGTTCCGTCGGGCGTGGAGCTCGAATGGTGCGCGTCCGTCATCGTCACGCGGACGCCGTCGACGTCGATGGTTCCGCCTTTGTTGAATCCCTCGGCCTCCACTCCCTTGGAGCCGAGCCAGTCGGCGAGCTCGAGCATGCAGACGACCGTCGGCGAATGCTGTGTGTAGATGTCGACCGCGCTCCCGGAGTGGTCGGAGTGACCGTGGGTGAGAGCGAGGACGTCGATTCGCTCGATCTCCTTCTCGCTCGCCGGAATCTTGGGGTTGTCGAGCCACGGATCGATGTAGACGCGCTTGCCGCTCGATCCGTCGAGGCGAAAACCGGCGTGACCGAGCCAGGTAAGGGAGACGTTGGCCATGGGCGGAGCGTAACGAAGGACTGTCCGACGCTGCGGCAAACCTTACGGCCATGTGGCAGACCCGCACAGGCGCCTCGGCGATGGCCGTCGAGCTGGCCGCGGCCCTCCTCCTCGCCACCGCGATCTCGGACGCTCTCGGCTTCGCCGGCGCGTCTTTCTACCTTCTCGTCGCCGGCGTGCCTCTGACGGCCGTTGCGGGCCTGATCTGCTTCGCCCGCGTCGTCGATGCCGTGAACGAAGGCCGGATGGACTCGCTCGGACGCCTGCAGGCAACGCTCTCCGCCCTGCTCGTCGCGGCGGTCGTGATCGGAGCGGCGATCCGCGAGCCTTCGGTCGGGTCGGGTGACGTGCCGCCGCCGGCCACGGCCGTCCTAGCGTTCGGTTTCGCTCTGCTCGTGGCGCAGGCGCTCATCGCCCTCGTCCCGCTCCGGCGCAAGCGCCCGAAGAACGTAGGCGCGGACCGGCCGTTCCTTTCCCTTGACGGATAGCTCCCCGAGGTCCTCGACCTCCACGTCAGGGCCGAGCGCAGCGCGAGTGGACTCGCCGACCACGACTTCGCCCGCGCGCGCCTGACCCTCGAGCCGGGCGGCCACGTTGACGGCGTCCCCCCGCACCGTTTCCTCTCGCGCCTGGGCGGTGATGCCGACGCTGACGGGCCCCGAGTTGACTCCGACCCGGAAGCGCGGCCACTCGGGGTGTGCTGCTGAGACAGCCGCCACCCGGCGCTGGAAGGCGAGAGCGGCGTGTGCTGCGCGGCGTTCATGGTCGTCCCCGGTGAAGTAGGCCATGACGGCGTCGCCGATCGTGCGGACGTTGCGCGCCTCGGTGCGGACGGCCGGTATCCCCGCGTCGAAGTACGCGTTCAGCATCGCGGTCACGTCGCGCTCTGCGTGACTCTCGGAGTAGCGCGTGAACTCCTGCAGGTCGGCGAAGAGCACGCTGGCCTCTTCCTCGTGCCCCCACGTGGTGTCCTCGTAGAGATCTGCCCAGATCTCCGCCGTAGACCCCTCCCGCTGCCACTCGCTCCAGACCGCCTGCGCGACGAGACCGAACGCGACGAGCATCAGCAGGTGCCATTCCCACCAGGTCAGGTGCCAGTTGCGCCCGAGGCCGATCGCGAGCATCGCTTCGGCGAGGAGCAGGAAGGCTCCCACGGCCGCGAGCAGGAGACGTCTTCTGCGACGGGCGTACAGCCTGAGGTAGCCCGCTCCGGCCAGCGCGTAAAGCACTGCGCCGGCGGCGAAGAGGCCGAGGAGCAGCGGCCCCGGGTCGTCGATCGGCTCGTTGAGCGGCGGCAAGGTCGCGAGCGAGACCGCGGCCCAGAGCGCGAGGACGAGACCGAGCGCCGTATAGAGGAGGCCTCGCCGGCCGACGAGTGAGGCGCCCCGGTCGTCGAGGTCGAGCGCCGACCAGGCTGCGACGGGTGCCGCAAGGAGGAGCCCGATGGCGGCGGCGACCTGAAAGCCGGCGTTCTTGCCCGCCAGGAGCACGCCAGGAGTTGCAAGCGCATGCAGGCCGAGGAATCCCGAGGCGCAGACGAAGGCGACCGAGAGGCGCAGCACGCGCGCGTCGCCGCGCCGTGCGGCCGCCTCGCCGGTGAGGAACGCAAGCGCGCCCGTGATCACGCCCGTGAGGAGCACGAGCCAGAAATGTGCGGGCTGGTTCTCCCAGTGGAGATCCAGCCGCGGCCAGGCGAGCAGAAGCGCGAGCCCCGCGAGCGGGACGGCGAGAAGCGTCAGAGAAGGGACTGAAGCTCGCGCCGGTACTCGTCTCCCTGAAAGTCGTGGAGGTGCTGGGGCGGCAACACGCGTTCGTCGATCTCCTCACGCTGTCGCCCGTAGACGACCGGATAGATCTCGCCCTCGGCGCTCATCTCGACCGTGACGGCGACCGAGCCGCGCTCGCAGTGATCGAGGAAGTGCGCGAGCGGGACGATGTCAGTGGTTCCGTCGGGAAAGACGGCGCGAGCCAGGTAGCCCTTCTGGGTCCAGAGCTCCGGCGCGCTCTTGAGCTCCGAGAGAAGAAAGGACGCAGTTTCGTCCCGAGACACTCGATCCAGCTCGGGCGGGCGGCCCAGTTGCTGCGCAACCCGTCGCGCGAGGATGCGTGCGTTGTAGCGGAAGCCGCTGACCGTTCCCGAGGCGCTCCCAACCCCCTGCTTGCGCAGGCCGGCTGCGCCCTGCATGGCGTTGCCCGCGAAATACGCGCCCGGAAGTCCGGTGCTCTCCCAGAACGGGGTCAGGGCGGGGATGCGCCCATCCCCAACCGTGGCCAATCCGTGCTCCGGGAGGTCTCGCAGCGGCGTCCGGAACCCGGTCGCCGCGATCGCCTCGTCGACCTCGAGAACTATCTCGTCGGGGCGCGTTGTCCCCTGCGCGCGCAGCCGGAAGCCGTTGCTCGTGCGCTCGATTTGCTCGACGGCGGCGTCGAGCGCGAACGTGCCGCCGCCCCAGCTCGCGTCTTCGAACGGCTCGAAGTAGCGCACCCGCACCGTGGAGAGCGCGATCGCGCTCGTCTGAACTGGTCGCGGCGAGACGAGGAAAATCTGGCGCGCCCAGGGCTCGAGCCCGTCGGCGAGCTCGAAGCCCGAGTTGCGCTTGCCAATGATCAGCACGCTCTTTCCCCGGTACTCGGCGGCGCTCCTCGTCTCGGCATAGTGAGGGACGTCTTCGACCCCCGGGATCGAGGATTTCCAGGGCTCCGTGACGCCGAGCGCGAAGACGACTGCCCGCGCGCGGTACTCGCCGTCCGAAGTGACGAGGGTGAATCCCTCCTCCTCACGGCGCGTCGATTCCCACCGGCAGCCGTACCTGACCGACACTCCGGCCTCGTTGGCGAAAGCAGCCAGGCCTCGCTCCATCTCCGGGCGGGACGGGACCATGAACGTGCGGTCCATCTCGGCGGCGACAAGCGACTGGCAATGAGCCTCCTCGGCAACGAGGCTGTTGTGGTCATACCATTCGTACTCTCGCGTGCACCGCTCCGCCGGCGCGTCGGGCTTCGTCCAGGAGAGCAGGCGCTGGAGGATCGGCCACTTGCGGAACATCCCGCCGGGTGATTCGTCCTGGGAGATGACGGCGTGCTCCACGCCGAGGCGCGAGAGTGAGTAGCTGGTCTGGAGACCCCCCGGCCCGCTGCCGACGACCACGACCGGGTATTCCCCCGGCGGGAAAGGCTCCTCTACGACCGCCAAGCGAGGACTTCCTGCAACCGGCGCGCCTCCGTCTGAAGCATCCGGAGCATGACGCGCGGGTAGTTCAGGAGGAAGGCTTCGAGCTTCGGCCCAGGGATCTCGAGGACTCGGAGAGGGGTGTCGGCGATGACGTCCGCGGTCAGGGGCTCTCCGAGCAGCGTCGAGATCTCGCCGAAGAACTCCCCCGGGCGTAAGCGGTTCAGCTCGTCTTCCCCGACCTTGACGATGGCCTCGCCCTCGAGGATGACGTAGAAGCCCGTCCCGCTCATGCCGCGACGCATGATGCGCTCACCCGCGCCGAAGCTCCGTTCGCCGTCCGGGTCGGCGATCGCCTCGAGCTGCGCGCGGTCCAGGTCGGCGAAGAGGTTGAAGCGCCTGAGGGTTTCGGCCAGATCCTCGCCATTCGCCATAACTGGCCGACTCTACAAGTCGAGCCCTCGCGCGGCGAAAAAAATCGCCTCGGAGAACGTAGGGAAGGGTTGGATGGTGTCCCGGAGGACGTCCACGGGGATCTCGGCGCGGATCGCAAGCGTAAGCTGGCCGAGCCATTCACCGGAGTCCGGCCCCACGAGCACCGCGCCGACGAGCACCTTTCGTTTCGGATCGGCGAAGAGCTTCACGAATCCGGGCCGCTTGGGGCGCTGGTAGGTCGCCGTCCGAGAGACCTTCGTGAGGTCCCATTTCGAAGTGACGGTTCCCTCACCGCTGGTGTCGCCAACCGCGGCCACCTGCGGATCGGTGAAGATCGCCGACGGAAGCGCCCGGTAGTCGACTCTGTGCTCCCGCCCGGCGACGTTCGCCGCAGCGACCCTTGCCTGGTACTTCCCGACGTGAGTGAAGAGAGCGACTCCCGTCACGTCGCCGGCCGCCCATACGTGCTCGCCGGCCGACAGGCGGTCGTCGACCTCGATCCCGTGCTGCCCGACCGTGACGTCGAGATGCTCGAGTCCAAAACCCTCGACGTTTGGCCTGCGGCCGGTCGAGACGAGGAGATTCGCCGCCTCGAGCGTCGCGTCGCCCCCGAGCTCGAGGCGGACGCGACCTTCCGAGCGCGAGATGCGGTTCGCGCGGGCGTTCAGGCGGATGTCGATCTCCTCCTCCTCGAAGATCCCGGCGAGCAGGTCGCCGGCCTCGCGGTCGACCCGCGGGAGGATGAAGTCGCCGCTCTGCACGAGAGTCACCCGGCTTCCGATCCGGGCGTAGAACTGCGCCAGCTCGCAGCCCACCGCGCCTGCGCCCACGATCAGGAGACTCTCGGGGACGGCGCTTGCGCTCGTCGCATCGCGACTCGTCCAGACTGCGGCTTCCTCCAAGCCCTCGATCGGCGGCATCGAGGGCACCGAGCCCGTGGCGATCATCAGCTCGTCGTATTCGAGCGTCCTGTCCCCGACCTCCAGGCGACCGGGCTCCACGATTCTCCCCGTACCCTTGACGACCTCGGCGCCCAGATCCTGCACCCACTCGACCTGGCCGGTGTCGTCCTTCTCCGCCGCCTCGTCGCGCCACTTGAAGACCTGCACCGCATCGACCGTCGCCGTCACGCCGGGCGCGAATCTCGCCCGGAAAGCCAGCTCAAGCGGTCGCAGTAGCGTCTTGGAGGGGATGCACGCCCAGTAGGAACACTCTCCGCCCACGAGCTGGTGTTCCACGAGCGTGAGACGGATGTCCTCGTCGTAGCGGCGAAGCGCGGCTAGGAAGGCCTCGCCGGTCACGCCGCCGCCGAGCACCACCACGTGCCGAGGCATCAGTGCGGGAACCCGAGGAAGGAAACCGACTCGCGGGCGATGTCGAGGAGGGGCCCCGCGGCGATGAAGCTCCCCACGGTGACGACCACGGCAGCCCCGACGGCCGCGGAGAGCGCCCAGTCGCGGGGCGGCGAGCCCCCGGCGGGCGCAATGCGGACCTCGATCGAGTGGCGGAAGTACATCGCTCCAATCACCCCCGCGTAGTAGTAGATGGAGAGGACCGTGGCGGCGACGCCGACGATGGCGAGCCAGGTCCAGCCCCTATCGACTGCCGCGGAGAAGGCGTAGAACTTGCCGAGGAAGAGCCCTGCCGGGGGGAGCCCAATGAAGCCGAACATGAAGAGGCTCATGGCGATCCCGAACCCGGGCCGCTCCCAGCCCAGGCCGGCCAGGCCGTCGAAGGTCACGGGTCGCGCGAGCTCTCGCTCCCGCGCCGCGACGATTGCGAACGAGCCGACGTTCATCGCCGCATACGAGACGAGGTAGAAGAGGAGCGCCCGGCCGCCGAGCCGCGTCCCGACCGCGACGGGAATGAGTAGGAAGCCGGCATGGGAGATGCTCGAGTAGGCCAGCAGCCGTTTGATGTCGGTCTGGACGAGGGCGGCGAGGTTCCCCCACGCGAGCGAAATGCAGGCGATAACCGCCAGCGCCACCGTCCAGAGCCGTGCCTCGGTCGGAAACGCGGTCACGAGGAGGCGCATCGTCCCGACGAGAGCCGCCACCTTCGTCGCCGCCGACATGAACGCGGTCACGGGTGTCGGGGCGCCCTGGTAGACGTCGGGTGTCCACATGTGGAAGGGAGCCGCCGACATCTTGAATGCCAACCCCACGAGGATCAGCGCCAGCCCGATCACGAAGAGCAGTCGGTCGGCTCCACCCGCGGCGGCGGCGATGTCCTCGAAGCCGATGGCGCCTGTGGCGCCGTAGACGAAGGCGCTGCCGAAGAGGAGGATGGCCGACCCGAAGCTGCCGACGATCAGGTACTTGAGGCCGGCCTCGAGCGAGGGGAGCGATTCGACCGCGATCGCGGTGAGGACGTAGAGCGAGATCGAGAACCACTCGAGCCCGAGGAACAGCGTCATCAGGTTCGAGGCCGCAACGAAGAACGACATTCCTGCGGCCGCGGAGAGGAGAAGCGCGTAGTACTCGCCCACGCGGCTGCGCTCCTGGCGCTCCCAACCGAGGCTCGCTCCCACCGCCAGCAAGCCCGACCCGGCTACGAGGATCTGCGCGAGCTCCGCTAGGCGATCGCGTCGGATTGCGTCGGCGATCACACTCCTGGCGCTGTCGTCGACGGCGAAAAGGATTCCTGCCGCGACGCCCGCGCCGATGAAGCAAAGAGCTGCGACGGTCGCGCAGAAGGGGCGCCGCCAGCTCCACGGCAGAAACAGCGTGACCACGAGGCAGAGAGACGCTCCGCCGAGCAGGACGAGCTCCGGCGAGAGAGCGGCCCAATCGATTGTCGGCTGCTCGAACCGGGTCACGGGAGCCCGCCGAAGAGCTGCAGCGCGTGGTCGGTGATGGCGGCCGGCCAGAAGGAGAGGAAGACCAGGACGGCTACGAGTGGCACGATCACCCCGACCTCGGCCGGGCGAAGGTCGAGGGCTTCGACGGGCACGGCGCTGCCGACGTCCTCGTGCAGCACTGCGGAGATCAGGCGCAGCATGTACATCGCGGCCAGGACGATCGCTACGGCTCCGACGACCGCCCAGCCCCAGCCCTGGGCGAAGATCCCGTTCAGGATCAGGAACTCGCCTGCGAAGGCGGTCGATCCCGGTACGGCGAGCGCGATTACCCCTGTCGTGATGAGGACGGTGGCGAGCATGGGCCGTCCGCGAGCCATGCCGCCGAGGAGCCCGAGCTGGCCCGTGGCCGTGCGCCGCTCCACAGCCCCGGCGAGCAGGAACAGCGCGGCCGAGATAAGTCCGTGGTTGACCATCTGCAGCAAGGCGCCGTCGTTCCCGGAGGCATTGGTTGCGAAGAGCCCGATCAAGATCAGGTTCATCTGAGCCAGGCTGGAGTAGGCGATGACACCGCGGAGATCCGGTGCCCGGAAAGCGAGGAGTGAGCCGTAGACGAGGCCGATCGAGGCGAGGACGAGGATCGGCACGCGCCAGTCGGAGACCGCGCCTGGAAACTGAGGGATCGCAATGGCGAGGAACCCGTAGGCGGCTGCCTTCGAGACGACGCCCGAGAGCACGGCCGCAACCTCCGGTGTCGACTCACGGTAGGCGTCGGGAAGCCAGCCGTGGAAGGGCCAGAGCGGCGCCTTGATCGCAAAAGCCGCGGCGAAGCCCAGGAAGATCCAGACGCTCTGATGACGACTGGCGTCGGCGAGGTCGAAAGATCCGGCTGAAAGGCCGGCCGCGATGATCGCGACGAGCATCAGAAGCGACCCGGCCATCGTGTAGGCGACGAACTTGAAGGTCGCGCCGAGCCGGCCGGGACCGCCCCAGACGCCGATCAGCACGTAGAGCGGGATCAGCATGGCCTCCCAGAACACGTAGAAGACCAGCAGGTCCTGGGCAGTGAAGACCCCGATCACGGCTCCTTCGAGGAAGAGCAGTAGTCCGAGATAAGCGCCAGGCCGCTCCCTTCCCACCCAGAACCCGTAGCCGATGGCGGCGGCCGTGACGAGCACGGTGAGGCCGACGAGCCAGAGCGTGAAGTCCTGCAGCCCGACGTGGTAGGAGACGCCCAGATCCTCGAACCAGACCGTGTCGGTTTGGAACTGGAGCCCGCCGCGGCCGAAGTCGAAATTGGCCGCCGTGCCGACCCAGAGGGCGAGCTCGACGAGGGCGAGCAGGAGAGCGAGGCCCCCCGGCCCGCGGGTGTTCTTCCACGGCGTGATCCAGACCCAGAGAGCGCCGCCGATGGGAACGAGGATGAGCGCGGTGGTCACGTCAGCTGACCAGGAGGAAGACGAGGGCGATGACGGCCGCGCCGGCACCCAGCGCGAGCGCGTACGAGCGCACGGAGCCCGTCTGGACCGCAGAGAGGCGTCCGGAGAGGGAGCGGACGCCACGGCCCAGTTCCCCCAACGAGCGGAGGAGGAGCGGCTCCTCGACATACTGGAGCGCGAGCGCCGCGCTCCGCGCGGAAGGCTCGTAGAACGCGTGGTCGTAGGCCGCGTCGAAGTAGAACTTCTCCTCGAGCGTGCGAGCCGCCCACGGGTAGCGGCGGCGCAGCCGGCCGGGCAGCGGATCCGTGCGCGCCCAGATCCTCCAGGCGAGAGCGATCCCGGCGAGCGCGAGCGCGGTCGTCGCGACGACGGAGAACGTGAAGGTGATTCCCGTCGCCTCCTCCGCAGATTCGGCGACCGGGTGCAGCCAGTCGTCCACCAGCGCCCAGCCCCACGGCACCTGGAGGAAGCCACCGACCGCCGCAAGGATCGTCAGGACTCCCACCGGCCAGGCCATCGCGAGACCGCCGAAGCCCGGGGCGTGCAGGTGTTCGCGCGCGAAGGCGCTGAGCTCGCCCCAGAAGACGATGAAGAGGAGCCGGAAGGTGTAGAGCGCGGTGAGGAAGGCGCCGAAGGCGGCGACGCCCCAGAGCGCCCAGCCGAGCGTGCCCGCGTTCGCGGCGCTGCCGAGGATGGAGTCCTTGGAGAAGAAGCCGGCGAACGGCGGCACGGCGGCGAGAGCGAGCGCGCCGACGAGGAAGGCGCGGTAGGTGAACGGCAGCCTGCGCGCCAGGCCTCCCATCCGGCGGATGTCCTGCTCGTCGGAGAGGGCGTGGATGACGATGCCGGCTGCCATGAAGAGGAGCGCCTTGAAGAAGGCGTGCGTCATCAGGTGGAAGAGGCCTGCTCCGTAGGCGCCCAGGCCCACGGCGACGAACATGTAGCCGATCTGGCTCATCGTCGAGTACGCGATGACGCGCTTGATGTCCGTCTGCACCAGCGCGATCAGGCCAGCGACGAGGATCGTCATCGCGCCGAGGATGCCGGCGAGGTGCTGGATGGCGGGCGCGAGCTCGAACAGGACGTGCGTGCGGGCGATCAGGTAGACGCCTGCGGTGACCATCGTCGCGGCGTGGATGAGCGCAGAGACCGGCGTCGGACCTTCCATTGCATCCGGAAGCCAGGTGTGGAGCGGTATCTGGGCCGACTTGGCGACGGCGCCGCCGAGCAGGCCGAGCGCGATCAGCACCGCGACCGCTGACGACTTCTCGGCGATTCCCTCCTGGAAGACCACGCGGAAGTCGAGCGATCCCGCTCGCTGGATGAGCAGGAAGAGCGCGAGGGCGAACGTGGCGTCGCCGATCGCGTTCATGACAAAGGCCTTCTTCCCGGCCGCCACCGCGGTAGCGCGGATGTGCCAGTAGTTGATCAGCAGGTACGAGGACAGCCCGACCAATCCCCAGCCCGCGAGCAGCAGCAGCAGGTTGCCCGACTGGACGAGGAGGAGCATCGAGAAGACGAAGAGCGCCTTGTAAGCGTGGTAGCGCCGCTCCTCCGGATCGCCGTGCATGTAGCCGACGGCGTAGGAGAGGATCAGGAACCCCACCCCCGAGACGACGAGCATCATGAAAACCGAAAGCGGGTCGACGAGGATCTCGGCGCCGAACTCGAGGTCACCCGCCGAGAGCCACGTCCAGAGCGTCGAATAGTGGGTCCGCTCGCCGGGGCTCTCGTCGAGCAACGCCAAAAAGGCGATGAGCGAGCAGACGAAGGACACGAGCGTCGAGCCCGAGGCGACGAGCCCGGCGTGGAAACGGCTGATCCGCTGGCCCAGGAGGGTGATGACGAGAACTCCGCCCAAGGGCGCGAAAAGTGCGATCCAGGCGGCGGGGATCATCAGCCCCTAAGCGAAGTCAGCCTGTCGACGTCCAGCTCGACCCGCTGGCGCGAGACCGCCACGATCAGGCCGAGCCCCACGACCGCCTCCGCTGCGGCCACGACCATCACGGTGAGCGCGAAGATCTGTCCGTCGCCGTTGCCCGCGTGGCGGGAGAAGGCGAGGAGCGCCAGGTTCCCCGCGTTCAGCATGATCTCGAGCGCCAGCAGGATGATGAGCGGACTCCGCCTGATGAGCACGCCGAAAGCGCCCGTGGCGAAGAGGAGCACCGAGACGACGAGGTAGGCGGCGGCGCTGGGGCCGGCCATCGCCCCTAACCCCGGCTCTCTCGCGGCACGGCTGTCCCGAGGATGACTCCGCCCACCGCGGCCACGAGTAGCACGATGGAGGTCACCTCGAACGCGAGCAGGTGCGGGCCGAGGAAAAGGCGGCCGATCTGACTCGGCGAGCCGAACGTCGCCGGAATCTCGGCCGCGTTCGCGAGCCGGTCGCCGGCCTTCAGCGCCACGACGACGACGACCTCGACCGCGATCGCTCCTGCGGCGACGATCGCGGCTACCGACTGAAGCGTCGGCCCGCCGGCCCACGGCGCATCGGCGCGTCCGCCGAGGTAGGCGATGACGAAGAGGAACATGACGACGATCGCGCCGGCGTACACGAGCACTTGCGCGGCCGCGACGAACTCCGCTGCGAGGATCAGATACAGCACAGCCAGCGAGGCGAGGTTGACGATCAGCGCGAGCGCGCTGAAGAACGGGTTGGAGAAGAGGACGACCGCGATGCCCGACGAGAGCAGCGCCGCGGCCGCGAGCACCCAGACGACCCAGACGAGGAAATCTGCCACTAGCTCTCGCTCTTCCAGACCGGGATGGGCGTGTCGTAGAGGTCGCGGTCCGCGACCGGCATGCGTTTGACCGGCTCGGCGAGCAGCATGTCCTTCGTGTAGATGAGGTCGTCGCGCGAGTACTCCGAGATCTCGTACTCGGCCTCGAGCGTGATGGCGTCGAAGGGGCAGGCGAGCTCGCAGTACCCGCAGAAGATGCAGCGCGAGAGGTTGATTTCGTAGATCCGCGCGTAACGCTCTCCCGGGGAGACCCTGTTGTCGGGCGTGTTCTCGGCCGCGACGACGCGGATGCAATCGGCCGGACAGGCTGCGGCGCAGAGCGAGCAACCGACGCATTTCTCGAGCCCGTTCTGATGGCGCCACAACCGATGGCGGCCGCGGAAGCGCGGGTAGACGGGCCGCTTGAACTCGGGGTACTGCTGGGTGATGGGCTTCTGGAAGATCTGCCGGAAGGTGACGGCGAAGCCTTTCAGGGACTCGAGCGGCTGCGGGCTCACAGCGCGACCCCCAGGACCGCTGTGACGACCGCGTTGATCGTCGCGACCGGGAGGAGCACCTTCCACCCGAAGCTCATCAGCTGGTCATAGCGCAGGCGCGGCAGCGTGGCGCGAAGCCACATGAACACGAAGATGAAGCCGGCCAGCTTGATCAGGAACCAGATCGGGCCGGGCAGCACGGGACCGCCCCAGGCTCCGAAGAAGAGCGTCACCGCCAGCCCGGAAAGGGTGATCATGTTGATGTACTCGGCCATTGAGAAGAGGCCGAAGCGCATGCCCCCGTACTCCGTTTGGTAGCCGGCCACGAGCTCGGTGTCCGCTTCCGGAAGGTCGAACGGTGGACGGTTCGTCTCGGCGATCCCGGCGATGAAGAAGACGACGAGGCCCACGAACTGCGGCCCCGCGTACCAGATCGTCTCCTGCTGCTTCACGGCGATCTCGACGAGCGAAAGCGAGCCGCTCATGATCACGACGCCGAGCACCGAGAGCGCGAGCGAGACCTCGTAGGAGACCAGCTGCGCCGCCGTCCGCATCGAGCCGAGGAGCGAGTACTTCGACTCGCTGGCCCACCCGCCGACGAGGAAGGCGTAGATGCCGATCGCGCCGACCGAGAAGAGCAGCACGAGCCCGATGGACACGTTCACCACCCAGCCGGTGACGTCGTAGGGCCCGATGTGCCAGACGGGGCCGAACGGGATGACGCTGAAGGCTGCGAGCGCCGTCGAGGCGGCGACCGCCGGGGCGCTGATGTAGAGGACATCCACGGCGCTTGCCGGGAAGAAGCTCTCCTTGCGCAGGAGCTTGACGAGGTCGGCGATCGGCTGGAGGAGGCCGAGCGGGCCCGCCCGGTTCGGCCCGTAGCGGTTCTGCATCCTCCCGAGGAGCTTGCGTTCCACCCACGTCAGGTAGGCGAACGCGCCCAAGACGAGGTTGATGATCAGGAAGGCCTTGATCAGGTCGATCCACCAGGGCTGATTCAGATGCTCAGGCACGAGCGACCTCGACCCGCGAGGCAAGTCCCTCCGCGTGCTCGTCCTCGATGCGAACGACACCGGCCAGGAGGCGGCGGTTGAGGTGCGCGGTGAGCGTCTTCGAGGTCCCGTTCGAGCTCACCCGTACCGGGTCCCCGCCGGCGATGCCCAGCTCGCGCGCGTCGGCGGCCGAGATCTCGACCTCGGCGAGCGCGCGCTGGAACTGCAGCTGCGGCACCCGCTCCACGGCCGGGCCGCTGAAGAGTCCGCGGTAGCGCACGAGCTCGAGGCCACGTCCCGCGCGTTTGGGGGCGCGGACCGCCGGAGCCGACACCGCGGCGCGCTCTGCTTCTGCCGGAGGCAAGGGGGCGTGCTCGTCGGGCAGGCGGCCCGCCCACGGGTCAATTTCGACACCGAAGCGGCCGGCGAGGTGGGCGAAGAAGACCAGTTCGTCGTCGTCGCCGGGCGGCGACACCGTGCGGCGCAGCGTCTGGGGCCTTCCCTCGAGGTTGACGAACGTGCCGTCGCGCTCGAGATAGCTAGTCCCGGGCACGACGAGGTGCGACCAGAGCGTGAGCTCGCTTTCGAACATGGCCGTCGTGAGCACGAAGCGGGCCCGCTCGGCGAGCTCACGGACGCGCGGGTCGGACCCCACCTCGTCCCCGGAGACGATCAGCGCACCGATCTCGCCCTCGGGCGGTCTTGCCGCCTCGCCCCAGGCGGCTGCGACGCCCCGGCCGTTCGGCGTTCGCGGCAGGAAGTACACGGAGGCCTTCCCCCCGAGCCCGTCCGCCAGGGCAGCGATATGCGCGCCGCCCGCCGGATCGTCCTGCGACCAGACGAGGGCCACCCGTCCGGCGCGCTTGAGGCTCCGCGCCGCGGAGCGAAGCTCCTTGGGAGGGTTGACCGCCGAGAGCGCTGCGCAGACGGAGGCGGCGCTGCCCGGGGCGACCGGCACGGATCCGGCGGGGTGGATCGTGATGACCTCGGCGCCGTCGCGCCGTGCTTGGCGTAGCCAGAGGTCGACGATCGGGGCGCGCTCGACGACCGGGTGGTCGCCGACGACGAGGCAGACGTCGGCATCGCGGATCGCCGACAGAGGCGCCCGGAAGCGGTCGAGCGCCGGGTGGAACGACTCGGGCAGGAGCGCCGTCCGCGACCCAAGGCCCTCCTGGACGAGGCGCGCGGTCGCCGTGGCCTGTTCCACGGTCTCCGCTCCCGAGAGCGCTACGACCACCGATCCCTCGGCCTCGCGGAGACCGCGCTCCCCTTCGTCGAGGGCCTCTTCCCAGGAGACCGGCTCGAACCCGCGGCGGCGAACGCGCTTGAGCGGCCGGCGGATGCGGTCGTCGGCCCGCAGGTGCTCGTAGGCGAAGCGGCCCTTGTCGCAGATCCAGCCGGCGTCGACCTCGGCGTGGTTGCGCGACAGGACGCGCGCCACCTTCCCCTCACGTGTCGTCGCCCACACGTTGCAGCCGACGGGACAAAGGCCGCAGACGGTCGGCACGTTCTGGATCTCCCACGGCCGCGCCCGGAAGCGGTACGTGCTGGACGTAAGCGCGCCCACGGGACAGAGCTCGATCACGTTGCCCGAGAAGGGAGCCCGGTACGGCTCGTCCTCGAACGTGGCGATGAGGGACTGGGCACCGCGGTTGACGGCCACGAGCTGCCCGTCTTCGGCGACGAGCTCGGAAAAGCGAGTGCAGCGGTAGCAGAGGATGCAGCGCTCGCGGTCGAGCCCGATCAGAGGCGAGATCGGGATCGGCTTGTCGAACGTGCGCTTAGGGAAGCGCATGCGCGTGTTTCCCGGACCCCAGCGGAAGGTCAGGTCCTGCAGGGGGCACTCGCCGCCCTTGTCGCAGTCGGGGCAGTCGAGCGGATGATTCAGGAGGATGAACTCGAGGACGGCGTCCTGGCCCTTCGCTGCCTCCTTGCTGGTCTGGGCCGTGCGCAAGACGAGGCCGTCCTGGGCGGTCATCGTGCAGGCGGCCTGGAGCTTCGGCATCCCTTCGACCGCGCAGAGGCACATGCGACATGCGCCCACCGCCGCGCCTAGCCTGGGCTCGTAGCAGAAGACGGGGATCTCGATTCCCGCCGAGAGCGCAGCCTCGACCATCCCGGTGCCCTTTGGCACCTGGAGCTCGCGGTCGTCGATCGTGACGGTGACGAGCTCCGGGGTGCTCACGCCGGGACCTCGATCTCCGCGCGGATGCGGGCGTGGTGCTGGTCGACCGGCGCCAGGACACCTTCCAGCGTCGACTCGCCACCGAAGGGACAGCCCCCCTCATCGAGGTGCCGCTGGAACTCGTCACGGAACTTCTCCACATAGCTGCCGACGCACCACACCGCGAAATCTCCGAGCGCGCAGAGCGACTTTCCCTCGATCCGATCGCAGACCTCGACGACGAGGTCGAGGTCTGCCTGCGTTCCCTCCCCCGTCTCGATCTTCTCGAGCAGCCGAACGAGCCAGCGCGTTCCCTCACGGCACGGCGTGCACTTCCCGCACGACTCGTGCATATAGAACTTCTCGGCCCGCAGGGCGAGCTGCACCATGCAGGCTCGCTCATCGACGACGATCACCGCCGCCGAGCCGAGGTACGACCCCGCGGCCTGCACGGAGTCGAAGTCGAGCAGCACGTCCAGCTGGTCGGGGGTGAACACGGGTACGGACGAGCCGCCGGGAATGATCGCCTTCAAGGCCCGGCCGTCCGCGATCCCTTGCCCGTGCTCGAAGATGAGCTCGCGGAGGGTCACGCCCAGCGGGAGCTCGTAGTTTCCCGGCCTGTTGACGTTGCCCGAGAGCGAGTAGACAACGGTTCCCGGAGCCGAGGCGACGCCCAGCTTGGCGTAGCGCTCCGCTCCGAGCTCGATGATCGCGGGGACGCTCGCGATCGTCTGAACGTTGTTGATCAGCGTGGGTTGCATGTACAGGCCGGCGACCGGCGGGAACGGCGGCCGCGGGCGCGGTTGGCCGCGACTGCCCTCGAGTGACTCGAGCAGGGCTGATTCCTCTCCGCAGATGTAGGCCCCTGCGCCGCGGTGGAGGACGACCTTGACCTGGCCGAAGAGACCGGCGCGCCGTGCCTCCTCGATGGCGGCCTCGAGCACGAGTGCCTCTGCCAGGTACTCGCCGCGGATATAGATGAAGACCGCCTCCGCTTGAATCGCGTGAGCGGCGATGAGGCAGCCCTCCAAGAACCGGTGCGGGACGCGCCCCATGATCTCGCGGTCCTTGAACGCGCCCGGCTCGGACTCGTCCGCGTTCGCGACCACGTACGCGGGGCCTTGGCGCTTGGCTGCCGGCGGAACGAGGCTGAGCTTTCGTCCCATCGGGAAGCCGGCCCCGCCCCGGCCGCGCAGCGAGGCCTTCGAGATCTCTTCGATCACTGCGGCCGGGTCCATCTTGCGCGCGCGCGCGAGCGGGCGGTAGCCGCCGATGGCGCGGTACTCGTCGAGCCGCGTCAGGTCGCGCTCGTCGGCACCGGTGAGGACGGTCAGCTCAGCGGCCACGCAGCTCCTCCACGAGTCCGGGCACGTCCTCAGGCCTCGTCGGCTCCCGGTACCGGTGGTCGACGACGACGACGGGGGCATAGCCGCAACCGCCCGCGCATTCGATGAGCCGAAACGTGAACTCGCCGTCGTCGGACGTCTCGCCGGGCGGGATCCCGAGCTGGATCTCGAGCGCGTCGACGACTTGCTTGGCACCCGCTAGCGCACAAGAGAGGTTGGTGCAGACCTCGACCAGGTGTCGCCCGACCGGCTCGAGGTTGAACATGTCGTAGAAGGTCGCCACGGCCTCGACCTCGGCGGGTGTCAGGTCGAGCGCATCCGAGACCTCACGGAGCGCCTCGGGAGGCAGCCACCCCCCGTGCGCCTCCTGGGCGAGCCGGAGGGCCGGCATCACCGCGGAGCGGCGCTGCGGGTACTTTGCCGCGATCTTTCGGATGCGGTCGTCGAGGGCGCCCGCCATCAGCGGTCGACTTCTCCCATGACGGTGTCCAGGGAGCCGACGATGGCGATTAGGTCCGCGACCAGGGCGTCTCTCATGCACGTCGCTGTAGCCTCGAGCGCGGCGAACGAGGGGGCGCGGAACTTCACGCGCCATGGCTTCGGGCCGCCGTCCGACACGACGTAGCAGCCGAGCTCGCCGCGGGCGGACTCGACCGCCACGTAGACCTCGCCTGGAGGCACGCGGTAGCCCTCCGTCACCAGCTTGAAGTGATGGATGAGGCTCTCCATCGACGTGTGGAGCTCGTGCCGGGGCGGGAGGACGATCTTGCGGTCGTCGACGATCCACGGCCCCTCGGGCATCCCGTCGAGGCACTGCTGGACGATGCGCGTCGACTCGCGCATCTCGTCCATTTTCACCTTGTAGCGGTCGTAGACGTCCCCGTTCTCGTAGACGGGGACGTTGAAGTCGACCTGGTCGTAGGCGAGATAGGGCTCGACCTTTCGCAGGTCCCAGTCGACGCCGGACGCGCGTAGGACGGGACCGGTTTGACCGAGGGCGATGGCGTCCTCCGCCGACAGGAGCCCGAGCCCTCTCGTCCGCTCCAGCCAGATCTGCTGCCGGTCGAGGATCGCTTCGTACTCGTCGATCCGGCGCGGGAAGTAGTCCACAAACCTGCGGCATTCGGTGAAGAAGCCGGGCGGGATGTCCTCGGCGAGCCCCCCGGCCTGGAAATAGCGCGTGTGCATGCGGGTGCCGGTCACCAGCTCGAAGAGGTCGAGGACGGCGTCCCGCTCGCGGAAGCAGTACCAGAGCATCGAGATCGCCCCGATCTCGAGGGCGCCGGTGCCCAGCCAGATCAGGTGCGAGTGGATCCGGTTCAGCTCGCAGAGGAGCATCCGCATCCATGTGGCCTTCTCCGGCGGCTGCACCTCGAGCAGCTTCTCGATCGCCAGGACGAAGACGAGCTCGTTGTACTGGAAGGAGAGGTAGTCGATCCGAGCGGGGTACGTGATCCCCTTCCACCACGTCTTCTGCTCCATGTTCTTCTCGAAGCCCGTGTGCAGATAGCCCACGACCGCCTCGAGGCCGACGACCTGCTCGCCGTTCAGGTCGACGACGAGCCGGAGGACACCGTGGGTCGACGGGTGATTCGGCCCGAAGTTGACCTGGAGGATGTCGTCCTCCTCGCGTAACGCCGGATCGACGCGCAGCACGGTCGGAATGGGGGACGGGATCCGCGTCCCCTCGTAGATCTTCGCCCGCTCGACGACTGCCACGACTATTCCTCGCTCGAGAAGCGGACCGGCTCGCCGCCGAGCGGGTAGTCCTTGCGCAGCGGATGGCCCTCCCAGTCCTCCTCCATGAGGATCCGCGTCAGGTTGGGATGGCCTTCGATCCGGATGCCCATCATGTCCCAAGCCTCGCGCTCGTGCCAATCCGCGGTCGGCCAGACGGGAATCAGGCTGGGGATCGCGTCGCCGTCGTCGCACCACACCTGCAGTCGCAGCCTCGGGGCCTCGGTCGCGCCCGCGGCCAGCTTGACCAGGTGGTAGGAGACCGAAAAGCGCTTCGTCTTGGGGTCGGGCTTCCTGGCGAGGCCCCACGAGCCGGGGCGGTTGATGTCGCGGCCGGTGCGGCTGCCCCAGTAGCCGGCGACGGTTCGCTCGTTCCAGCCGAGGTAGTCGGTCGCCGCGACATCCGCGAGGAAGTTGAATCCGAGCTCGTCGCGAAAGTGCAGAGCCGCATCGACGAGACGCTCGGGCTCGACCACGACCGTGGTCTCACCAAGGGCTTCGGTCTCCGACACGAACCCCGGGACGGACTCATAGCTCAAGAGGCGACGTCCCGGATCTCGTACGCGGGCGGGACGCCGGCGATGACCTTTTCCTGGAGGCGGACGATGCCCTCGAGAAGGGCCTCAGGCCTGGGCGGACAACCCGGGACATGGACATCGACTGGAACGATCTTGTCGACGCCCTGGAGGATCGCGTAGTTCGCGAACATGCCGCCCGAGCTCGCGCACGCGCCCATGGCGATGACCCACTTGGGCTCGAGCATCTGGTCGTAGATCTGTCGCAGCGGCTTCGCCATCTTGTGCGCGACCCGGCCCGACACGATCAACAGGTCGGCTTGGCGAGGCGAGGAGCGAAAGACCTCGGCGCCGAAGCGGGCCACGTCGTAGCGCGCCGAGACGATCGCGATCATCTCCATCGCGCAGCAGGCGAGCCCGAACGTGTCCGGCCAGATCGAGTGCCCTTGGGCCCAGGCGACCGCCTTCTGGACGGTCGTGAGCATGAGTTTGTCCTCCAGATCGCCGAGCTCGCGCTCGAAGACGCCCGGCTCCTTCCGGCGCATGAGCAGCCGCTCGGAGTGCAGCCCGTAGTCGGCCAGGCGCTTCTTGCGCTCTACCTCCGCCACTCGAGCGCTCCTTTCTTCCAGACGTACACGTAGGCGACCGCGAGGATGGCGATGAAGAAGCCGAACTCGGCCACCGCGAACCAGCGCACCTGCTCGAGGATGACGGCGACGGGATAAAGAAAGACGATCTCGATGTCGAAGACGATGAAGAGCATCGCCGTCAGGTAGAAGCTGATCGTGAAGCGCTGCTGCTTCAGTGGTCCGGTGGAAACCCCGGACTCGAAGGGGACGGTTCGCTCGCGTGCGCGGCGAGACGGCCGGGTCGCGAAGACGAACGACATCAGGATCATCGACGCCGGGATCGCAAGGGCGAAGAAGCCGTAGACGAGGAACGGAAACCAGTCGTCCAGGACGCCTAGCGTCACGCCGCCATACTAACCGGGGAGGGGTCTTCCGAGCGGTGTCACGAACTCGGCTTCGGATCGAGAAGTTTCGGGTGCTACAGCTGTCACAAAGTCGAGGCCCTTTTCCAGCCGAAACCCGTTGGTACACTGAGACTCGAATGGTCACCGTCACCGATACCGCGGCCCAGAAGATCCGCGAGCTGATGGACTCCGAGCCAGAGGGCGAGATCTCGGTGCTCCGCATCGCCGTTCAGGGCGGAGGCTGCTCGGGCTTTCAATATGCGCTCGGCTTCGACCGCGGTCCGCAGGACGGCGACAACGAGGTCGAGGTGAACGGGGTCCGGATCGTGATCGATCCATTCAGCGCTCCGTATCTCACGGGCTCGGAGATCGATTTCGTCGATCAGCTCATGGGCGCCGGTTTCGCGATCAACAACCCGAACGTGCAGGCTGCCTGTGGCTGCGGCTCTTCCTTCCAGGCGAAGGAAGGCGTCGCAGAGACTTCCGGGGCTGAGGCGCACGCGGGCGGCAGCTGCGGCTGCCATTAGCTTCGCCGCCTCGCGGGTAGCATCCATGCGGGCGTGAGCGAAGGCGTCTCCGACATCACGATCATCGGTGCGGGGCCGGTGGGCCTCGCCGCTGCGTACTACGCGGGGCACCGCGACGCGTCTGTGCGGATCGTCGAGAGCCTCGGGCAGCTCGGCGGCCAGGTAGCCGCGGTCTACCCGGAGAAGCACGTCTACGACGTGGCCGGGCATCCGAAGATCCTCGGCCAGAAGCTCGTCGACCTGTGCGTCGAGCAGGGCCTCCAGTTCGGCGCCGACGTCCACCTCGACGAGGAGGTGGCCGATCTCACGCGGATCGGCCAGAACGGCGAGGAGGTGCTCTCCCTGACGACGAAGTCGGGCCGGCGATTCCTCTCGCGCGCCCTCATCGTCACCGCCGGGCACGGTGCCTTCGAGCCGCGGAAGCTCGCGCTCGAGGGAATCGACGACTGGGAGGGCCGAGGTCTCCATTACTTCGTCAGGCGTAAAGAGGTCTTCGCCGGCAAATCGTGCGTGATCGTGGGCGGCGGGGACTCGGCCCTCGACTGGACGCTGGGACTGCAGGACACCGCAGAGCTTCCGATTACCCTCGTCCACCGGCGCGACCGCTTTCGGGCGCTCGAGACGTCGGTAAAAGAGGCCCGCCGGCTCGAGGAGGAGGGCAAGGTGCGCATCTGCGTCACCTCCGAAGTACGCGAGATCCGGGGTGACGGCGCGATCGAAGCGGTGACCGTGGAGAACACAGCCACCGGCGAGCTCGTGGACGTCGAATGCGACGCGCTCATCCTCCTGCTCGGCTTCCATTCCCACCTCGGTTCAATCGCCGACTGGGGTCTAGAGCTACACGGCAAGCGGCAGATCCTCGTCGAGCCGAAGACGATGGAAACCTCGCTTCCCGGGGTCTACGCCGCCGGTGACGTGGCTGGCTACGAGGGAAAGATCACCCTCATTTCGGTCGGTTTCGGCGAAGCCGCGATCGCGGCGAACAACGCGATCGCCGCGATCCGCGGCGAGAAGGTCCAGCCCAAGTACTCCACCGACTAAAGGGGACACCGGGGTCTGACCCCGGCGTGGTTGGAGAGGCATGGCCGCGCCGGTCAATGCATTTCGCGCAAACCGCTTGATTGCGTCCGCCTCGCTTGGCTCTACGGGACACCGGGGTCTGACCCCGACCTAGCGACCCGACCTGGCTTTCTGCGACACAGTCGGATGGGGCCTCCGCGCTGTCTAGACTGGACGACGTGAAGGAGACCGCGCCCAAGGAGCTCTGGGGCGGGGAGACCAAGAAGGCGATCGAGAACTTTCCGGTGTCCGGGGAGCCGATTCCCGTTTCTGTCGCGCGCTGGCTCGGTCGTATCAAGGCCGCCGCCGCGCGCGTGAACGCCGAGCTCGGGCTGCTCGACGCCGACAAGGCCGAGCGGATCGCGTCGGCCGGGGACAGGATCGCTGCGGGCGAGTTCGACGACCAATTCCCGATCGACGTCTTCCAGACCGGCTCGGGGACGTCTTCGAACATGAACGCGAACGAGGTGATCGCGGCGCTCGCCGGCGAGGGGGTGCACGCGAACGACGACGTCAACATGGGCCAGTCGTCGAACGACGTCTTCCCGTCGGCGGTCCACCTCGCTGCGCTCGACGGGCTCGTCAACGACCTCCTGCCGGCGCTCGGCCGTCTGGCGGGCGCGCTCGAGGCGAAGGAGCGGGAGTTCGCCGACCTGGTCAAGGCGGGGCGGACTCACCTGATGGACGCAGTTCCGGTCACTCTCGGCCAGGAGTTCGGCGGCTACGCGGCCCAGGTTCGGCAGGGAATCTCGCGGGTGGAGGTGACCCTGCACCGGGTTGGTCAGATTCCGTTGGGCGGAACGGCAACCGGGACGGGCCTGAACACTCACCCCGAGTTCGCCGAGCGGGTGCGGACGCGGTTGGCTGTCGAGACTGGCCTCACGATCCTCCCTCCCGCCGATCCCTTCGAAGCGCAAGCGGCGCGTGACGCCCTCGTCGAGGTCTCTGGAGCGCTCAAGGTCGTCGCGGTCTCCTTGACGAAGATCGCCAATGACCTCCGCCTGATGGCGTCGGGCCCGCGCGCCGGGCTTGCTGAGATCGTCCTCCCCGAGCTCCAGAAGGGCAGCTCGATCATGCCGGGCAAGGTCAATCCGGTCATCCCCGAGGTGGTCACGCAGGTCTCGGCGCAGGTGATCGGCAACGACACGGCGATCACAGTCGGCGGCATGCAGGGCCATTTCGAGCTGAACGTGTTCGTGCCGCTCCTGGCCCGCAACCTTCTCGATTCGATCAAGCTGCTCGCGAGCGCCGCTCGCCTCTTCTCCGAGAAGTGTGTCGAGGGGATCCAGCCGAATCGAGAGAACCTCCAGCGCTACGCCGAGCTGACTCTTGCCGCGGCGACGGCGCTGAACCCGCATGTGGGTTACGACAAGGCGAGCGAGATCGTCAAGGAAGCCGTCTCCTCCGGCCGCTCGCTGCGCGAAGTCGCGCGTGAAGCCGGGGTTCCCGACGACGTCCTCGACAAGGCGCTGGACTACCGCGCAATGGCACGGCCCCACGACGGTTAGGGCGCTCTTCGGCGGCCCCCTCCGCCGTTCGAGCAGGAGAGTTGCCAGTGCCCTGGAAAACGTGCGGGCGTGACGACCGTCACGAAACCACTTCTGCTTGCAGCCGCTGCGCTCGCTGCGTTCGTGCTTGTCTACCCGACGGTCCGCGAACGCCTGCCGTCGTTGCATGTCCTGGGTAACCCCACGACAGGCTCGGGCGTCTCGCAGAGCGCGGCACAGATCTCTCCGGGCGAGTTCGAGCAGATCGAGGCTGGGATCTCGCCCGCCGGGATACGCGCGACAGTGGGCGAACCCGCGAGCAAGAGCGAGACGACGGTAGAGGGGCTCCGGCTCGAGTGCTGGTACTACGGAGTCGCGGGCTCGACCGGGGCCTATCAGCTCTGCTTCAAGAACGGCCGCCTCGCCACGAAGCTGCGCTTCGGCCGAGGCTGAGGGTCAGTAAGCGACGCTCCTCGGCCGCGTCTAACTCAACGCGGACGCGTGCTGCTCGTCGGCGCGGTACGAGGAGCGCACGAGCGGGCCAGAGAACACCGAGCCGAAGCCGAGCGCCTCTCCCTGCTCGCGGAACCAACGGAACTCGTCAGGGTGCACCCACCGGTCGATCTGCGCGTGGCGGGAGGACGGCTGCAGGTACTGGCCGATGGTGACAACGTCGACGCCGTGCTCCCGCAGGTCGCGCATGGTCTCGACGACCTCCTCGTTGGTCTCGCCGAGGCCGACGATGATTCCCGACTTGGTCAGGACCGGGTAGTCGGCGACCTCCCTTGCCCGGGCGAGGAGCCAGAGCGCCTTGTCGTAGGAGGCCTTGGCTCCGCGCATGCGCCGGTGCAAGCGTCGGACCGTCTCGATGTTGTGGTTGAAGACGTCCGGCCGCTCCGCCAGGACGACAGCGAGCGCCTCCTCCTCGTGACCCAGGAAGTCGGGTGTGAGCACCTCGACGCTCGCCTCCGGGAGCTTGCGCTTCAGAGCGCGGATCGTCGCCGCGTAGTGGGCCGCGCCCTTGTCCGCCAGGTCGTCGCGATCCACGGATGTGACCACGACGTGCTTCAGTCCCATCTGCGCTGCGGTTGCCGCCAGCCGGAGCGGCTCGAGGGGATCAGGCGGATGCTCGGGTCGGCCGGAGTGGACGTAGCAGTAGCGGCAGGCGCGTGTGCAGGTCTCGCCGAGGATCTGGAACGTGGCGGTGCCGCGCCCCCAGCACTCGGCGATGTTGGGGCAGCGAGCCTCCTCGCAGATGGTGTGGAGCTGCTGGCCGTGGATGAGGTCCCGCACCTCGAAGTAGCGGGAGTCCGCGCTCGGCGCGCGCACCTTCATCCATTCCGGCCTGCGGGGCCGCTTCTGGACGGGAAGGGATTGGTGCATAGTCTTCGACCCTAATCCCTTAAGGAGGGGGTCCGCGGGGGAACCCTGGGTTCCCCCGCGTGAGTCAGCGACTGGCTGCGAGCTTTGCATGGGTGGGTTGTGCCCAGAGGCCCGGGCCGTCATCCGCGGGAAGCTCCTCGAAAGCGAGTTGGAACACGTCTTCCAACGCGGCTGCTGCTGCTGGCCGCACCTCGTCAACCGAGACCGGGCGGCCGAGCTCCCGCGCCATTGTCGTGAAGGCGGCATCCTCGAGGCCGCAGGCGGTGATCCAGTCGGTGAAGGGAGCGGGGTCGAGGTCGACGTTGAGCGCGTATCCGTGCGTCGTCACCCAGCGGGAGATGTGCACGCCGATGGAGCAGATCTTCCTCGGTGGGCTCTGGAGCCAGACGCCTGTGAGGCCGTCGATCCGCGTGGCTTCGATGTCGAAGGCCGCCAGCGTCCGGATGATCGCCTCCTCAAGGTCGCGGCAGTAGCGCCTGACGTCACGCCCGTGCCGGTTGAGGTCGAGGATCGGGTAGCAAACGAGTTGCCCGGGCCCGTGGAAGGTGGACTTGCCGCCGCGGTCGGTCTCGACGACCTCGACCGCCGCGCCGGGCGGAACATGGACCTCGTCTCCGTCGGTCCTCCGTCCCAGCGTGATCACCGGGGGATGCTCGAGCATGACGACCGTGTCGGGAATGGCGTCCTGCGAGACCGCTCCCGCGAGCGCCCGCTGGAGCTCCCAGGCCTCCAGGTAGGGGGTCTCCCCCAGGTTCAGCAGGTATCCGGTTTGCGACATGGGCCTATTCGGCCGATTCGTCCCAGCTCTCGAGCCGCTCGCGGAGGTCACGCAGGAAGCGGCCGGCGAGGGCGCCGTCGACGAGCCGGTGGTCGTAGGTGAGCGTGAGGTTCATGATCGAGCGAATCGCGATCGCGTCCTCGCCCAGCTCGTCCTCCACGACCCAGGGGCGCTTGACGACCGCGTACGTGCCGAGAATCGCCGCCTGCGGCTGGCTGATGATCGGCGTCCCGTGGAAGGTTCCGTAACCGCCCGGGTTCGTGATCGTGAAGGTTCCGCCCTGGACGTCGTCCGGCAGGAGCTGCTTTTCCCGCGCCCGCTTGGCGACATCGGCGATCGCCTTCGCCAATCCCAGCAGGTTGAGCGTCTCCGCGTTCTTCACCACGGGCACGATGAGGCCCTTGCCGTCCGCGAGCTCGACGGCGAACGCGAGATTGACGAACTGGCGCGTGACGATCGAGTCGCCCCGGATCTCACCGTTGATCCACGGGTAGTCCTTGAGCGTCTCGACGACCGCGCGGGCGACGAAAGCGAGATAGGTCGGGTTCACCCCGTAGGCGTCTGCCCACTCCTTCTTGAGCTTCTGCCTGAGCGAGGCGATCTTCGTCATGTCGACCTCGATCGAGCTCGTGACGTGGGCCGACGTGTCGAGCGAGCGCCGCATGTGCTCGGCGATGCCTTTGCGCATCGCGCTCATCGGTTCGACGATCTCGCCCGCGCCCGCCGGCGCGGCTGCGGGCGCAGCGGCCGGAGCCGGCGGTTGCTTCTGAGGCGCCGGTGCCGCAGGAGCCTGCGCCTCCTCTTCGGCAGGTGCTACGGGTGCCTGCGCGGGGCCGGATTCGATGTGCTGGAGGATGTCCTTCTTGGTCACCCGCCCGCCTCGGCCGGTGCCCTCGATCTGGGAGATGTCGACGTCGTGCTCGGCCGCGATGCGCGCGACGACGGGCGAGACGAACTTCCCCTGCGGCCGCCCGTCCCCGTCCGGCTCAGGCGCAGCAGCAACCGGCTCAGGCGCAGCAGCAACCGGCTCAGGCGCAGCGGCAACCGGCTCGGGCGCGGGAGCCTGTTCAGCCTCCGGCGGAGCAGGTTCCGCCTGGGGCGCCGGCTCGGGAGGCGTT
>WNFZ01000019.1_pt1 | contig 140510 bp, 94 predicted proteins | sample 5400081 | NCBI WGS metagenome assembly WNFZ01 (sample SAMN13153365, study PRJNA577476) | soil metagenome | isolation source: 80 cm soil or saprolite under grassland replicate 1 | place: USA:California | collected 2016-06-15
CGCTTGCTTCTCCCACTGCCTCGGCAGCAACTGCAAAACCAACTGCCAATCTTCGTCTAAGATTGAATAGGACTCCATTCAGAGCCATGATAACTGCAAAATTCGGGTTTGCAAGCCTTAAGTTAGCGCTTATGGGGCTCCGCCCTGCCGGAAGTTTTTCACCGGCCCTTCAAAATACGAGCGTCTGAATAGAATGGGGCAAGCTACTGACTTCCGCGGCATTTCCGTCTAGCCAAAGGTAATAGGAAAGCTTCTGATCGCTTTTGTTCATCACCACCACTGACAATTTTCCATCAGGATTGATAAAGGCAGTTGAAAGCAACTGGCTTCTGCTGGGTGAACTGGCGATTCTCCTGGCGCCCGGGCGGACAAACTTTGAAAAATGTCCAATATAATAATACGAGTTTGTGTAGATCAGTTCGCCCGTCTTAGTATCGGCATGCAGGGGAGCGAAGCAGAAATTCCTGACGTGATTTGGCCCGCCCGTTTCATCCAACAGAATGTTCCAGTCCGTCCAGCCGACAGCACCGCTGTTGAAGTCATTGATCATTGAACGTCCGTACTGTTCGCCTAATTTCCAGTCTTTAAGCTTCCGAGCATCGAAGGAATCGGCACAGCCTTCAGTGAAAATCAGATTTTTATCCGGGAAAGATTCATGCACAAGCTTGACGTTATCGAACATCGGCTCGCCGCCGCTCCACGGCTCGTACCAGTGATAACCAATACCCCATACATACGAAGCGGCTTTTTGGTCACTTAAGATGGTCCTGGCTCTGTGGTAAACCAGGTCGCGGTTGTGATCCCAGGCAATTATCTTCTTCTCACTCAGGCCTTCGCGTTTCATTGTCGGGCCAAGATAGTTTTTCAAAAAATCTCTCTCTTCCTCCGCTGAGTAAATACATGACTCCCAGGTTTGGGTAGCCATCGGTTCGTTTTGAATCGTAATCCCCCAGATGGGTATGCCCTCTTTTTGATAGGCCTTGATAAACTTCGTGTAATAGTTGGCCCATGATTGATAAAACTCCGGCTTCAATTTTCCTCCATGAAGCATATTGTTGTTATCCTTCATGAAGGCCGGTGGACTCCAGGGGCTGCCAAAGAGGGTGAGTTTTCCTCCGGCCTTTGCCAGCGACTGCTTGATAAAGGGAATCCGAAATTGTTTGTCGTGGCTGACGCTAAAGGACTGCAACTCCTGATCGCCTTCGTTTACATAGGTGTAACTGCCGCTTGAGAAATCGCAACTGTGAATGTTGGTTCTTGCCAGCGTGTAACCAATACCGTTGTTGACATCAAAATAAGCGTTTAGAACTTCCTCCTGTTTAGCTTTCGGCAACTTTGCAAACGTCTCAGCAGCGGCATCGGTAAGGGCGCCGCCGATACCGAGAATCGTTTGAAATGTCTTAGTGGGATCAACAAAAACACAGATCTGAGTTTCCAGGGGTTGGCTGAGACGTTTGAATAAGAGGGTATCAACAGCAGTGAGGCGGTAATTACTGTTGTCAGCGGTGGTATAGACCTTTACCTCTCTCCCCTCGATTCTTCCCTCGATCTCCAGCGGCTCTGAGGTTTCAGAGGGTTGAACATATGACGCCGACGATAGTTGACTTTTCGTAAGCACCAATGCCGAAGACGAAGCTACCAGGAAACCACGACGATCTATTTTCATAATTGATGACTTTAGCATATCTGTTTACGGGGGGAGATAAGGACACTCGAACCCGGCCTCACATGTTCTCATCTGCAACAGACCGCGTACTGTTTTTCCGTTCCCACTGGCCTTGATAATCTCCAGCATCAGGGGTGCAGACCTACTGCCGGGGTGGAACAAGGTTTGTCTCTACTTGTCTATACAAAGATAGTTGCAGGTGTTTGACCCGCATTAAGAAAGGACGACAACATCGTCCAGGGTGCGGAGTGATCGTGGTCACTGCAGTGCGCAATGCGAAAGCGAAGGTGGCTCATACATGGTTATAAATGTGGCCATGCGGGCTGGGAAGTGACTATGCTGCCGGAGAACTTGGATGGCAACCGACAAGGGCAAACGCTGGTCCAGGCAAGTAACAGAGACGAGTAACGCAGCCGCAATGCTGCCTGATCTAACAAGCGCAATGGACTTTTAGGCGGTGCCTGCGAGATCCTGATGTCAGTTGTGCGCCCCCTTACTGACGCCTTTCCAGTCGTAATTACCAAGCACAAAGAACGCAGCGAACGCCGTGATTAAGAACATCCAGAAGAACAGGTATATGGCACCGCTCGTCCAACGGGTCCAATTTCGTTTTCCCTCGTTGGCGTTGGGCGGTGCAGATTCGAATCTGCTCGACGAGCGCGCGTTCAGATTCACCTTCGACTGCGCCAGAATAGCCTCTAAGCCAGCTACGGCTTTCTCCTCGACAATGCCGCGTTTTATTTTGCTGAAAGGGCCTCCGAGTCCATCAGCCCGCGAGCGATTCTCGTACAACAGGTAGGATGCGGAATTCGCGCCCGGAATACATATGAATGCTGTCAACGCTAGTGAAGAATCAAAGTAGTGGTTAGCGTAGATCTGCTTGGACACAATTAAAATCTGCGGCGCAGTTTTCTTTTCGTTCCGGTAAATCGTGATGTGGTTAAAGGTAATGACGGGTTTTAGACCAAACTTCACTTTCGACCACACGATCGCATTCTCGATAGCGACCAGGTTTGGCTGCGAAAACCCTTTGGGGTATTGCAAAGAGTTGGCTGGACCATCGGTAATGTAAATGGAACTGGACTTCAGGGCCGACTGTTCCGCAGCAAGCCGAACCGCTTTCGCTTTATCATTGTATTCTATGAGCGCAACATCTCCTCGCGCCAGGTAATCACGGACATAGTCCAACAGCATGAGTTTGAGCAGGTGAGTTGCCTGGGCCCGGTAGTCTGCAGTTTCCCAATTTATCTCCTTCTGGATTCGCTCGATCATCGAGGCCGACAGCTTCATCAAGCAATTTCCAACCACGCATTTTTTCAGGTCTTCGATGTCGCGCGTGTCAATCGTAAGGTCTTTCAAGTCATCAAGTGTTGGTTGGCCGCCGAAACTACCGATCTCAAGAATAGCGGAGTTACTTCTCCGCAACATGCTGTCCCGGAAAGACTGGAGAAAGACTTCAGCCGGAACTTGTAGGCTTACTAAGCCAGACACTGCGACTTCACTTTTGTCCTGCACGGGCAAGAGTTTCACAACCGTTTGGCCCCGTTGCAGTGCAGCGAAATCGAACTCATTGAAGGAGCCTTTTTCGCGAAGGGTCTTGTGCAATTCTGTGACTGAGTCTTGGGCTAAGACCCCGTTTGTAACCGGCAATATTATTGCGCAAAGAAAAGCAAATAATAGAGATTTAGGAATGCGCCTCGGCATCTTCTGCTCTCGCTAGTCCGTGAACTCAGGCTGGCTAAGATGCTTTTGCATAGGCATTTCTACCACGGCATGAATTCTTTTATTACACCATATGTGCGTCACAGCCCACGACGGCATGAGCTGTGCCAGAGGAATAGAGTGCATTAGTTCGGTCCTATATCACGGCGGAAGCAATGGAGCACACAAAAGACGTGTAGATATGATGCACAAAGTCTGGCAACCGAACGAAAACGAGCTGCCAAGCCATCGACGATGGCGTCCACGAGCGACCTCCTCTGACTCATCTGAATAGATCTTGCATGCCCGGCAACTCATTTGCGAATTTACGCAAATGTGGAGCTGACCATGCGCACTTTTGCGCAATTGAAAACGGCTCGCCGAAAAATCGCTCGAAACAGCCTTACAGTTCAGAGAGGGAGCCTGAGCATTAATCGCCTTTTGGCGGCTGATCCACGTTAGTTGTGGCCAGTGAGCTGTGGCTTGATAGATTGGTCCACAGCTTGCCACGGAGGGGTGACGTTGCTTAGCTCCGAGTGGACCTAAGTATCGGTTACGACGTTGGGGCGGTAGTCCTTCGCCTCACGCTCACGTAAGCACCGGAAAGACTAAAGCGCTAGCCATTCCCGAGGTGAAACAGGCGTGTCAGTTGATTCGCAGGGTGCTGAGGCGCATATAGCAGAAACTTATAGCTTGTATCGCGTAAGCCATTACAGCAAGAGGAAAATCTTTCTGGAAAACAAATTATGAAGACAATCATTGAACCATTCAGAGTCAAAGTAGTCGAGCCGATCAAAATGACGACACGCACGGAGCGCGAAGCCTATCTCAAACAAGCTGCTTATAACTTGTTTCTGCTCAAGGCCGATAGTGTCATCATAGATTTACTTACTGACAGTGGCACGGCGGCAATGAGTGCCGGTCAGTGGTCCGCCTTGATGCGAGGTGACGAGTCTTACGCCGGGAGCGCAAGTTTCTATCGCTTTGAAGAGACGGTGCGCGACATCTTTGGGTTCAAGCACGTGATCCCGACACATCAGGGTCGAGCCGCTGAGCGCATTCTCTTTTCAAGTATGTGCAAGAAGGGAAGTATCATTCCCAATAACACGAATTTCGATACGACCCGTGCCAACATCGAATACCTTAACGCTGAAGCCGTTGACCTGCCGATCTCGGAATTCTATCAACCAGCAGCGAATCATCCCTTCAAAGGCAACATGGAGATTAAGGCCCTCGAACATTTCATCAACCGAGTAGGCCCGGAGCGTATTCCTCTCGTCATGCTGACAGTGACGAACAATTCCGGCGGCGGTCAGCCGGTCTCGATGGCAAATATTCGCCAAGTGAGGGCGATTTGTTCCCGTTACGGACTGGCGCTCTATCTGGACGCCTGTCGCTTTGCTGAGAACGCTTACTTCATCAAGTTGCGTGAACCAGGTTATGGGCAAAAGTCGATAAAAGAAATCGCGCGCGAGATGTTCTCGTATGCTGATGGATGTACGATGTCGGCGAAGAAGGACGGGCTGGCGAACATCGGAGGGTTCCTCTGCACGAATGATGATCAGTTGGCCCAGCAGGAAAAAGACTTGTTGATCCTGACCGAAGGGTTTCCTACCTATGGCGGTTTGGCAGGTCGCGATCTCGAGGCCATTGCCGTCGGCCTCCAAGAGGTGTTGCTGGAAGACTATTTGCAGTATCGCTTCGCTTCAATTCGCTATCTCGGTGAACACATCTCTCGTGCCGGAGTGCCGATCGTGCAACCGCCGGGCGGCCATGCCATCTATATTGATGCGCGCGCGATGTTGCCACACATCCCGCAACATCAATATCCCGGTCAAGCTCTAGCGGTCGAGCTTTATCGGGAGGCAGGTATTCGTTCGTGCGAGATCGGTTCAGTGATGCACGCGGACGAACACTCTGATAATAACGAACAGATAGCTCCAAGTATGGAGTTGGTCCGGCTGGCAATTCCGCACCGTGTCTATACTCAGAGTCACATTGATTACGTGATAGAGGCGATACTGCAGGTTTACGAACGCCGCGAGCTGATCGGCGGTTATCGTATTGTTAGCCAACCCAAATTTCTGCGCCACTTTACGGCGCGCTTTGAGCCACTAGGGGAACTAACAGACCTATTCAGTCTGAGCGGTAATAAAATAAGCCATCGACGCAACGATGCCCCTAAGCTCTATTAAGGGAAGCTAGGACACTACCAATTTATCTTGAGGTTTGCTAATGAGCTTTCACCCCGTAGGGGTCGAATGTTTATAGTTTGGGCCAAGCAAATACCTCCGGCGCCGTTCGAAGTCGCGGAACTCAAGTTGACAAGTACTCATCTAGCAACGTTCCGCTCCTTCGAACGGCGCTGGTTTCTTGTGATGTCCAAGCCTATAAACATCCCACTCCTGCGGAGTGGAGATCATTTGCTCGATTGACTCTGTGTGGCGGTCCCAAAGCGAAGGGGAAGCCGAGGTCTCAATCAGACGGCGCAGCGGGCTTGCCGCTTGAGTGAGCCTTTGCCAGGAATCAAACAGTGACAGGGCTGTCTATGTCAATGGCTGCAATCTAGCTAGAATGTTGCCTCACTAGAGTCTTTGCGACTCAATTTCGACTGAAACGCTGAATCTCGAATCTGGTAATATGTAAGGCAAGCCGACTCATTAATTTTGTGACGCAAAGCGTTCGCAGTATCCAATAAAAAATGTCCATGGGTTAAATCCCTTATGTCTGTTGCTGCCGGCACTCATCTCGGTCGTTACGAGATTTCCTCAATGCTTGGCGCAGGCGGGATGGGCGAGGTTTACCTCGCTCGCGATCCGAAGATCAACCGTGACGTGGCGATCAAAGTGCTGCCCGCGGCTTTCTCTGCAGACTCAGAACGATTGCGCCGCTTCGAGCGAGTCCGGAGCGCCGGAGGTCTACGTCCAAACATTCCCGGCTTCTGGTGGTGGCAGGTGGCGGGTCTCGAGTGGCGGAGGATGCCAGCCGAGATGGAGGCGCGACGGCAAAGAGCTTTTCTACATTGCCGCCGACAGGAAACTTATGACGACTGACGTAAAACTGGGAGTCACATTCGAGGCGGGTGTTCCTAAAACGCTCTTCGGCACGCGCGTCCTTAGTTTGACAGATTTCAGGAATCACTACGAGGTCACTGCCGACGGGCAGCGCTTTCTCATTAACCTCAACGATTGAAGAACCGGACGCCGCTCCAATCAACGTCGTGGTGAACTGGACGTCGGACCTAAAACACTGACGAGCTTGATGCCGGTCTGAGGAGGGAGATTCGTGAGCCTGGAATGCGCAGGTGTTATGAGGTCATCGGTACCGTAACGCGGTAAAGTCGGGTCAACCATGCGCATCTAGACTCGCTGTGGCATAAGGTCCCTACCGGTACCGATGACCTCATTGCAGCCATGAAGCTGAATGTGGAAGCGGGATTCGTTAACCCGAGTGCCTTGATCCACGCACCCGGCACGGCGAGTGCAAACGGTCTGGGCTTTGCCTCAGTTGGGGCGGTGATCGCTGAATCTGAAGCTGAATTGCGCAATCACGCAACGGCATTCTCCGGCGACTCGTGGCGGACTTATCAGGAAGCGCTCAAGAATGCGCTGGACAATGCGAACAACAACAAGACGTTTGTGCAAGCCACCCTTTACCCGTTCACCTTCTGAAGGCTCTAACCGCCTCACTTATCTGTTCTAACTAATCGGGGAGAACGCGATGTAAATCACGTTCTCCTCACTTCTTTCCAGAGCAAGAAGCTACGGCGACGACGGCTGACAGCCACAACTTAAGGAATCGGTTGTTTCCACCGCGAACGACGAAAGCGAATATGTGTTGCCATCCGTTCATCACGGGCGGAGAATAGGCGTCATGCCCGTACATGTCTCACTGGCGCGCGTTAGCGGCATCGCGAAACAGGCGAAGCCACGCGAGACACTAAATCTACCTACCAACGATGAAAAGTGTTTGACGCGGCGTCAGATGTTTAAAGTAGCCGGTGCTAGTGCGGTGGCCGCCGCTGTCGGTGTAGCGTTCCCACGCATGTTTGCTCTGGCGGTCACCTCTGAGTCGCGGATTCCTGAAGGGTGGGCCAAACCGGTCATAACTCCCCGGGCAGCGCCTTTTAATCTTGCTGATGTTCGGCTTCTTGAAGGAATGTTCCGGCGAGCCCAGGAACTTGATGGCCAGTACCTCCTGCGACTGGAGCCGGATCGCCTTCTTCATAACTTTCGAGTGAACGCCGGCCTGACGCCGAAGGCTCCAGTCTACGGCGGCTGGGAATCGGTGCAACCATGGGTAGATATCCGCTGCCAAGGCCACACGCTCGGACATTACTTGTCGGCCTGTTCACTTATGTTTGCGGCAACCGGTGATCAAAGATTCAAGCAGCGCAGCGACTACATCGTAACGGAGTTGCATGATTGTCAGAGTGCCGCCAAGAGCGGCCTGGTGTGTGCTTTCCCGGATGGCGAGGCACAGTTCCACAACATCGAGGAAGGGAAGCGTTTCGTGGGTGTCCCGTGGTACACCATGCACAAGATATTCGCTGGCTTGCGTGACGCCTACCTTTATAGCGGGAACAGGAGCGCGCTCGAGGTGCTCGTAAGAATATCGGATTGGGCAATCGCTACCACAGAGAAACTCTCGGACGAACAGTTTCAGCGGATGCTTGAGACGGAGCACGGGGGAATGAACGAGGTGCTTGCGGATGTCTATGCGTTAACTGGCAAATCAAGATTCCTGACTTTGGCACAGCGATTCTGTCACCACGCATTGCTGGACCCTCTTATACAGACGCGTGACACGCTTGACGGCCTGCATTCAAACACGCAGATTCCTAAAGTTATTGGCTTTACCCGCCTCTACGACTTAACCGGCCAGACAGATTATCACACGGCGTCCCGCTTTTTTTGGCGCACAGTAATAGATAATCGCACGTTCGTTACTGGTGGCAACGCAGACCGCGAACACTTCTTTTCACCCGCACACTTCTTGCAGCACCTGGGTTCCGCCAAAACAATGGAGACATGCTGTACCTATAACATGCTGAGGCTGACAAAAATGCTCTTCACGCTCGAGCCTGCGGCAAATTACGCTGACTATTACGAACGCGCTCTTTACAATAGTATTCTCGCATCGCAAGACCCTGACTCGGGGATGATGACCTATTTCCAACCTACACGCCCCGGATATTTGAAACTCTACTGCACGCCGAATGACTCCTTCTGGTGCTGCACAGGTTCGGGGATGGAGAATCACGCCAAATACGCTGACTTCATCTACTCTTATGAAGCTAACACCCTGTACGTTAATCTCTTCATTCCCTCAGCGCTGGCCTGGAAGGAGAGAGGTCTAACACTTACCCAGACAACAGGGTTTCCCGAGCAGGACAGATCACGCCTGCAGTTGACCTTACAGAAGCCGGTGAATCTGGCGCTGAGCGTTCGTCACCCTTCGTGGTGTCAGACAGTGACGATCATGGTTAACGGTCGTCACTGGGCTACATCTCGCAAAATGGGGACATATATCGCAGTAAGGCGCGAGTGGCACTCCGGAGATGTTGTCGAAATTCACCTACCGATGTCGCTGCGGACGGAAATGTTACCGGGAAACACCAACCTGGTTGCCATCTTGTATGGGCCAATCGTTCTCGCCGGCAGACTCGGACGGAAAGGACTTACCCCGGGGGCGGACATGATCATCAACGAGCGCACCTACGGCGACGTGCTGAATGATGAAGTGGAGGTGCCGATTCTGGTGGGTGATGTACGGGAGATTGTCAGGCAGATCAAACCGTCCGCAGGAAACACTCTCGCGTTTCATACGACGGGGCAACCTCGTGATGTGGACCTCATTCCTTATTACCGGATTGCACACGAGCGATACAATCTTTACTGGAGGGTGTTTAAGCCAGGAGATAGAGCGAGATCATCAACACAGATGATCTGATGGCGGGCGACCCGTCGGCACAGCCTGCGTATAGTGTCGATTTTCCTTAACTGCCCGTTCGCCAGTTGGAGCAGGAACCGCATGCTCGACGGCGTAAATCCAATTCATGGAGCGGGTGGCTTGATTCTTGCGCCAGGAAGAGTTCACGTTCCTTGTGCAGGGCAACACCACCGGCGACGAGAAGAATGCCGGCGGCCTCGCTTCCTGTTGGTATTTGGTGGAGAACCAGCAGGCCAATAATCACAGCTGACGCAGGTAATAATGCAAGAAGCAGCGAAAACGTCGCCCGCGACAAACGAGCCATCGCCAATTGATCGCAGACGTAAGGGATGACGGATGAGCATATCCCAACGCCAATTCCCGCCAACAACAAATGGGGTTGCTGGAGAGCAGAAAGAGCTGCTTTGAACCCTATCGGACTCACGGCCGCAACCGCAATCAGCATCGCCATTCCCAGACGATCTATTCCCTCTGCGCCACCGTCTCGCGCAATTCGGTGGCCCAATATGACGTACAACATGAAAAGGATGCAATTCGCAAATGCGAACAGATAGCCGAGTGGTTCGCCGCCGAGTCGGACACCGGTGAGAATCCAACCGCCGCCGGCCGCAAGCGCCAGCGCTATAATGTTGCGTGGCGTGCGCGCCCCGAACGCTGCCAGCGAAACTGGTCCGATAAATTCAATAGCACCTACTGTGCTCAAAGGCAGTCGCGCGATGGCCTCATAAAAACAGGAGTTCATAAGACCCAACACAATACCGAGCGCAAGTAAGATGCGCAGCTGTGCCCCTGAGTGGTTGGCGATAATTCTCCAGGGCTGGCGCCAGAAGCCAAATACTAACGCGGCGGTCGCTATGCGGAGCCACGCCACACCCAGTATCGATACGTGAGCAAACAGAAGTACCGCAAAGGCAGGCCCAAGATAGTGGAACACCGCGCTCACAAAAAAGAAGAGATGTGGTGGAACGCGTTCGGTGATTTGCACTATTCCCTGCGCCACAGCATTTGAATTAGCACTACTGCAAGCTTTCGACATTAGAGACTAACCATTCTCATCATCACTTCCGTATGACGCGATCCAGCTGCCGCGTCGGGCGGCACTATTTGCGCAACCCTTTCGAGATCCTCCGCGGTAAGCGCTACGTTCAACGCGACCACATTTTCTTTAAGGAACTTCCGTCGCTTTGTTCCCGGAATGGGCACCACGTCTTCGCCCTGGGCTAACACCCACGCCAGAGCAAATTGCGCGGTACTACACCCTTTCTCCAATGCGAGTTGTTCGACACAGTGAACCAGTTCGAGATTTTTCTGGAAATTTTCAGCTTGGAAGCGAGGAATGCGGCTGCGGAGATCGCCTTCAACGAAGTCGCCGGCGCTCTTGATTTTCCCGGTAAGAAATCCGCTGCCGAGAGGGCCATAAGCTACAAAAGTGATGCCCAATTTACGGCAGGCCGGCAGCACTTCTACTTCCGCTTCGCGCGTCCACAGGCTGTACTCGCTTTGCAGCGCAGTGATCGGGTGCACTGAATGTGCGACGCGCAATGCCGATACAGAAGTCTCCGAAAGGCCGAGAAAACGAACTTTTCCTTGTGCTACCAATTCGCTCATCGCGCCCACTGAGTCTTCGACCGGCACTCGTGGATCAATGCGATGCAGGTAGTAGAGGTCTATGGTCTGAACATTAAGACGGCGCAGACTTGCTTCGCAAGCTTCGTAAATATGTTGGGGACTAGCGTCAAGGCCTGTAGTCTTACCGTTTTCACCCCAAATGAATCCGCACTTGGTGGCCAGGACGATTTCCTGCCGTCGCCCGGCGATGGCGCGACCCACGATCTCTTCATTGTGTCCAGCTCCGTACATGTCAGCGGTGTCGAGAAAATCGATGCCGAGTTCAAGCGCTTGCCTTATTGTCTTCAGCGATTCCCCGTCATCGCGTGTTCCGTAGGCGTGTGAGATACCCATGCAGCCCAAGCCCATCGCCGACACTGTGAGAGCGCTCTGTCCTAACTTTCTTCTTTGCATTGCTTCTCCTCGATATCTTTCTCCTCCCGAATACCGTGTATGATATGATCTGAGATACGTAAAATACATGGAGATTTTAAAGTGTAGGAGCGGTTATGGCTCAATATTTAAATCAGAAGCGGACTTTTACTTATGTGCCCATTGACAATGTTGCTGATGCCGTCAATCTGCTAATTTTGAGGGAGTTACAGCAGGATCCGCGTCTGACGATGAGTGAGCTTGGCCGTCGCGTCGGTCTTTCATCGCCGGCAGTGACCGAACGGGTTCGCCGTTTAGAAGAAGCAGGAGTAATAAAAGGCTACTTCCTTGAAATAGATCCTTCGGCGTTGGGCCTTCCCATTGCCGCTTATGTGCGCATTCGCCCCAACCCGGGTCAATTGGCAAAAATCGCAGACCTGGCGCGCAGCATTTCTGAGGTCGTGGAGTGTCACCGGGTGACAGGAGAGGATTGCTTCGTGTTAAAGGTTTATCTGCCGAGCCTCGACCAGCTCGATCGCATTCTCGATAAGTTTCTGGTCCATGGCACTACCACTACTTCTCTGATTCAGTCTTCGCCGGTACCGCTGCGGCCACCACCTTTGCCCGAAGTTCGCAGGACATAACAAAACTAAAGGAGTGAATACTTTGAATAAACCGGCATTGCGCACGCACACAATAGTCCATATGAAAACGAACCCCGATCCTAATGTTAAGATAAATTTCGGCTGTGCCTTCAACGGGTGCATACTTAATGCCCTAACAGGGTGAAACCCCGTTGTCCTCCTGAAGTAAGAGCAAAGGGCAGCGCGCGGGCACTGCCCTTTTTAAAGTGATTCGAAGTCGGTGATTAATCAACGCCTCTTGCGCACAACAGCAACAACTGCAAATAATCCAGTACCCAGAAGCAGCATTGTTGGTAGTTCCGGGACAGTATCACCACTCAATGAGAAGCTTGCATTGAAGGTTCCTGCCCCGACTATGTCGGTACCCACTCTTGACCAATCGGGCTGGAGATTCTCATTGCGAATCCAGGCCTGTAAGTCCGGAGTAAAAGGGGGCGGCTGCCGTGGGGCGGAAAGCCAATAGAATTCTCCATTAGCCAGCTCAACCTGCGGAACAAAGAAATAGTGGTCGGCAGGTAATAAAAATGGGTTTGTGAAGGTCACATCAAAAACGACCTCTCGTCCACTGACTGGGCCTTCACCTCCGGTTGTTTGATTTGGAAACTTATTGATTCCGTTGAGTACGGAATTGGCTGCAGTGAAATTGGAGTTAAGAGTAGTTGTTGTAAAAGTCAACTCGCTCAACGCGAATTCACGTTCATCGAAAGCCACGTCGGAAGGTGAGTTGACCCGTGTCGTAACATTTCCAGAAGGTGGATTCACTGAGTCGTTTGGAAATACCCGATATATTTCCACCCTTACATTGAGAATATTTGCGACGCCTGGCAGCAGCCCAGTGAACGTCGCGTGGTTGATAATGGTCGGCGAGTTCAGAATGAAATCGTCTGCGGCTTCGATCTCTAATCTGCCAGGACTCGATGGGCGAGAAGCCATGGCCATCTGCCCATCGGGCGTGCCGGTCGTGAAAGCGAAAGGATCGGCCACAGCCTTGTTTGCTGTCCCCAAAAGCAAGGTGAAGACGATCGCTATGAGAAGAGACTTAACTAACTCTTGCATGGTGGTTCCCTCCTTGTAAAACGGTTAGTTCGCTACTTTAGTCGAAACCAACGCCGAGCGGTGAATCATCAAGTGAGATCTAATGAGTCCGAAATTCAATGCGGAAAGGAAATATGGGGGAAATTAAGTTCAGAGGGTGGCGACGATATGCCTAAACCAGAACGCTGTCAATAGGTAAGCTGGAGTAAGCTTAAGTATGTAAGGTAAAGTAAGAGACCTGCTAAGAGCTGAGTTCATGAAATCGATTCTGTGATTTCCAGTGAATCGCTCGTCTTGTGTCTTTGATTTGGAAACGCAGAAACTCGTGTATCGCATTTAGCGCTTCCGGATCTTGGGTCGTGATCAGCACTCGTCCGCCACGCTCTGAATCCTCAAATTTGTAAGTGATTTTGGCCTTCAAGCGCTGCATAGTGGGCATGCCCGGCGGAATTTCGTCGTGAATCAGCATCGGCGCCTTAAAATTGCCGTTCGCGAACATGGTGGCGATGTGCGACAAAGTGCATCCGAATCTGATCACGGCTAGCGATATCATCGGAATCGTTGGCTGCAACTTCGATTGAACCACCCTTCGGCAACAAGCGGAAATGATGGGTGGTCTTATTATGGTCGAAGCCCATCACCCGATTGGGTAAAATCCCGCATCTAACGCGCGCAAAAAAACATACCGGCGGCCAAAACTGCGGCCCTTTGGCCCTGCTCACCCAATAAATCCGCCAAAAGAAAGGGGTCCTAAACTGGCCCACGTTTTGCAGTAGCAGTTTAGAAATCGTAAACGAGGTTGTTAGTTGCTTTCATAAGGGTTGAACCTAACTTTTTTTGAGACCTTATGAGCCTAACCCCGACCTCATGAGAATTGTGATTTTCTTCACAAGCTGAGAAGGAGAAACTTATGAAAAGCAGAACAGGAGTGATATGCGAGCCTTCGCACGCCCGCAAAGATGTGAGTTGGTGCACCAGGATCGCCGAGGAGAACAAGGAAGCGACGCAGCCGGCATCCCGCGGAAAGGCAATGTCTGCCAATGGCGCGTCCACTTGTTTTAGTCGTCGTACTTTCGTGGGCGTGGCGATGGCGTCGGTGGGCGCACTCGCTATGGGCCGGATTCCCATGCTAATGGCTGCACAAAAAGGGAAGGGTAGTGTCACGCGCTATCCGTTGCATATCCCGCCCATCTATTCTCCGAGTAATTTTGCGCTCACAGCGGCGCCCGGCGTGGTAGACCTCGGCGGCGGAACGGGCTCGTCGGTGCTCGCTTACAACGGCCTCTTCCCCGGCCCGACGCTCCACGCGAACACAGGCGACTCCGCAAGCATTAATTTTAGCAATGGTCTATCAGAACAAACGTCGGTGCACTGGCACGGCATGATCGTGCCCACGTCGGCGGACGGCGGACCGCTGAATGCGGTTACTCCAGGGTCGAGCTACTCGTACCAGTTTCTGATTAAGCAGAGGGCCTGCTTGAACTGGTACCATCCACACCCCCACATGCTCACCGGCGAGCAGGTCTGCCTGGGGCTTGCCGGGGCTTTTATCATCAACGATGCAGAGGAGTCGGCACTTGGATTGCCCTCCGGTATCCATGAGGTCCCGCTGATCATCCGGGACGCGAGCCTGGACAGTACAAGCAATCTTATCTACAACCCAACAACCACTGGCTTTGACGGCAAGATTCCGCTGGTCAATGGCACCCGCAACCCGAAACTCGATGTGGAAACTGCGCTCTATCGTTTCCGTGTACTTAACGGCGCCAACGCGCGGCTGTTCCGACTCTCGCTCAGCACTGGCACACCATTTACTTTGATCGGCAACGACGGTGGGCTCCTGGAGACGTCAGCGCAGGTCGGGCAGATCGAGTTCGGCCCGGGCGAGCGGCTCGATCTCCTCGTGGACTTTCGCGGGCTGGCGGTTGGCGCCAAGGTGATGCTGCGGGACCTGAATGCTGGGTGGGACCTACTCGAGTTCGACGTGACGCGACAGGTCACTGATGCGTATATCATCCCAACGACGCTGAGCACTATCACAAAGCTGACGAATCCGGTTGTTACCCGCACATTCAAATTCGAGGGTATGAGCAAAATCAACGGGCGCGTATACGACATGAGCCGCATTGATTTCCAGGTTCCCTTCGGGCAGACCGAGCGCTGGCAATTTACGACAGGCCACAATGCTCCGCATCCTGTTCACGTGCATGGCGCCTCGTTCCAAGTACAGTCGCGGAGCGGTGGACGTGGAGTGATGTTCCCGTGGGAGCGCGCTTGGAAGGACACGGTCCTACTACAAGATGGCGAAACTGTGGAGGTCCTGATCCGTTTCGACGAGTATAAGGGCCTGTACTTGCTGCATTGCCACAAGCTTGAGCACGAAGACATGGGGATGATGTCGAACTTTGAGGTCGTCTGAGGCGAATCACGGGAATACGAGATTGCGGGCACACCATACCGTCAAGCGAGTAATACTAAGCCAGTAACCCGTCAATCTCCCTCTGAACCGTGCGGTTGGGTTGCGATGGTGGACGGCCCTCGACCTGCACTTGCACTCATCGATGCGCTCGCAGGGACCAGCGATCTCGACGGCTACCATCTCCTGCATGTTGCGCTCTTCAGCGCTCGCCGCCCTTTCTCCAAGGGTTCTAGGCGCTGAGAGTTGTCAAGAGTCTCTTTTAGGCCTTCCCAACCTGCAAATTAACTTTGCTTGAGTGAAAGCCTTACATGTTTGCTTGATCGAGATCACTGACATCTGAGTAACTTTAATCCTACCATTGCCTCCGCGCATTGGGATGCTCAATCAACTTGTGGCAGTGGAGGGATCAGGTAAAATAGACTGTAAAGTCATGTTTTGTCCGAAGTGTGCAGCGCAAAACCCTGATGACGGAAAATTCTGCCGCAAGTGCGGCACTGATATCAGCTTTATATCTCGGGCGCTTAGCGGAAACAATCTACAGTCAAGTCCCCTTACTTACAGGCCAATGGACCAACCTGTCGAGGCAATGGGCTGCGGTGTGGGCAAAGTTCAAAAGCCCGCAGATATGTATCGGGGCATCAGAAGCATTTTCAGGGGCATCGGTTTTCTCCTGGTTGCCGCATCAGCTTTTATGTTTGCCCCGGCGGGAAAGCTCTGGTGGTTTTGGTTACTGATACCGGCATTTATAGCACTGGGCACCGGGTTAGCTGAGATGCTCCGATCCAGGCATGAGCGCTTGCGGGGCCAGGCGTCAATTCCGCCGATGATAACACCGTCAGGGGACTTCAGTCAGTTGCCGGCGGACCCGGGCCATGGCGTGCAACCACCAAGCGTTACCGAAGGCACAACGCGAACTCTCTTCGCACCGACTGACCAGCAGAAGTGAATCTCGGAACCACAGCGGTACTTTCATCGTTAAAGTACCGAATGCCGCTGTGTCTTTAGCTCAATACTCAGATTGTTGTGCGCTGATGTGCTTAGGACGATGGGCCATTCTGCCCACAAGAGGGTTGTGATTAGACTTGAATTGCATTATTGTAGGGTCTCGGATTGCCCAGATTCTGCTCGAGAGCCGCTGCATTCTTCGCCACCCGTGAGAATACGGTCAGCACTCTGACTTAACTGTCAGCGGGTCTTTAGCTTTTACAGTCTTTATCATCAGAGGAGAAGCCCCCCTTGAAGAAGCATGCGTTGATTTCTGTCTCAAACCTCATAGTTTTATTTCTACTCGCTGCATCGCTCGCCGTTGTTACTCACGCGCAAATTCCCGATCGCAACATCAATATGGTTTCGGGAACTGGATGGCCGGACGGTGATCCCTTTCTGCAACGACAGAATGAACCCTCCATAGCGGTATCGTCTCGCAATCCCCTGAACCTGCTGGCGGGCGCCAATGATTACCGTACAGTTGATCTTCCAGGACTTCCAAACGGCCAGGAGACCGGTGATGCATGGCTGGGAGTCTTTCGATCAAAGGACGGAGGTCTAACCTGGCGCAGCACCCTGCTTCACGGCTACCCGCAGGATAATTCCCCGGAAGGGACAGCTTCTCCCAATAAAGGCTTCCAAGGGGCGGCCGATCCGACGGTACGCCCCGGCACAAACGGTCTCTTCTACTACAGTGGCATTGTCTTCAACCGTGACGCGAAGAATTTGGGCCAGATCTTCGTCGCTCGGTTCATAGACAACAACAATAGCGAAGTTGAAGACACGGTTCAGTACTTAGATACGCATGTGATTCAAGGCGGGACGGCCGGGCAGTTTATCGACAAACCCTGGCTGGGCGTGGACATTCCTCGGCAAGGCGCCGGCCAATGTCAGATCCCTGCCCAATCGCTCCCGGACGGAAACGTCGTCGGTGCTCAAACCTTCCCTGCGGGAAATGTTTACCTGGCTCAGAGCATCTTTCTCGGCACGGATACCAATAACAATCCTCATACCGCGATCATGTTCGCGCGCTCGACCAACTGTGGTGTGACCTGGACCGTCAGTAAAATCAGTGAGAGTTTTAAATGGAATCAGGGCACTACCGTCGCAATCAGCCCGAAGGACGGCACAATTTTTGTGGCGTGGCGTCAATTTAAGACGGTCAATGATGCGGACTCGATCATTTTCGTTAAATCAACCGACGGAGGGAAATCGTTCAGCAAAGGAACAACGGTCGCTATCATCAATCCCTTCGATCAGCCGACAACGCCCTACTCCTTTCGCACCAGTACTTTCCCGACGATGGCCGTTGATGGCACCGGACGCGTTTACATTGCCTGGGCTCAGAAGGGGTTGCACCCACAGAATGAAAATTTCAGTGCTTGTGATAACTGGCCCACTGCATGTAGTGACTCACGCATCGTGGTAAGCAGCTCAAGCAACGGCACCAGCTGGTCAACTCCGAGTCCTGCGGATGGGTCACTACTGCGCGGGAACCAGATAATGCCAGCGCTCAGTTTCGCGGCGGGCAAGTTGATGCTGGTGTACTACGACTTCCGCGAGGACCATACGATCGGACTCTTTCATTCGATCGTCGATCCGACGAACGGGTTGAAGACGGGCTTTTACTCGGATACACGTGAAGAAGTAGGGAACCGACCCAACAACCCGGAGAACGTTTTCACAGATCTCATCGCGGATATCGCGCCTCCTTTACTCCGCCGCCATACAATTGACGTTCGGGCTGTCCAAGCCGACATCAGCTCCACAAATCCAGCCGCAAATGGGACCTTGACGTTCAAGCCCTCAGTACGCGTGTCTCAGTACGTTTTCGGGAACAGGCCCACATCTTCAGAGATTCAACCACTTGAAGCGGATTCCAACCTGCCTCAACAACTTCAGGTCAATCCTCCCAACCTGCCACTATTTAAGCAGGGAACTGTGCCCTTCATAGGCGACTATATTGATGTCGCTGCAGCGATGTTCGCGAAAACAGCGGTTACACAGGCGAATCCGGGTGGCTGGATGTTCAATACCGCACCGTCTGATTCGGTCGTATTCCATGCCACCTGGACAGACGACCGCGACGTGCGCCCTCCCCCAACTGGCTACGCCTGGACCAACTACACGCCTGCTGACAGTACTGCTAAGACCCTAATGAGCAGGTTCGATCCATCGCAAACCGTTCCCTCATGTAACCCTGATTTCACAGGAACCAGGAATCAGAACGTCTATACGTCCCGAATTACTCAGGGATTATTTCTTGCTGCGGCAGGTAATAACAAACCGCTGCTGACGGTTGATGGTAGCCAGTTACAACGCACGTTCTCAATCTTCCTTCAGAACACGACTTACATTGATAAGAGTTTCACCCTCTCCGTCGGTGCGCCAAAGCCGAGCGGTTTCGCGTCCTTTGATCAATTCCAGTCCGTGTCTACGCTGACAATTACTGTTGGACCTCGTTCGACTGCCTCACGCCCTGTATTTGTCACGTCACCTGACCGTCACGCCACGGTGGTTGTGACCGCAAGTGAGATCGTAAGTTCCGGCGTTCCCCTGGCAGGGTCGGTGGTGCTTAATCCAGATCCAACTAACCCCGACCTCTTAAATGATCTGGGTAGCGGGACTCCGGACATAGCCAACGTCGAAGTCTATAATCCCGACATTACGACGATCTTGCCGAATGTGCTCACTCAGGATCTTGCGAATCAGGACTTGGCGAATCAGGACCTTGCTAATCAGGACCTTGCTAATCAAGATCTTGCGAACCAGGACATCGCTAATTTCGATATAGTGTCGCAGGATCTCGCCAATCAAGACCTTGCGAACCAGGACCTTGCAAATCAGGATCTTGCAAACCAGGATCTCGCCAATACCTCGTTATCGGATGCTACCTGGACCGTTAAGAACGATGGCAATACAACGACGTCGTACGCTGTAAAGCTGTTACAGAACATCCCAGCACCGAGCGGCGCCAAGTTACAGCTTGTGATCTACCGGACGACAACGGCTCCAGCAGCAACGTACATATGTCCGCTCGCGGATCACGGCCAAAATCTGGTGGTTGCGAATGTCACGAATCCACTATTTACCAGTACGTCGGATTTGCCGAAAGCCGATCTAAACAATCCTGCACGTACTAATGCAACGATCACGTTGGCGCCGAAGGAGCAGGCAAAATTGACTGTAAGAGTGTTCCGTCCAACTGGTAGTACTTTCGACCCGGCGGATGCAATATCACCAGTGTTGGTAGCCCATGGGGTCAATACTGAGGACAAAAAACCAGGTGGCACTAACAGCCCACGCGTGACACTCACTGTTACTACAACAATGGGTGTTGTGCCTGATGCGGTCAAGAGTCACGACTATTCGTTGACTCTGCAGGCTATCGGTGGTATTGGGCCATATTCCTGGTCACTGTACAACAGCGTCTTGCCTGCGGGGCTATCTCTAAACGGCTCGACTGGAGTGATCAGCGGAAAACCCACTGTAAGGGGGACCACAACTTTCAAGGTACAGGTAACAGATTCCAGTTCGCCAGCACATGTTGCGTTGCGAACTCTGAAGATCACTGTCCTTTAGGTGAGCGCAGTACTGCAGCGTTTAGTCGGTGGAGGCGCCGCGTGGAGTCGCGTCTCCGCTCGCTTCAGCAAGCCTGCCGAAGCGACCTCGCTCAGGGTTCGCAGGCTGGGTCACTCTCAAGTTGGATTGCCACTAACCAGAAGTCAATAACTCAAACCTTAACCTATGAAACCAAGAGTGAACTCTGAGTTGTCAGAGCACTGATTCATCGTTTTGATGAGTGGTATTCCAACTTGAGGCGGGGACAGGGTCCGCCTTCCTGACCTGAGAGGTAACTGAAGTTGAGTGATTCAGTTGCCGATCACCAAATTCAAGACACCACACGGAGGCGCGGTCTATTGTGCGACCGAGCCAGAATGTCAGCCCCTCAAATGCAAGCCGCGGTAAACCGTGCTTCCCAACTTTCGAATTCCGGTATGTTGAGGGTTATCCGGGAGAGATTCTAATTTTCATTGTCTCCGGTGACCTCTTGTTCGAGAGCGTAAGTGATAGCCTGATCCAGAGACATGGCTCGTCCTTCGGTCCACGAGGCCTTAAGGTCGGCTCGGCCCAATACATCTCGGGCTTCCTGGACGTATCGTTCAAAATTGGGACGCTTCGCATTGGGGAGCGGCGCGCCGATAATTTCGCGCAGTGCCTCGGCGGCTCCAAAAAGCCGCGCAGCTCGCTCGAAGCTCTTTCTGTCGGACGCAACTTCAGCCAAATTATGCAGAGAGCTCACGATGAAGAAACGATCACCCAGTTCTTTTCTGATTGATAAGCTTTCCGCATAGAGCGCCGCAGCCTTGCGATAATCCTGCTGCTGCTGGGCCACCTCTCCCATATTATTGAGGGACATACTGATGCCTCGCTTGTCCCCTAATTTCCGTCGCAGCTGCAGACTTTCAGCATGAAGGGACAATGCTCGGTCACAATCGTTCTGAGAAAAGGCCACCCCACCCAGATTATTCAGCGAGTTGGCTATGCCCCATGAATCTCCAATCTCACGTCGAAGTCCCAGGCTTTCCGTATATAGAGCTTCGGCCCGCTCGTAGTCGCCCTGCAAATAAGCGATACTTCCGAGATTGTTGATCGACTGCGCAATTCCGGATTTATCATTCAGCTCCTTGTAGAGTTTCAGGCTCTCTTCGAGAATTGCCGTCTGTCGATCAAAATCTCCCTGATTGCCGGCCAGGACTCCCGCTCCATTGAGCGCTTTCGCACGCACCTCAGAGCTAACCTCGACGTTGAGAGTGGAGCTGAGAAGCTCATCCAAAACTGCACGTCCTTCAGTAACGTGTCCTCTCACTTCCCAAAAGCGCCATAATGCTCCGGCCAGCCGCAGGCCTTCTTCCCACTTCCCACTTTCACTGCTGTAACCAATTGCGGCGCGAAAATTGTCATGCTCTTTCTCCAAACGGCCGAACCACGATGCCTGGCTGGAGCCGGTTAGCTGCGACTCTGCTTTTTCGGCCAATCCCAGATAGAACTTCAAGTGCTCTGTTCGAACCGTATCAGCCTCGCCGCTCTGCTCAAGCTGCTCCAGCCCAAACTCTCTAATGGTTTCCAGCAACGAGAAGCGCCCCTCGGCTCCCTCATGCTCTTTCTGCCGCAATAGACTTTTATCAACCAGAGAGGTCACGCCATCTAAAAAATCTATCTCCAGTGCACTCGCAGAATTGCAGACCGCCTCTGCATCCTCAAGACTGCAGCCGCCAACAAAAACCGCCAAGCGATTGAAAAGCGTCTTCTCATCTTGCTCCAATAAGTCATAGCTCCAGGCTATGGCTCCGCGCATAGTCTGTTGTCGAGCGGGAAGGTCGCGCGCGCCTCCTGTGAGTACCTTCAACCTGCTCTCCATTCGCTTTACCATAGCCGTCGGCGGCAGTAGTTTGATCCGGGCGGCGGCGAGCTCGATTGCTAAGGGCAGCCCATCCAGTCTCAAGCAGATCTCGGCGACTGCGGCCGCGTTTTCATTATTGAGAGTAAAGTCAGGTCTGACAGCCTGTGCGCGACTTACGAAAAGTGCGACCGAGGAACACCTGGCCAGTTCTTCCGCAGATGGCAACCTGCTCGCATCGGGGAGCGATAGCGGTGATACGGGAAACTCATGCTCGCCACGGACGTGAAGTGCGGCCCGGCTCGTCACTAGAAACTTCAAATACGGACAAGCCGTCAACAGTTCTGTGAGTAGTGGAGCAGCGACGATTACCTGTTCAAAGTTGTCCAGGACAAGCAGTATCCGCCTGTTGCGGAAGAATTCTTTAATACTATCGAGGAGGGGAACGCCACGATCCTCCTTAATAGCCAAGGCCTGAGCAATAGTGGGAGCGACAAGGTCTGCATCTGCCACTGCAGTGAGCGCAACAAAGAAGACGCCTTGCTGAAATTCCCCCAGAACATCTCTTGCTATTTGCATACTGAGACTGCTCTTACCTGTGCCCCCTGGGCCAGTGAGGGTAACCAGGCGCACGTCTTCACTAAGCAGTAGCTTCTTTATGGCGGCTGTTTCGATCTCGCGGCCGATGAGCGGGTTAAGCAGAACGGAAAGATTGTTGGGACGGGTTTCAGGCGCCGTCTGTGGCGCATTTATTTGCAGCGTGGGATGCTCAGTAGCATGGGAGCTGTTGAACTGTACGTCACCGATGCTCAGGGGACCTGAACCGATGGAGCGGGCACCGGTGTGCTGCGAGCTTTTGACCTTTACCTCCAGCTCTATGTCTAATCTTATTTCTTTCAGGTCTTGAGCCAGCTCTCGCATTGTCTGGTAACGCGCTTTTCTCTTCTTTTGAAGCGCTTTGCCGATCGCTCGTTCCAGCCGGAGGGGAGTCTTGCCCTTCAGCCACTCCAGCGGCGGATCTTTCGGGCCGGCAATAAAAACAATCAGTTCGGCAAAACTTTGCGCTTTGAACGGAACGTGCCCCGTGATCATTTCAAAGAGCACGACGCCAAGGCTCCAAACATCGCTGCGAGCGTCCAGGTCGGCAGCGCCGCTACACTGCTCTGGCGACATGTAGCTGGGCGTGCCCATCAGCGCTCCCGCCTTGGTTCCGGCAATGCCACTGGTGAGGACCGCAGTACTCAGAGGCATATTGGGATGTTCAGATAATTTGGCTATGCCAAAGTCGAGAACTTTCACGTACCCATCGTGACGGACCATGATATTTTCCGGTTTGAGGTCGCGGTGCACGATTCCAGTCTCGTGTGCCGCCGACAGCGCTTGGGCCACCTGCTCGGCGATATCCACAATCTTTGTAAGCGAAAGCTTCTGTTGTACCGCTAACTCGCGTAAGGTCAGGCCCTTTACGAATTCGATGGCGATAAAGTGCGTCGAGTCAACCTGATCCACTTCATGGATTGTGATGATGTTTGGGTGATTGAGAGCCGAGATGGCTCTGGCCTCCTGGCTGAAACGAAGCATTCGAGCTTCATCGCACGCTAGTTCGTGAGGCAGCACCTTCAGGGCTACATCGCGAGTCAGTTTAGAGTCATGGGCCAGATACACTTCGCCCATCGCCCCTGCGCCGAGTAGAGAGAGGACTTCATAGCGGCCAAGACGAGTGCCCGAAGGAATATTCATGGGGGGTTCACGCGCAAACCATGCGCTCCACGAGTACGGGAGAAAATCTACCAAAAAGCGGCGTCTTATTCTAGCCGGATATGGATGTTCACGCCATAGCTAATGGCGAGGGTTAATGATTCAGTCTTAGGGTCGAGTGCTGGATGCCCCCGGCTTGTCCGGGGAGATTCATGCTTGTTGCTAAAACGCAGGTCAGAAGCCGTTAAAACGGCTCTGTTGGGCTTGTGGATGGCGCTACACTTTAACAGGTGTGTGGACTGGGGTATCCTTTCCTACCGCTTAACCTAATCAAAAAATATATCGCTGAAGCGCGTTTCGCTGTTGCGGCAGTTTCGCCGCGCTTCGCGCAGCAAAGTTCTAAGGTTCAAATGAAGCGCATAGCGATGAACAGAGCTCAGATAATCTTCGCAGTGGCGATGGTTGGACTTGCGTTTCTGGGAAAGTTGTCTTTAGCTCAAGGCCCAGTCGATCCGCTGGAACAAGGATTCAAGAACCCGCCGGAATCGGCCAAATCCCGAACCTGGTGGCACTGGACTGCCGGGAATATTACTAAGCAGGGAATCACCAAGGACCTTGAATGGATGAAGCGGGTCGGCATTGGCGGCATGCAATTGGCCGATGTCAACGCCGGAGGCGGACAACCAGTCGAGCCCAAGATCGCGTTCGGAAGCCCCGAGTGGCTGGATGCGCTCAGGCATGCTGCGTCCGAGGCCAACAGGCTAAACCTGGAGATGACCATATTTAGTTCGCCTGGTTGGAGTGAAACCGGCGGCCCGTGGGTTAAGCCTGAGCAGGCGATGAAGAAAGTCGTTTGGAGTGAAACCACATTGGCAGGGCCACAGTCCTTCAGCGGAAAATTGCGACAACCACCCTCGAATAATGGACCCATCCGCAATCTCTCCCCATCCGCAGCTCGCGTGGGCAATAGTCCTCCGCGTGATCCAACCTTCTATGGTGACAGTGCAGTTATTGCCTATCCCACTCCGGCCGACGAAGTCGATATCGTGGACCAGCCCCATAAGCTAACGACAAATGTTGGCGTAGTAGATATGACGGCGCTGTTGGATGATGACTTAAACACCGCGGTGACAGTTTCCCCACCGCCAGACGGTGGTCCAGCCTGGGTGCAATATGAATTTGCAAAGCCGCTTAAGGCGCGGGCGTTTTCTATTGCTGCGCGCGGCGGAATCCCACTTGGCCGGCTCTTAGCAAGCGACGACGGGAAAGACTTCCGAACACTCGTAATTCTGCCCGGTACACAGGGCTATCGAGGAGGCACGGTGAGGACCTTCGCGTTTCCAGAAACGACCGCAAAATTCTTCCGCCTGGAGCTCACAGGGGCTGCGCTCACACCTGCGTCAGTTATCTCTCAGACTCCGCCTCCGCCGGCTCGAGAATATGTACTCACAGAGGCCAGACTCCATCCCGGGTCGCGCGTTCATCGCTGGGAAGACAAAGTCGGTTTCAGCTTTCTGTTTGAGTACGACTCGACGCCAACCCCAACAGTACCTCTGACGTCAACCATTCGACAATCAGACGTTCTCGATTTGACTTCGAAGATGGACCATGAGGGAAACCTCAAATGGGAAGTACCGCCGGGTCGCTGGACGATATTGCGCATAGGTTACTCTCTGACAGGTTCTAAGAACCGTCCCGCTGTTCCCTCTGGGCTTGGCTACGAAGTTGATAAACTGAGTCGGAAACATACGGAAAGTTATCTCCGTGGATATATCGATCCGATTGCGCAGACTCTTGGCCCACTCTACGGCAAAAGCATGCGATATGTTTTGCTCGACAGCTGGGAGGCGGGCATGCAGAACTGGACCGATGAGATGCTCAGCGAGTTTCGAAATCGGCGTGGCTATGACCCGATTCCATATCTGCCTACGCTTGCGGGACGGGTGGTGGAGAACTCGGAAATAAGTGATCGTTTTCTGTGGGACTTTCGCCGCACCCTGGCTGATATGTTTGCCGCCAATCATTATGGTGCTGTGACGGAGATGCTGCACCGGCAAGGCATTGGTACGTACGGCGAGGCCGCAGGCGTTTCGCTTGAGATTCTCGAGGACACGCTGCTGAATAAGAAAAATGTGGATATCCCGATGGCCGAGTTCTGGGTGAGAGATCTTCACCCTTCATCAATGTACTACGAGGACGTTCGAGGCGCAGCTTCGGCTGCCCATGTTTACGGCAAGAACCTGGTCGCAACTGAGTCTTTCACAGGCGGCGCTTACGAAGCTCCTTTCACACTCAAGAGGATTGCCGACTATTGGTTTGCACAAGGGGCCAATCGGATTGTCTTTCACACCTCCGCTCACCAGCCGCTTGATACGAAGCCCGGCAATACCATGGTAGGTACGCACATCAACCGGAATATCACCTGGGCGGAACAAGCGGGCCCTTTTATGACTTACCTGGCCCGCAACTCCTACCTGTTACAGCAAGGGCTATTTGTGGCAGATCTTGTGTACTTGCTGAACGAGGGAGCGCCTTCAACAATGCCGTTTTGGGGAGAAGGACTAAAACCCAAGCCACCGGAAGGCTATGACTTTGACTATACAAATACTGATGTTCTGCTCAACCGGATGTCCGTGGACGCCGGTGGGCGGCTAGTCTTGCCAGATGGCATGAATTACCGGATGCTGGTATTGCCCGAGACGGATCGGATGACAGTACCGGTGCTGCGTAAACTCTCTGAACTCGTCAAAGGAGGAGCCACCGTGGTCGGACCCAAGCCGACAAGATCCCCTGGGCTCGGCGGCTACCCCAAAGCTGATGCTGATCTGCATAATCTCGCCGACGAACTTTGGGGTGACCTTGATGGTATCAGTCGCACGAAGCGGTCCTGTGGCAAAGGCACGATAATATGGGGCTTGTCGCCGTCCGCAATCCTGGCAGAATTAAAGATTCCCAGAGATGTTGAGTACAGCCGAGCCTTGGATACCCGGCTTTCGTGGATCCACCGTCGGTCGGGCACCACCGACGTCTATCTCGTAGCTAACGAAACGGAGCGGCCGCAGGATATGGAGGTTCGGTTTCGTTCGGCTGGCAGGGAAGCGGAACTCTGGCATTCTGACACCGGAGCAATCGAGCCAGCGGAATACAACATTATGGCGGACAGGACTACTGTACCGCTGCATCTGGCGGAAGGTGAGTCAGTATTCGTCGTTTTCCGCCTAGCCGCTTCTGCCCAATCCCGCAGGCTGCCTCACGCAGAGGTAACGAAACTTGCAACCCTGGATGGACCATGGAAAGTCCGGTTTCCACCTAACCTCGGCGCGCCCTCTAATATCCAGCTGACAAAACTCGAGTCCTGGACGATAAACGCCGATCAAGGTGTAAAGTATTTTTCTGGAACGGCGACGTACAGTAAGAGTATTCAGGCGCCGCGGAGCTGGTTCCATCAGGAGGCCCAAATCCTGCTCGACCTTGGGATGGTAAGAGATCTCGCGGAAGTGAAAATAAATAGCACGCCATTGGCGACGCTTTGGAAAATGCCCTACGAAGCAGATGTCACAAATCTCTTGAAACCCGGAGCAAACCAATTGGAAATCGAGGTCACTAATGAGTGGACCAACCGCCTGATCGGGGACCGGTTAGTTCCCCCGGAACGGAAGGTTCTCGGCACGGCTCAGCCGGTAACCGGTGGCTTTGGCAGAGTTTCCACGCTCGCAGAATCAGGATTGATTGGGCCAGTGACGATACTTTCGAGAACAAAACGTTAAGCGATTGTAAATCGGGACCATGACTGGAAGAACGCTTGTTATTCAATCATTGCGGCGTTTAGCTTGGCCGCATTGCTGGCTTAGCCCATCTTTGGTGCAGCCGGTCTGGTTGGTGATTGTTTTTGTTTTCACCGCGAGTGCACAGACTCAGAATGCTCCACCTACTTCGGTTGCGGGTATTCCTGTCAACTATGATGAAGCACTCGTAGGAACTTACACACTTCCGGAGCCACTGGTTCTGGCGAACGGCAAATCAGTACGTGATGCAAAAACCTGGTACCAAAAACGACGGCCCGAGATCCTGCGGTTGTTTGAAGAGAACCAATTTGGTCGCAGCCCGGGCCTTCCTCCCGGCATGACGTTCGACGTTTTTGATAAGGGAACACCGGCTCTGGACGGAAAGGCGATTCGTCGGCAAGTTACAGTACTTTTCTCGCCCGACAAGAATGGGCCAAAGATGGATCTACTGATCTATCTGCCGGCCGGCGCTCGCAAGCCTGTTCCGTTGTTGCTTAATCTGAGCTTTTCCGCGAATTCCAATGTCGTGGATGATCCTGGGGTCAAAGCTGGGGAAGTCTGGAGTCGTGATAAGAAGAGAATCCCCGCTGCCAAGGGCGCAAATTTCGGAAAGCTACCTATCACAGCATTACTCGGGCAGGGCATTGGTGTCGCCTCCTTGTACTACGGCGATATTGATCCGGATTTTGCTGGTGGTATTCCCTACGGTGTACGACGCCTGTTTCTGAGTCCGGGTAAGACTGAACCAGCACCGGACGAGTGGGGTGCAATCGCGGCTTGGGCCTGGGGCTTGAGCCGGGCGATGGACTATCTGGAGACTGAGAAAAGTGTAGATGCGAAGCGCGTGGCAATTTTGGGAGTTTCACGATTGGGGAAGACTGTGCTCTGGGCAGCGGCTCACGACTCCCGGTTTGCACTGGTAATCGCCAGCTGTTCAGGTGAGGGCGGTGCGGCTCTAAGCCGCCGCTGGTATGGCGAGACCGTCAAACATCTAACGGCGCCCTCACGTTACCCATATCAATTCGCCGCAAACTATCAGAAGTTTGGCGACCATGTTGACCAACTTCCGGTCGATGCGCACATGCTGCTCGCGCTTATTGCTCCGCGGCCAGTGTTGCTGCAAACTGGTGACACAGACAAATGGTCGGACCCGAAAGGTGAATTCTTTGCCGCGGTTGGAGCCGGATCGGTGTATCGATTGTTAGGAAAGCAGGGATTAGAGGTGGATCAAATGCCAATAGCAGGTCAAGCGATTATGCACACGATTGGCTACTATATGCACAGTGGTGGCCACGGAACCATCTCGTCAGACTGGGATCAGTTTCTGAAGTTTATGCAAATGCATCTGCACCCGGAAAAGTAGTCGCGGCGGGCTTCACACTTGGGGAAAAACTCTGAGGAATCTTCAGTTGCGACTGGACAATTCAAGCTGAGTAAATTTACTCAGCTTGAATTGTCCAAATCCTCAGCTTCAAAGCTCCAAGGCAGCGCCTCAGAGTTTTCACAAGACTCTTTAGCCTGGTGTCTATATCGCAACCCTAGCGCCGGTCTAAAGCCTCGGTGTTAATTGAGAATTCGATCGCCTCTTTCGTTTTGAGACCGCCTGCCCTTCGGTTGCCTCCGAACCGTGGCCACTGTGGAATTTAAACTGCATTACCAAACGTGCATCATGCGTAAGCTGCAGCGATTAGAGCCTTGGTGGCTTGATCAGGGCAGTGAAATCTGTTCGATCTGCAGTCAGACGTATGTATATCAGACGGAGATCCGTTGCGTAGACTGTGACTCACCAGTCTGTCCGATGTGTGTACTGACTACCTCGACGCTTGAGTTATTCTGTCCTGATTGCCTGGAGTGCACAGATTCAGCAAGGGAGAGTGCTTAACATGGCCGCGCGCGCAATCTGGAAAGGCGAGCTGAAAATCGGTTCCAGCAAAATCCCGGTGAAGCTTTATTCTGGTGTAGTCGATCGCACCGTCCATTTTCATATTCTCGATGGCCCTCACCATATGCGAGTTAAGCAACACATGGTGAATCCTGATACGGACGAAGAAGTTCCGCCCGAAGAAACTCAGAAGGGTTACGAAATCGAGCCAGGGAAATTTGTGCTTTTGACAGAAGAGGAATTGGCAGAGCTCGAACCTGAACCTTCGCGTGAGATTGAGATTAGCGAGTTCGTTCCGCCCGAGGCGATTAGCCAGCAATGGTATGAGAGGCCCTATTACCTCGGCCCAGACGGCGATGAAAACGCTTATTTCGCCCTGGCTGAGGCTTTGAATAACCGGTCCCGGGAGGGTCTGGCCCACTGGGTAATGCGGAATAAACCCTATGTTGGTGCTCTTCGCGCCCAGGAAGATTATCTTTTGCTGTTCACGCTTCGCCATGCGGAGGAAGTAATTTCGGCCCGCGATCTACCCCAGCCCGCTGGACGTGCACCAACTCAAAAGGAACTAACTATGGCCCAGCAGCTGGTAGGACTACTCGAAGGTGAGTTCAACGCTGCCGAATTTAAGGATGAATATCGCGAACGGGTCTTGGAATTCATCGAACAGAAGGCCAAAGGCCGGGCGCCAAAACTCCGAGCCATAAAAGCGAAACCCACCGCTGCCTCGCTCGACAACGTACTGGCCAAGAGCCTTGAGTCACTGCGAAAGGGGAAACGTGCCGCCTAAACGGGCAAAAAAGAAGGCAGAATCTAGTGACGAACAGTCGGCTGTTCGTCCGTTCTGGTCGGGCACGCTTACCTTTGGTTTGGTCAGTGTGCCGGTGAACCTCTTCCCGGCAAATAAAGGCAGCCGTCAATCGCTGCGAATGCTTAGTCCTGAAGGCGTTCCTCTGGCCCGCAAATATTACTCGCAGAAAACCAATCGTGATTTGGATGCCGACGAGATGATTCGGGGCTATGAGATTGAGAAGGATAAGTACGTTGCCGTTACCGATGAGGAGCTTGAGCGATTGGCTCCGGAAAAGACGCGCGATATCGACCTGAAGCGTTTTGTGCCGGCAGAATCAATTCCTCCAATCCATTTTGACCGTGGATATTTTCTGACGCCTGATGCGAACTCCGAAAAAGCTTATCGACTGCTTGCAGAAACAATGGAAAAGGGCGGTCAGGCGGGAATTGCCACCTTCGTAATGCGCGGCAAGGAGTATCTGGTTGCGATTTTCTCTGAGCACGGAATTTTGCGGGCCGAAACAATGCGTTTTGCCGACGAGTTGCGTTCTCCAAAAGAAATTGGTCTGCCAAAGAAGAAGAAGGTTCTGCGTGCAACTGTTCAGAAATTTGAGAAGCTAGTCAGCAGCAAGTCCAAAAAGCAGTTGTCTCTCAAAAGGCTTTCGGACGAATCAACTGAGCGACTCCTTAAACTCGTGAAGAAGAAACAGTCAAGATCGAGAAACATTGTTGAGATCGAGGGCGAGCGCGAGGAAGGAAAAGTTATCGACCTGGTAGAAGTGCTGAAGAAGAGTCTCGCCGGAAAGGCCAAATAGCTTTTAGCAAAACCATAGGAGAAGCATTTTTCTCATCTATTATAAATCGGGACAGAACCGCGTAGCTCATGCCACACCTTGTCACATGCCTCTACTACGTCGATTGGGAATGGACCCTCACCTAAGGCGGCGATGTTTTGCTCCAGTTGCTCTTGCCGTGATGCGCCGAGGATGATGCAGTCCGTTGCGGTGTGATGCATGAGCCAATTCAGCGAAAGGCTAATGAGCGATCTGCCGGACGTTTCGGCTATCGAGCGGAGTTTATCTACAGCAGAAAATTTCTCTCTTTGCCAGTAGCGCTCCTGATACATATTGTTCTTATCAAAACGTGTCCCCGGAGTTATGGTCTCCTGGTGGTGTTTTCCCGTTAAAAGTCCTCCGGCTAAAGGGTTATAAGCGATGAGCGAGATCTCGAACTCCTTCGCGAAGGAAACAAACTCCTGCTCCAGGCCGCGAGCCAGTAGGTTGTACATTTGCTGCGAGATTAGGGACGGTCTGTACCCGCGGCGTTCTGCGAGCCAAAGCATTTGGCAGACTTGCCAGCTGCTGTAATTCGAGCTGGCCGGATAACGTACTTTTCCCTGTTTGACGAGACTCTCCATCACGTCCAGCGTTTCTTCAAGTGGCATGCTGTAGTCAGGCTGATGAAGGTAGTAGATGTCCAGATATTCGGTCTGAAGCCGTCGCAGACTTTCCTCTACTGCCCGAAGAACCGCGAGGCGAGATAGACCACTTTGGTCAGCCGCCTCACCCATCTTACCCCGCACCTTGCTGGCAAGAATCACCTTATCGCGCCTCCCTTTCAGCGCCTCGCCTAGCATCTCCTCTGAGGCTCCCTGGTTATAGACATTGGCGGTATCGAAGAAGTTAATTCCAGCGTCAAGACAAAAATCGATCATCCGGTTCGCCACTGTCTGTTCCTTCACCTGACTACCGAACGTCATCGTTCCGAAGCAAGCTCGAGACACAACCAGGTCCGTTCCTTTTAGATTTACATTCGTCATTTAGAAACTTAATTGGCTATCGAATCTTTCCTGTCCACTCTCAGGTTTGATACGAAGGTAAGTGCCATCCGGCAGCAAATCTCTGGCGTTTACGTTGTCCTCTAAATAGTGCGCCAGAATTGTCTCCTTTAGGTACTTTCTTATTGCGGGATCTTTGATGGGAGTAATGACTTCGACTCGGTGACTTAGATTTCGATACATCCAGTCGGCACTCCCTATGAACATCTCTTCATTTCCACCATTTGCAAAGTAGAATACCCGGCTATGTTCAAGAAAACGGCCCACGATGCTCCGCACTCGGATGTTTGCTGAAACGTTCGGTAGACCAGGCCGCAACATGCAGACACCCCGTACAATCAGATCGATCGAAACGCCGGCCTGGGAGGCAGCATATAGGGCGCGGATGATTCCGAGATCCGTAAGGCTATTTATCTTCGCGAGTATTCGCGCCTGACGTCCCTTCTTGGCATTGGTCGCCTCGCGGTCGATGAGTTTCATCATCCGTTCACGCAGATTCACCGGCGCTACGAGCAGCGAACGGTAGTTTGCATAGCGGGAAAACCCAGTTAGAAAATTGAATAGATGCGTGGCATCATTGGCAATTTCCTCGTCTGCGGTAAGTACACCAAGATCAGTGTAAACACGAGAGGTAGTGGGGTTGTAGTTGCCTGTAGCAAGATGCACGTACCTTCTGAGTCTTTTCCCCTCCCGCCGCACCACCAGAGTGAGTTTGCAGTGAGTCTTTAAACCTAACAGACCATACACGACATGAACACCAGCCTTTTCTAAACGACGCGCCCATTCGATATTGCTCTCTTCGTCAAACCGAGCTTTTAGTTCAACCAGCGCCGCCACCTGTTTCCCACACTCCGTAGCCTCAATCAGAGATTGAATTACGGGCGAGTTACGTCCGGTGCGATAAAGGCACATTTTGATGGCCGCGACATCCGGATCCGTCGCTGCAGCCTTTATAAAATCAGTGACTGTACTGTACGCCGTGTAAGGATGATGCAGCAGCACGTCTTGTTGCTTGATTGTGTCAAAGACTGAGCCCCCATTTTTTAGCGGTGTGGGGATCGATAACTTCAATGGAACATCCTTCAGCTCAGGACGATCAAGATCGTACAGTTGCATAAGATCCGGGACATTCAATGGGCCATCGATTACGTATACATCATCTGGAGTCAGTGCCAACGAGGTGGTTAAGTAGTCCACCATCTCCTTTGGCATTGTTGCTGAGACCTCCAACCGGACGGCATGGCCAAACCGACGCCGTCGCAAGTGTTGCTGCATGGTGCGCAATAGATCACCTGCCTCATCCTCTTTGATGTCGAAATCTGCATCGCGCGTAACGCGAAAAACATGACGCTTACTCAAGGTCATGCCCGGGAAAAGTTCTTCCGCGTTCGCAGCAATCAGACTCCCCAGCAGAGTAAATTTGCGACCTTGTTCGTCTAAGGGGACCAGCCGGGGGACGCTTGGAGGAAGCTTAATCCGGGAGAATCGAGCGCCACTCTTGCCAACCGAAGGCTCATTATCTCCGGTGTCTTCAGGCTGGACCATGACACAAAGATTCAAACTGACGCTGGAGATGTAAGGAAATGGGTGCCCCGGATCGACCGCCTGCGGAGTTAGAATGGGAAATACCTTTTCAACAAAGTACTGGTTTGCCGTCTTCTTTTCGCGATTGTGAAGTTCTCGATAAGATTTAATACTGATGCCTCGCGAGGCAAGGGCCGGCAAAATTTCTGCCCGAAGGCAGTGGGTCTGTAATTCGATCAGCGGTCTGAGACGACTGCTGATCTCTTTCAGCTGTTTCGAAACGGTCATCCCGTCAAGTGCAGGTTCGCTATCGCCGGCCTCGAGGGCTTCCTGCAAACCTGACACTCTAATCATGAAGAATTCGTCCAGATTGCTCGAGAAGATACCCAGAAATTTGAGCCGTTCCAGTAAAGGATGTTTGTTGTCGAGAGCTTCGTCCAACACTCGGCGATTAAATTCGATCCAACTCAACTCCCGGTTCAACAGGAGCTGCTTATGGTGCCAAAGTCTTCGAGGCAACCTGTTCCTCGAAACTTTTTCTTGCACCTTTTGTTCAGGCTTTGTTACTACTGAGGCCATAAAATGCTAAGGAATCGGTGGCGAGGATGGAGTGGGACTTTTCCAACGCCCTCGTAGTTCGCAGAGCGGAATCCGGGCTCAACAACTCACGCACCAAGTATATCGATATTGCACCAACTGCTCCAGTGTTATTAACTGTTACAGACTATGGCCCCTCAATAACTCCAACTTTTCGTCTACTGAGAGGTCGTGAAATGCAGTGGACACAGAGCACTAATCTTTGTCCAGGAGAACTTTTCTGTCCGCCAGCTCTTCTCTATCGCTAACGAGTCCGAGTCGTAACGCGTCAAATATTGGTAAATGCCGGGAGGTTGCCAATGGCTCTTCACGGCGCACCGAATACCAAATGATCTGATTGAGGATGCCAGGATCAGCCATGTCTGCGTGTGACATGTCCTGTTCAGCGCTGCGCTTTACCCAATATGCACTGGCAGCATCTCGTATCGTTGGCGTGACCAGATTATCGAAAGCTACCTCGGGGATTTGCTTGTGAAAAGGTCGCAAGTCCGGTTGAGAGCGAAAGATGTACATCGGCGAAGCAGCGGCATCCAGTTGGTTCATAGGATCGATACCCAGGAGCAGTTCAATGGTGCGTATCAAACTCACCGTGGTATGAAATTCGTGAGTTAGCTGTCCCGGCAGATTGTAAGCGCTAATTACCAGCGTGACCGATCGATGACTGTCAACGTGATCGGGACCATCCTGCGCGTCATCTTCAATTACAAAAATCGCCGTGTCTTTCCAGAAGGGGCTATTTGAAACCGCCTCAGCGAGCGTGCCCAGTGCATAATCATTATCCGCAACAAAAAACTGAGGCGTGGGTCTTCTGGCTTTAATGCCATCAGTATGATCGTTCGAGAGGCGCATGATTGAAAGACTCGGCATGCGGTCCGGCTTTCCCGCCTGCCGATCAGTCACGAAGCCTCGGAACTCCGCAAGCCACTCACCAATTCTCGAACTACCACGAAAACGTGAGTCGGTTTGAGTGCTGTTGATTAGCGGACTGATTTTACCGGCGGATTCTTTTGCTGCCCGATATGATTCAATAGTCATCGCGTCCGGCGTGTTCAGATCAAAGTTGCGGAAAGAGCTGCTGAAATGTCCTTCGAGGGAGCTCTTTGTAGCGAAAGCCGAAATAGTTGGCGAAATATCCGGATAAAGTTTTGCTCGATTGCTTCTTATAGCCTTGACATCTGTCTCGGAAAGAGTGGCCACGAACTCGCCATAATTGCGATAGGTGAGACCAGCGCGTGCGGCGGCGTCCCACAGATACAGTGTTGCAGGTTCTCCCACGTCGCGAAAACCGTGAAGATAGGGCACGAACCGTTTCATGAAATTTGCGATCTCTTCAGCCCCGACGGAAGGCCCAAAAAGAGAAGGCGCCTTGTCCAATGGATCATAATTGGGCAGGCGGTTGAAACCCTCATAATCGTAGCCACGACCGCGGCGACTGTATTCCCAGCGATACGCTTTATCGACGTAATCCGTAGAAAAAGCCGCAGTGCACCAGTTATGTCCGTCTGGACTTGCCTCCGAGTTGACAAAGAAACGATCGAATAGTCCGAATCGAAGCGCCAGTGCGTGGTGATTGGGTGTAATGTTCTGAGCGGCTCCTCCAGGAATCTGCGCCGCTGGTCCAGCACCAAAAATCGCAAGAGTCGGATCACCGTCAGCCGGTTGGCCGTTTCCGGCCTGCGATATGTCGCCGAAGACCTGATCGTAGGTGCGATTCTCCTTGATTACATAAATCACGTGTTTAATCGGCGATGGCCCCGGAAACAACTTCCTTGGTTCAGAACTTAGCAGTCCGTTATTGCGCATCACCTGCTGTGTGTACTGCAACAATGAAACATCATCCGGTGTGGTAATCACACTGATATTCCCGACCACGAGCGAAACACTGTACTGGCCACCTTGTGGCCGGCTGCTGTCCACCGGAAAACGGTCATTGGGTATATTAGGAGTCCGACCTGAATTGTTGACCATTAACGAGGAATTTTCGACTCCGGTGCCCTTTCCATTCCCTACCAGGACCAGGTGGTCTATGACAGCAACGGCCGAGGGATATTGCCCGGTCGGGATGAAGCCGCGTACCACGCTGCGCTCTGCCTGCTGGCCGCGTTCGTCTTCAGCCTCCCTGATCTTTGTCCCCGCGGAAAAACTGTTTCCCCTTGCTCGTCTCGATAGTTTGACTACTGCTAAGGAATTGCTACGCGCATTGGCAACATACAAGTCATTTCCGCTAAGGCTCAGGCCTTCGGGAGAGTTTCCCGGAAGTGCCTTTTCTGTGAGGCGGACATTTATTCGTTCGATCTCTTTGTCGCTGGCTGTGTCAACTACCGACACGCTGTCGTCGTCAGAATTGACTACGTATAGTCTGCTGCTCTCAGCGTTCAGCAACATTGCGGTCGGATGTTGCCCCACGGGTATATATGAAACCGGTCCGCCAAGACTGCCTGATTCAAAGACCGCAACAGACGCACCGTTCCAGCAGGAAATGTAAACCTTGACTGGGACATCTGCGGCTATCGCAGGTGGCTGCCCCATGTGCTGGAGAGGACCAGCCACGGGTGATACCAGAACCGCATAGGGATACAAGAATTGATCGCGATTCGTCGCCCGTCGCAAGTCAACTCGGTCGAGTCTGCGGGTTCCTCGTAAATCGCTAATAATTCCCAGGCTGTCCGCGAGATTGTTAGCTACAAACAGTGTATTTCCGTCAGGACTGATTGCCAGTCCAGTCGGATAAACCGGGGCGCGTTCAGCGTTGTATCGAGGTGACGGCGCCGCGGTGGCAAAGCCGCTGACGTCTATGAAGGGCGCTTCTACCACCGAGTTTGGACCAGGGGAGGTCGGTGCGATCGGTGTTCGGCTCTCCGGCACAAATCGAAAGATCCAGATCTTGTTTTCGAAACCACCAGAGACGTATAGGCTGTAGGTACCGTCGTCATTCTGTATTGGTGAAAACACGACCCCGACATTCGCGCTTTGTGGTGAAGCGAAGTAAACATTCTGCACGACCAGAGGCGCGGGTTTAGAGTTGAGATCAATAGCTGCCAGCGACTGTTGGCCGCGATTGCCCGTGCCATTAAACTGCAGACCGTACCCGCTGTTAACGGCAATCAGGAATCGCCCCCGTCCGTCATCTCCGGTGTGATCGGGACTGCGCACGAAGTTCACAGGCAATGAACCGACGGCAGGCTGCCTGGTAGTAGCGTCAAGCAGCAATGTGCCCGCCGGCGAAATTCGAAGCCCTTCACCTGCCGGTTCGTCAACTGTAGTCCGGTTCGCCGCCGAGGGAATTACAATAGCTAATCCCAGGAGCATGGATAAGCCCGCGAGGCTTCCGGTCACAGCTTTGAGCCTAATTTTCATTTCGCATTTACCTTCTTATCATAGGAGTCAAAGGCGCGATAGAAAGAGTATGGTACTTTTTTTGCCAGAATTCAGAAGCTCGTGGTGTTTTGAGTGATAGAACGTTCCAAAAGGCGATTGTGTAACTTTTGTCTCCTGTAGGCGTTTTTGTAAGTGTAGCGCAGTTTGACGGAAAGTCCCCCGGAACGGAATTTACGCTAAAGTTTTGGAACGTCTGGAATGAATTTCATGGGTGTTCAGGCCGCATCGGCTTGAGCTATTGCTGTCGGCGCTAGAATAATAAAGCCCCGGTACTACTTGCGATAGTAACGAGGCTATATGACAACACAATCTGAGCGGCCTTACGGCGCACTTAAGTTGCATCATCGTCATTCCGCATCTTAACGCACTGTTAGCCGCGGTTCAACTCATCACTCTTAGAGGAGAACTGCTTCACGATATGTGCGCGCCATTCTCCTTTGAGTTTGTGTAGCCCACTGACATTTTAGCGGACCATTGGGTTCGCTGCTCAAGGAGAGGTGCCGTGATGCGTGGCTATCGGATTCCGCGGATACCGTTTCTCGTTTTATTGATAATCTTAGCAAATCACTGTCTAGTCAACGCTCAAAGACGTGAACTGGCGGTCCGCTATTATAAAGAAGGTACCAGGAAGGTAGAGAAGGGCGATTTTGACGGCGCCATTGAGGCATTAACGAACGCAATTGATCTCAGTTCTCATCTCGGCCAGACAAAACGACTCCGAGTTACTTCGTGGAAGGGTAATGATGCGGAGGAGTTCGGGGAATCCAACAGCGTCACAGCCATCGACCCTCTTACGGCTGACGCTTATACCAACCGATGCTATGCCCGTTTCAAGAAACAAGATTTCGACGGTGCTATTGCGGACTGCAATCAAGCCCTGCGGATCAGACCGGGTATGGCGGCGGCTTACCTGAACCGTGGCACGGCACGCAGCAGCAAGGGAGATTGGGAGCAGGCGCTATTGGATTTTGACAAGGCTATCGCAATAGACCGGGGTTTCGCTGAAGCCTTCACCTCCCGTGGTCAAATTAAAAGAGGTAGAGGCGATATCGACGGAGCTCTCGAAGATCTCAACCGAGCAATCGCTCTGAACCCTCGCATTGCCGAATCATACTATGTGCGCGCGGATGTGTACCAAGCGAAGCGAGACTTGGATCGGGCCATCGCGGACTACAGCCGAGCGATTGAGTTACAACCAGCAATGGCTTGGGCGTATGAAGGTCGGGGCACCGCGTTTATGGGCAAACTGGAGCTCTCTGATGCGCTCAAGGATTTCAATAGCGCTCTCGAGCTTGATCCAAATCTAGACGTCGCGTACCTGAATCGAGGAATAGTGTTATTGCTTGAGGGCAGGGACGCGGAAGCTCAAAAGAGCTTTGACCGCTGTCTTAGCCTGAACCCGACGCTCCGTGCTGATCTGGAGCATCGTATTCAGTTAGCAAAAAAGATCCGCAGTGGAAGTCGTTGAATGTTGAGGCAAATGCAACGACAGCCAAGTCGCGGTAGAGGATGTGTGAAGACTCTGCTGGATGCCCCCGGCTTGTCCGGGGGAGATTCACGATCGCCGCTAAAACGTCGAGCAGTCAACTCTTGCGGATGCCACCGCCTTGCGCGGTGGAGGCTCACGTTCCTGGCTATGTGCTTCGGGTGTTAGCAGCAAACGTGAACCGTTCTGTAGTAATCTCTCGACCGCGCGTTGTCTGAGTCAGCTCAATTGTGATCACAGGTCTCCAGGTTACTTGCCGAATCATAAGCGAGACTGGCGGTTACGCCGGTCACACAGAACGTCACGCTGACGGTTCCTGTGGCAGTGTTCGTTGTTGTTAGTGTTGCCACGCCGCTGGCATTGGTGCTTGCTGATACAGACTGATTGATTGAACCCGAAAAGTTCCCGGCAACTGTAGCGTTCGCCACCGGGTTGCCGCAATTATCTCTTATCGTGACGGTGGCCTGCCCTTTCTTCTTATTGCCTCCGCCGCTTACCGTACTAACCACGATGGAATCCACATGCGTCGTAGTCGCTGTGCAACTGCCACCGCCGCTCAGATCTGCGTAAATAATCCCGCGTCCGTTGGTGCTAAAATAAACACGACCGTAAATGCGGGGGTCGCCGGTGATTGCCGCGCCGGTGTACGCATATTGATGTTGGTCGTCATTGATTCTAGTCCAGGTTGCCCCAGCATCATCGGATCGATAAATGCCGCGCACGCCGAAGACCTGGGCGCTGGTGTAGAGGGCTACGTAACTCTGTCCTGCAGCAGACTTGCCAAATCCGATGTTGTCGGCTTTGTCCACCATCGTTATCTTGGAAAACGTTGCGCCGGAATCGGTCGAGTGCCAAAGCCCATAAGTGTTATTGTCTGCACCGCCAGCTAACCAGACATCACCTTCGCGGCCCGGCACCGCCTTGAATCTCATTGATCCCTGGCTGGGTAGGCCAGTGGCCCCAGTTGCGGTGAAGTTCACCCCGCCATTGGTACTCACGTAAAACGTGCCGTCTTTGAATCCATAAAACTTGTTTGGATTGACACGGTCGGACTTCACGATTGCCCCGGCTGGAATTCCTGTCGCAGCGGTCCAGGCGCCGCCGCCATTGGTGCTGTAGTAGACACCAGTTCCATCCGGGCTCCAGACAATCTTGCCGCCACCGGCTGCTGAGACGGCGACGTTACCTCCGCCCGTAAGTGCGCTTGGTTGATTCATCGCCTTGGTCCACGTGGTTCCACCATCAGTTGAGATGGCACAGCTTTGCTCGCAATTAGCTGTGTCGCCGTTTCCGACGCGCACAATGTAACTTGGGCTAAGCTCGGCAAAGTCGATACTCGTGGTGCTTGAAAGGATTGGATACATCGTAGCCGGCACCACATCAAGGTTGTCGTGACGGAAACCTCGGATGTCGCCTACGGCGCTGAGGAGCGACGCTCCCGAAGGGGGGCTGATCAGATCCAGCACCGCCGTCTCTTCCAATCCCTGGGCCATCACCTTAATTGTAATTTGGCTTGTGGTACCCTGATCCCATACGGTGAGATTTTCGCTGCCGTAAATTGTCGCGCCTGTGCCGTACATAAAACGATTCGAGTTGAAGGGATCGATCTCCAGGGTCTCGGTCATCCAGCCGAGCTTAGGATTGACCTCTGCCCCTGGTCTGCCGCCTCCGCAAACCGAGGCAGCGGGAAATTTTAGCCAGGGGGCAGTGGTGATGTCCTGGGTATACCGAAAAGATCGATTGGGATAGCGGGTCCAGTTCCAAATCTTGCTCCAGGTCGTGCCACCGTCGAGACTGCGCCAGATGATCGTGTCCGGCCACCATGAGCTGTAGGCAGTAACCATGACGATATTAGGATTCTGCCTGTCGATTGATAGACCTGCGTAGCCGAAATAGTTATCACCATTCGGATCCGGTGAAGAAGGAACAGGGCTGATCATGGTCCAGGCGCCTGTCGCAGTATTATATTTCCAAACGTCTCCATGAGAGCCGTCGTATGGACCTCCCTTATCGCTGGTTGCCAGGTACAAGAAACCATTGCTCGTGTCCAGAACACCCTTATGCGCTATGAAACCGGTGGGTTGCCCGGCAATTCGTTGCCAGTTTGTGCCGCCATCGGTGGTGCGGTAGACCGTGTTTTGCAGATCCGCTACACCGATGTAGATCGTCTGAGTCGCATTACCTGGAGTACCACTTCGCTTGTCGAAAGTGACCCACACGATGCCCTGGTTATCATTAGCATAGCCAAACGGATCTGTTGGATCCTGAACATAATTGCCGGGATTTGGGAAATTGGTAACTTTGGACCAGCTGACGCCAGAATCAGTACTCTTCCAGAGCCCATTGCCGCTGGGTGCGCCCAGGTAAAGAATGCTGTTTTTGTTTGGGTCGATTGCCAGTCGTTCACCCATGCCTCGCCCGGGCATGTTGCCGCCCAGCTTAAAGGGCAACATGGTGCGTGACCAGGTTGCACCCTTGTCACCGGAACGGAGGATGGCCCCATTCTGGGTGGTCCAGCTATTGGTATACGTTCCTGCCGCCAGGTAGACGTTGTTGGTATTTACCGGATCTGTAGCCAGGCTTACGATTCCCGTCAGGTTCCAGTCATCCCAGCCGATTGAATCCAGTAAGGGAAGCCAACGTTTGCTGACCGGGTCCTGGCGATAGGCGCCGCCTATATCAGTGCGGGCATAGACGAGACCAGGTTCCGTCTGGTTGAAGATGATCCCGGGCACAAAACCCCCACCTACGATTTGCACATTCTTGAAGGTGTAAGTCTGCGTTTGAGCGTAAGCTATTCGTGGCAGCAGGTTCGTCTTGAGTCCGATAAGAAAGACGCTTAGAAGTAAGAGAGTCGCTAGAGACACACGGATCCGGTTTATTGTTGGCATGGATTCCTCCTAACTCAGGTTGCTTTAGAAGCTCATTTCACTTCGTAAAGAGATTCCCGAGAAACTCTGATGGATGACGTCTTTGGGGGGTGGGCGAGACAGCGTCCGGAGAGGGGCACAAAAAACCGTCCAGAAAAGAACCCGCCGAAGGTGGGAATTCGCTTACCTTCGATCAGGCCTTCGACGAGCACAAGAAACTAAATCTCGATCTGCTGATTAGTAGACTCGAATTGTTTCTCGCGCTGACGGGCTTGTCTTGCCGAGGCGGAGTCAGTTCGTTGTAGCGCCGGACAAAAGACTTTTATTCCCAACCCTCCGAATCTGTCAAGGGCTTTAAGGGAACTTTAGAGGGAGAGGGAATCTCTCAACCTCAGCAGCCTCTCAGGTAAGGAAGAGGGACCCTGTCCCCGCTCTTCATGACCTGAGAGGCTGCTGAGGTTGAATGGGATAGCTAATGGTGTGTAGCTTTCCCAGTTGAAGCGGGGATAGGGACCACCTTCCCGACCTGAGAGGCTGCCTAACGCTAGCGAATTAGCTGCAGGCTCAGGATCTGCTCCAGAATCGATCCTAATATGCTGAAACTACCGTTTGAATAGCGTCCGTACTGCGAGCGACCATAATAGCCGTCCTCGTAACCGCGGCGAAATCCTTCACGGAAATAGTATCCGTACTCGTTTAGATCGACGTAGTAACCGTCATAACCGAAACTTGCATCCTGGTAAGCGTAGGCATCCTGAGGATTAAATTGCCAGCCATCCTCCCGATCTGCCTGCCCGGCACGGTAGCCCTCTTCGTAACCATTGCTGACGGCACGACGCAGCATCTCTGCACCATACTGGTTTGTTTCGTAATAGCTGCTGCCCCGATAGTAGCGGTAGTTGTAGGGGCCGTAGTCCTGGTAATGCCAGTTCTGCAAACGGCGTTGGTCCTGACGCTGATGCTCGAGATATCTCTCTTGATATCGCAACTGGGCGCGTCGTCGCTGCTGCTCAAGCAGGCGCTGACGCTGCCAGGCAAAATTCTGACGACGCCCAATTTCATCACGGTAATGGTCCCTGCGCTGTTGCTCTATAACTCGCCACTGACCCTGTCGGAAGGAGTCCCGGTCCTGTCGACCAGGAAGTCCTCGTTCTTGTTGTTCGCGCCGGTGTCGTAACTCCCAGTCTTGTCGCTGCTGTTGGTCAGTCTGGATCAAACGTCGATCTCTCTCCCGCTGCTGGTCCTGACGCTGGCGTTCCCCACGCTGTTGCTCCTCGCCCCTGCGGCGTTCCTGAACTTGTTGCCCCTCGCGCTGACGCTCTTGCTCCCAGCGCTGTTGTCGGGCCTGATTCTCACGTTGTTGATCCTGGCGCTGGCGTTCCCCACGCTGTTGTTCCTCACCCCGGCGTCGCGCTTGACCCTCTTGCTCTTCCCGCTGACGCTGTTGGTCCCAACGCTGTTGCCGTGCCTGATTATCACGTTCCTGGTCCCCGCGACGTTGTTCCCCACGCTGTTGTCGCTCCTGAGACTGACGGTCCTGCTCCTGACGCCGTTGTTGCCAACGCTGCTGTTGTTCTTGTTGCTCATTCTGGCGCTGAGACTGCTGGGCCGGTTGCTGTTCCGTACGTTCACGCCGTCGATTCTGCCGGTCCCCGTCTTTCTGTTCGCGCGACTCTTGGCTTTCCTGGCGGCGTTCACCACGGCCATGTCGCTCCTGTGCTCTGGTGAGGTTAGCGGCGCCAAGAACTGAGGCCGAAAACATCGAAGCGATGATTACAAGTTTAAGAAGATTGCCCTTCATCAGAGTCCTTTCGGTTAACAGGCGGTAGGGAAAGTTAAACCTTTGTTGGGCAAGTGCTGTACCAGCGTCGATTTCCTGAGATTGTCGGAATTGCATCCAGCGAAAAACAACGATTTGGACGCAACCATCAACGTTATGGTGCGTGGCGAGAAGCGGGTGAGGTGATTTTCCGCGTGATTCTGGTTTCTCACCAGTGACGATAATCGCCTGGGCGGGAAAGTTCATCTGTTCATTAGGAAAAAATTCTCGGACTGACTCTTGTACTTCTTGGGCCACTCGCGCCTGATCTTCCGGAGATAACCTGGCCAGTTTCGCGCGGAGAGTTCGCGGAAGTCTCAGCCCGCATAGCCCATGTCGCGCTTCGTTCTCGGACACGAACAAAATCCCTCTCTCGGTACATCTTTATTAAAGCAACCCCGATTAATCGAGTATCGGCAGCAAACCGCGCAAAACGTGGCCAAACGAACAAACGGCAAACCGATATGAGTTCATACTCGGCATTTCTAACGCTCCTGGTGTTCGTCGCTGGCGTGAGTACGACGCCCAACCTCAGGAAGGCGAACCCTGTTTCCATCTCAACCTGGCGGTCTGCCGCCTTTAAACATCCGGGCATCCTGCATACAAGAAGCGATTTGGACCGCATGAAACAGATGGTTAGAAAAGGCGTTGAGCCCTGGAAGAGCGGTTTCGAAAAGCTCAAAGCGGACCAACAATCCGCCGCCGACTGGAAACTGCGCGGTCCCTTCGAAACCGTGTCGCGCGATCCGGCGAAGCACGAACACAAGGCGGAGTTTGATGCTGATTGCAACGCGGCTTATCAGAACGCGTTGATGTGGTACATCACCGGCGACGAAGCACACGCGAAGAAGAGTGTAGAGATTCTGGACGCTTGGTCCCACACGCTCAAACAGATTGTCAGGAAGGATAGAGAACTGGCGGCGTCGCTCAACGGCTTTAAATTCGTTAACGCCGCGGAGATCATGCGGTACAGCTATGACGGCTGGAAAAGGGTGGACATCGAGCAGTTCAAGAAGTGGTTGTTGGACGTGTTCTATCCCGTCATTAAGGATTTCGCGACGTTCGCCAACGGTAATTGGGACACTGGTTGCATCAAGACGATGATGGCCATCGGCGTATTTCTCGACGACCGGAGAATCTTTGACCGTGCAGTGGACTATTTCTACAACGGCCAAGGCAACGGACGCCTGACACATTACGTTATCAATGAAGAGGGCCAGTGCCAGGAGAGCGGGCGCGATCAGCAGCACGCGCAGTTAGGGCTGGCCCACCTGGCGGAGGCCTGTGAGATCGGCTGGAACCAGGGACTGGATATGTATGGTGCGGCCGGCAATCGCCTCTTGAGAGGCTTCGAGTACACGGCAAAATATAACCTCGGATTCGAAGTGCCCTTCGCTCCCTACACAGATACCACCGGAAAATATGTTCACAAGGCGATCTCTACCGAAGGCCGGGGACGTTTGCGGGCCGTATTTGAGCTGGTATTGAACCACTACCAAAACCGCAAAGGGCTTACTGCGCCTTACACGAAGCAAGCCGCGGAAAAGATCCGACCTGAGGGAGCAGCCGATTGGGCTGATCACCCCGGATTCGGAACACTGCTGTTCACGCGTCCGGCGAAGAAGGGCAGAGGTAGTGCAGTTTCGCAGTTAGTGATGTGAAATAGTCGAAAATTTACTCAGCTTGAATTGTCCAATGAAAGTTCAAACGCTCAGGAATGTATTTTTGCTTAACCTTGCGCTATGCGGCGCGTTGCACACGGGTACCGCGATCACGCTTGCCGGATCCGCGGCTAATCGGATCATCCAATCCCCAGATGGAAACGTCGTCGTGGCTTTCTTGTTACGGCCTGGAGGTGCTCCCGCCTACAAGATTGATTATCTCAGCAAGCCTATCGTGCTCGAATCGGGACTTGGCTTCGAGCCCGGCTTCACCAGCGGTTTTCAGGTCATGAGTACTTCTTCACGAACTCACAAAGGTCAGTGGTCTCCCACTTTTGGTGAACGAAAAATCATACCGGATAACTACCGTGAGTTGAACGTAACTCTTAGACACGAGTCGGGGCGGTTGATGCTAATTACTTTCAGGGCCTATGACGAAGGAGCCGCACTCCGGTATACGTTTCCCGAAAAAGGTCGAGCGGAGTTGAGGTTCGTGGCTGAGCGCACTGAATTCCGCTTTCCTGAAAGCACTTTTGGCTATGAAGAGCATGGTAGCGAGGGAGAGTACAAGCGGGTAAAGACTGAGGAGATCGAGCCATTTTGCGAGCGACCGTTAACGTTGGAATACGCGCACGGATGGCTGGCCAGCCTGACCGAGGCTGGGACCGAACCTTATCCGCGAACGCTGCTGTCGGGACTGCCTGGCGTTCGCGGTGCCCTGGTTACAGCTTTGGGTGGACCAACGAACGGCCGGCGGGATGCGCCTCTCGCAGATGGGAGTATAAAAGTCTCGCGCCCTTTGTCGACGACATGGCGGCTGTTTGTTGTGGGTCAGAAGCCTGACGACCTGCTTGAACGAAATTACCTGGTGCTGAACTTAAATGCGCCGCTCGCTTTGAAAGACACGTCATGGATCAAGCCCGGCAAGGCGATGCGCGAAGTCACACTTTCGACACCCGGCGGCAAAGCGGTAATCGATTTCGCGGGGCAGCACAACATTCAATATGTTGGGTTCGATTCGGGCTGGTATGGCACTGAGGATTACGAAAAGGGCGACGCCACCAAAGTCAATGTTGACCCGAGGCGAGTAAATGTAGTCGTGAATCACCCCGGTCTCGATCTTCAGGAAGTGATCCGCTATGGGCGCGAAAAGGGAATAGGAGTTGTGCTTTACGTCGACCGTCAACAGATCAGGAAACAGCGCGACATACTTTTTCCCCTGTACGAAAAATGGGGCGTCAAGGGCGTGAAGATCGGATTCATCGACGTGGGATCGCAAGGTGATGCGGCGTGGCTGATTGAAACCGTGCGCAAGGCGGCAGAGCATCACCTGGTCCTCGACATCCACGACCAGTACCGCACGACGGGTTACAGCAGGACCTATCCGAACCTGCTCACTGTAGAAGGAATCCGCGGCAACGAGCACATGCCGACGCCCGAGCACAACGCTACACTGCCTTTCACGCGCTATATCGCCGGTACGGCCGACTACACGGTTTGCTATTACACGGACCGTAAAAAGACTACTTTCGCACATCAACTGGCGATGGCAGTGATCTCCTTCAGCCCGATGCAGTGGATCTTCTGGTATGACCGGCCGTCCGATTATAAGCATGAGCCGGAAGTGGAGTTCTTCGCACGAGTTCCCACTGTCTGGGACGACACGAAAATAATCGACGGCAAAATTGGTGAATATGCCGTCATCGCCCGGCGCAGCGGAGAGGATTGGTTTGCGGGGGTAATTAATAACAGCCAGCCGCGGCAATTGCAGCTACCGCTTGCATTTCTTGATACCGGCAAGAGCTACGTTGCGCATATTTACTCGGACAACGACAGCAGCCGGACGCGAACTCATGTGAGCATTGAAGAACGAACGGTCGACTCGCAAACTTCACTCGCTGTGCAATTGCAGGCCGCGGGGGGCCAGGCTGTGTGGATTACACCCGCGCTTTAGAGATCGTGTGAAGACTCTGAGTCTGCCTTGGAGCTTTGAAGCTGAGGATTTGGACAATTCAAGCTGAGGAAATTTGCAGGTTGGGAAGGGGGCAGTCATTAGGTTTCAAGGTTCGGTAAATTCAAGGCGCCCCCGCTCAAGTCTCAGAGGCTTCATCGTCGAATTGATCAGTCAATGTATTTAGGGCTGAGGCTTGAGTGATAGGAAAAAGCACTAGTATTCAAGGTTGAGCGGGGGCGCCTTGAATTTACGGAATGTTGAAACTAACGACTGCCCCCTTCCCAACCTGCAAATTTACCCAGCTTGAATTGTCCAGTTGCAACTGAAGATTCCTCAGAGTTTTACCACAGTCTCTTAAGCCGCGGTGTGAATCAGAGTATGCAACCGAACAAGTGAAACCTTCGCAGTGCAAGTAAGTCCCATGCGTTACAAGTGTCTATTCATCATCGTTGGCCTTCTCTCATTTTCAACGGCTGCATTCGGTCAGGCCAACAAGCCGGCGTGGGAGGAACTCTGCGGGCCGAAATTTGAGCGTTGGACGGGACTCGAACCAGGACCCGGCAAGAACGGAATGAGCGCTGCGACACTACTGTAGGTCACCGGTTCCAGCAGTGTCGCGTTAACTTCGGCAGTCTGTCAGTGAACCTGGGCCAGCCGCGGAAGATTCAGTACTCGATCAAGTTCATCTTCTGATCTTGCTCGGTAGATCGGATCGAGGATGGGAATTGAGAATGATCTCAACCTATGATTACGTCATTATCGTACTGTACCTGCTCTTCATGCTCGCAATCGGCGTCGTCTTCCGACGCCTCAGCAAGAATACTTCCGACTATTTTCGTGCGGGCGGGGCAATGCCGTGGTGGATCACCGGTACGTCTGCCTGGATCGCCAGCTTTAGCGCCTGGACATTCACTGGGGCGGCCGGGAAGGTTTACGAAACAGGCACATTGGTGATCTGTGTTTACTATGGCAGCATCGTTGGCCTGGCAGTCGTGCTTGCCTACACATGCGTGCGTTTTCGTCGGATGCGCGTAGTCACCTGGATGGAAGGGGTGCGCCTGCGGTTTGGTCCTTTCACCGAACAATTTTACGCGTGGCTTAAGGTCCCGCTACTCCTTTTTCTCAGCGGCGTAGGTCTCAACGCCATCGGCGTATTCATGTCGTCGGTTTTTCACGTCGATATGACCAAGACTCTTATCGTCCTCGGTGTGGTGATCACCATCGTAGCCTTTGCCGGCGGCTCATGGGCAGTGCTTGCCAGTGATTTCGTGCAAATGTTCATGGTGGTAACGATCACTTTGGTGGTGGCCTTTCTTGCTCTTCGTCAGCCGGCAGTCGGCGGCCTCGGCGGTCTGCTGCGGCAGGTTCCCAACGCACACTTCTATTGGGCCGACCTCGCTCTGCCATCCGTCATCACGCTCTGGGTGTTGGCGACGACGTGGCAAAAGTTTGCCGACACCAACCAGATGGAAAACGCCACGATGTATCTCATGTCCCGCAGCGATCGCGACGCCAAACGCATGGTGCTGATCCCTTTAGTCGGAACACTCATTGGTCCTCTTATCTGGATCATCCCACCGATGGTTGCAACCATCACTCATCCGAATCTGGCCAGCGAATATTCACAACTCAAGGCGCCGCATGAAGCGGCATTCGTCGCTGTCTCGATGGACGTACTGCCGCAGGGTTTGATGGGTTTGCTGCTGTGCGCAATGCTCGGAGCTACGCTGACGAACATGGATGTCGGGCTCAATAAAGGAGTAGGCGTGTTCGTGCGCAGCTTCTATCTGCCACTCATCAAGCCCGCGGCATCCGAGAAAAGACTCTTAATTGTCAGCAAGCTGGCGACGCTGACTTTTGGCGCTATCATCGTTTCGCTCGCCGTGCTGGTTAGCAAGTTTCGAACGGTCGGTTTGTTCGATTTGAGCAACCAGGTTGCCGCGAGTTTGATTGGGCCGTTGGCGTTGCCGCTTATCCTGGGATTTTTCTACAAACGGACACCTCCGTGGTCCGCATGGAGTACCGCGACCATTGCCTTTGCTGTTGCCTGGATTGTGAAGTTTTACATCACGCCAGCGCACTACCAAATGATTTTGGGAGTAACTCGTCCGCTAAGCGACCGGGAGCAAACGGATCTGCTGCTCGCGGCAACTGTTTTCGGTACGGTACTCGTTGGCGCCGCGTGGTTCTTTTTAACAAGCTTATTTTATAACTCCAGCTCGCTCCTGTACCGGCAGCGGGTCGATGAGTTCTTTGAGCGCTTGCGTACGCCAGTGCGGAAGGAAGGTGTCGCAGCGCTTCAGGAAAAGATTTACCGCATGCTCGGCATTCTTTGCCTCGTCTATGGGTCGTTCATCTTGCTGATGATACTGATCCCGAACAACCTGACAGGCCGGTTGTGTGTGTTGTTTGTGGGCGGCAGCATCTTCGCGATGGGAGCGGTGCTCCATTGGAAGTCGAAGCGGATTGAATGGGACATCTCAGACGTGCCTGACCCGGTATCTAAGGCTGGGGAACGAACGATGCCGCATTCTCAAGCTCAGCCGGTGCGGCCAGCGAATACGACGGTTGCAAGCAATTTATCTCGTTGAGTGGCGAGAGACGATCGCGTGAGCAACAGAGAACATATACAAATATTGGGACAGGGTAAGTAGTGGATCTCAATTCGCCACCGCGAATGAAAACGGATCCAATTACGCCGAAGGTGTTGGCTAATTTCAGCCCAGGGTTGCTTCAACCCTGGGGTCCAGTTGATGCAAAAGCACATAACGCCGAAGGTGTTGGCGAATGGCGCACAACCAATTCGCGAACTCTTTCAGAGTTATCTTCTCGCTGCCGAACCCTCGCCCAGGGTTGAAGCAACCCTGGGCTGAAATTTGCGAAACGTCGAGCATTCGCCATCTAGCCAGGAGAACTGCGGGGGAAGAAAATCATGAGCTCGACAGCTGAGCACGGCCAAGCAAATGGCAAAGTTGGGTACTCGACGAAGACAGAAGAGCACCTAAGAAGGGCCTTCGATCTTTGCGTCCGCAAGACTCGCGTTAACATCAAGCGGCTCGCCGATGAACCGAAGTCGGGAGCTTTCGCCGTTGATGGGAATTACTTTGACTTCAAGGAAGGCTTCTTCGATATCGGCAACTGGACGTCCTCTTTTTTCACCGGCATGGCGCTGCTGGCCTGGCGTGAAACCAAAGTCGATTACTTCATCCAACAGGTCAAACGGCTGGCGCCGCTCTATCGAGAGAAAGTCTATGACCATTGTATGGACACGATGCACGACCTGGGTTTTCTTTACTCGCTCTTTTCGGTGGCCCTCTACAAACTCACCGGCGACGAAGCGCAAAGGGAGACGGGATTGCGTGCTGCAGAAGTATTGGCGGGACGGTTTGACGAGAAGGGCGGATACATCCGCGCGTGGGGGAGAATGGATGAACACGGCAGCGACTATGAAGGGTTAGCGATCATTGACTGCTTGATGAATCTGCCGCTCCTGTTTTGGGCGTCGAAAGAGACAGGTGAACAGAGGTTCCGTAACATCGCGGCCCAACATGCCGACACCACCCTCGAATATTTCGTGCGCGACGATGATTCCGTTTATCACTCTTATCGCCTTGATCCGGCGACGGGTAAGGTTATCGGTGGGGACAACTATTGCGGACGCAATGTCGAGACATATTGGGCGCGCGGTACAGCCTGGGCCGTCTATGGATTCGCCCTCGCTTATGGTTATACGCAAGACCCGAAATACCTGGAAGCATCCGTGCGGCTAGCGCGCAAGTTCGTCGAGAACCTCGATGATGAAGTGGTTCCGGTCTGGGATTTCAAACTGCCGCCGGGAGAACCACTTTTGCGAGACTCTTCCGCAGGCGCGATTGCTGTTTGTGGCTTTCAGGAATTGGACAAGCTCGGAGCAACAAACACCGCCATCATGGAAGCGAAGCAGGCAATGCTCTTACGCCTATGCAGCGACAATTATTTGGACGTCAAGGAAGCTTGCTCCGGAATACTGAGGGATGCTGAGGTAGGCGACGGGGTCGGCAAAGCGCGGAGCGCTTATACAAGTTGGGGAGATTATTACTTCATGGAAGCCCTCAGCCGGGAGCTGTGGAAGGGTGAGACCTTTTGGTGATATGAGTTCAGAAATTCGCCCCATGCTCAGTATCTGGTTCGGTAATTTCTTTGAACCGTTCTTCAGCGACCGCGAAAGCGTTCGTGGAGGCATCGCCGAAGTCGCGGAACTGGGCTTTACGACCATCAACCTCGACTCGAAACCGTGGGAGGATTTCTTTGCGCGCTATCGCGGCGAACCAGCGAGCGCTTATGTGGGGATGCAAGAGTTCATGATGCACGAAGCGGCGGCGCGCGGCCTTGATTACACTCACCTCGCCCTCTACTTGTGCGGCGACAATCTTTACCCGACCATCCGGGACGTGCCACCGCGGCGCGGCGAGGAAGCTGTGCGTCCCGACGGCGAGTTGATGGGAACCTACAAGTATTGGTCGCCGCGCGCGCAGCAGACGATGGTGGACCATGTGTGTGGTCTGCTGAGGCTCTACGGTAAGGGCATGAGGCGTCGCGCCGGCTCGCCGTCACGCATTATCATGCAGACGATGTTCGAGCCAATCCCTAAACCGAGCTTCGATAATGAGGGCAAGCAACGTTATCTCGCGTGGCTGGAAAAGTGTTATTCCGGCGAAATCACGAGGCTGAACCAACGCTACGGCCTCGTGGCCAAATCGTTTGCCGCTCTTACCCCATCGGAATATTGGTTACGTCCAGAAGAATTGAACTGGGTGGATTGCGCGCAACCTACGCCAGACGATTTCGCGCGACGCACGCCTGACTTCCATCGCTGGATCGATAACCAGACCTACCTCGCTGACGAGCTGGAGGAGTATCTCGCCACGATGAAAAAGCATTGGCGTGAGCTCGAACCGGCGCTCTTTATCGAACCGGTCTTGCATCAGTGGGGGTATTTTTTCAACCCGCCCGGGCACACGATGTGGCAGACCGGAAAGCGCGCGCTGGATGTTTATCGAGTCGCGCCACACGTGGATGGCGTGTTGTTCATCGCGTTGCCGCTCAACGCCGAGAACCGTGCGGATGCGATCGCTTTGAGCGTCGAGGGCTCAATCATGCGCGGGGCGAGTGCGGGCCGTCCGTTCACGGGCGGTTTGTATCTCGGTCGTCACGTCAATGGCGACATTTACGGTGTTGTTCCGCCCGCGGAGGCCATAGGCACGCTCGTGGCTAACGGTGCAACGGCTTTGCACCTATACGGCTATAGCGGACTCGACGACGGCGGTGTGTTGTTCCGGATGGACGAAGTCTTCAAGAACTCGTTACGTGCGGGCAATGAGTGGGCTGCGGAGGTGATACCGTTGCTTGATCGACCGCGCGCGAAGGAGGTCGCGCTGCTCTTTCCCGCCGAGATGAGTCTTTACGAGCCGCTTGAGCTAGACGCTGGCGGACGACATCGGATGGATTTGCTCGGCTGGTATAAGCAATTCGTCGACCTCGGCTATCACGTGGACATTTTGCATCCGACACAGATCGCCATGGGTGCGCTTGCAGATTATGAACATCTCGCTGTGCCGCACAACTCGCTCTATGTCCTGGGCGACAACACTGCGCTAGAGGACGCGGTCAGAAAATACATCAGTGGTGGCGGCACAGTGTTTCATGGTCCGCAGTGCGAATTGGCTCGTCGCGCGTTGGGCATCCAGGACGATGTAATTGATTTCGACTGTATCAAGTGGCGCCAGGAAATTATCCCGCACGGCTGGTCTACCGTGGCGTATCGCGATGGGAAGGCGCTCGGCACTTACATTCAATCCGGTAGACGTGCCATCGTACAGACCAATCTCGGCGCGGGGCGTGTGTTCTCGTTCGGCTTTCAATACGGCTACTCTTATTCGCGCCGCACTATGCCGATTGTCCCGCCGAATTACGGTCGGCGCGAGATGCATCCCGTAGTGTTGCTCGAGGAGACACCCGTTGCCGCATTGATCGGTCCGTCGCAGCAAGCGCCGATTGCGCCAATCAAAGGAGTTGAATTCGCGCGTTTCGGAAAGCAACTCATCATCGTCAACCATCGCTCCAGCCCGGTGGACATCAGCGGTATCGGCACGGACCGTGCACGCATGCAAGCCCCGTCGAGCCCGGGTTGGCTGGCCGCGCATTCCGCAGCCTGTCTTGAACTTTTCGATTGATCACCTTCACCTGCTCACAAATCAGCCAACACCTACTTCTAATGTCCTACGTGTTTTGAAAGGCCTCACCGCGCGTCGCGTGATCGATTATCTAAAAGAGAACAATTACCTCGGTTCACTTTCAAAGCTTGAGCACGAGGAACAGGACCGGAACCACAGGATAGCGCGGTCCAACGAGCGATCAATCTCGCGCTATCAAGCTCATCCGGGTTTTGCACAGGCGACACTCTAGGCATCAGAATCTCTGTGCGCGTCGCTGCCAGCAGCGGTCATAGCAGTGGCACGGCAAGGCTGTGGTACAACGACTCTGCCGCCAACAGCCGTTTCAATGCGACCATCAATGGTGTCACGTACACTTACCACCTGCGGAATATTAGTAACACTTTGGTACTGGCTTCGGCTACTGGGCCGACGAAGTTTACGATCGACGTGCTTGTGAACCGGAACCAGAATGGTAATCCTTTCAAACCGTTCGGCACCTGGAGCATTACCTTCTGACTGGTCCGATTGAAATGAGAGTCAATTGTCACGATCAAATAAAATACAAATAGTGACATGAGGTCAGTACTGTCACGCGGTAGCGTCGGGTCAATATTCCGCCGACGCATTCTGCTCGATGAGGGTGACCCGACGCTACCGCGTGACGGTACTGACCTCCTCCCATTGCAATTTGCGTTTTCACACAATCTCACCGTGTGGTGGTATTAACATCTCGCACAACACGTTTTGTACACCGGATGATGTTTTCGGTCTGGACAGAATTCCATTTGCAAAGATCATATTTTTACTCGCTTAAGTAGATCGTTAAATCGAGGATCCGAACGGATAGGATCGAATTTTGGTTCCACTTTTAGCCAGGGGATAACACTCGCAAGACTCTGTCTGGTGCGCGGTAACCTCGGTCCGAGTCGTCCGGACGAAACTCGTGATCGTTTGGGCAACCGCAAAAAAACCCTTGAGCGATGTAGAGAACTCCGGATTTGATCCGACTACACCATGAAAACGCACCAACCTGGTGACAGAATCGAAAGGGGCAAGAAGACATGAATTAGCTATTCAACCCTGAGTCCGGAAAGGAGACAGAACGCGGCGCTCCCGCTAAGGAGCATCAGTACGTGAACTTCACCGCCAAATGACGCGATAGTCGACATATTGATTCGGGTCCGTGCCGTTGAGATACTCCTCGAGATTGGTATAACCATCGTTATCTTTGTCAGCCGCGCTGTCCGACGAATTATCGGGATTGAATCTGTGGGCGCGTTCCCAGTTGTCCGGCATTCCGTCGCTATCGCTATCGTCGCTTGGTCTTAGGGACTGCAGTTCGGGCCAACCACCAACTTCCCGTTGTGAATCAATGATTGATCCCTTCCCAAGGCGTACTTCGTCCACAATTTTCATGTCGACCGAATCACGATGCGGTAGCGAAGCACCAACACTCTTCAAAACAGCCTCGTAGGCATCCTTTGCTGAAGAAATCTCAACAGGTGCCGAGGCAAAAGGCTGCGAAACGGTTTCGATTTGCTTCTTTCCCTCGATTGTAAGTGGATCGAAGAACTGTGAATTGTCTGCGGTCAGAGTGCTGTTGCCTTCAAAGACATTGCCTTGAATGTAAAACCTCAGTTGGGAAGGCGCGCCAATTCTGATGGGAGTGTGCGCGCTGCTGTTGGGCCCGGGTCGTATGTAATTTCCGATATAATTCACGTTCAGCACACCCTGAGTCAGGCCCGAACAAATTTCCCCGTAATCGTACATCACGTTATTCCGGACGTCGAAGATTGGGAAAGGAGGCCTACCGTAGTTATCGCCTAACCTTGGATTACGAGAATTGTTGTGGGCCCACAAATTATGATGCCAGGTTACGGGTGCATTCGCGCGTGACAGCGAACCATACCCGTGATCTCCCTTGGCATGTTTGCTGTGATTCAATGCGTTGGCAATGAGACACCACTGCACGGTCACGTTAGAAACATTGCCCGCAAGGGATAGAGCCTCGTCGATGGACCAAGTGGCCGAGCAGTGATCAAGAATGACATCGCGGGCGCCCGCTAACAGAGTGATGCTGTCCGCTTCCTGACTGCTGAGATCACCCAGTCGGCTGCGCAAGTAGCGAACGACCACATCGTGAGTGGCAATATTGAACGTAAAGTTGCGCAGGCAAACGCCATCGCCCGGAGCAGTTTGCGCGGCGACAGTTAAATAGGGATTCTTAACAACAATGGGCGACGCGAGGGAGATGAGTCCGGATACACGGAAAATTATTATGCGAGATCCCTCAGCATCACAAGCGGCCCGAAAACTGCCGTCGCCTGAGTCGTTCAAATTCGTTACTGGAATGACCTTGCCACCGCGTCCGCCCGGTGTCGTGGAGCCGAATCCTTGAGCGCCTGGGAATGCCGGAATCACTGACACTTCACTCGCTGCCCAGGGCAGAGGAAACAAAACGCGGTTGGCAAACAATAGGGCGAGAAGAAAGCTTTGTAGGTTGCTGATGTTCATTCAACCGCCGGTAGCACGATCATAGTCCTAAGCAGGCGTAGCCGCAGCCGCAGTCTATAGAAAAGATATTCGTGTTGCCAAAAGTTTCTCTTTGTAACCGGAGATTGTACCTTTCAAGCTGGAAGACGGGCTACGGTTGCCGTGGCGGCTGAGTCTATAAAACCGGAATGTCGCGAGTGGAAGAATGAGTAATAAGGGAGTCAGTAAGACGAAGAGCGAATGCTCCCAAAAATCAGTTCTCTGGTATGCGCCGTTAACCAGGGGAATTGCCAGCGCTGTTGCGTAATAGATTAGCAGCGGGAAGAGGAATTGCCGGTACAGCCCAGAAGCGTTCGGACGCGAAACGTTCAGAACCGCAGCGCTATCCGAACTCATCTTTTCGCTGACGATAAACAACAACAGCAAGAATCCAAAATAGATGAAGACTCCTTCGCAGCGATGAAGTTGATTTGGACTCAACCAGCTAATCTTTAGGGACACCCGTTGCAGCCGCAACGCAGTGGAAATGCGTACAGTATTCGCAACGAGGGTCGCAAGATAGGCAACCAGGGCCGCAGCCGGGATAAATCTCCAGGGGATGTTTTGCGACCGATCTCTCCACAGCTTTCTCAGCGAAAGCATCAAGAATGATGTGATCAAGAAATTGACCCCAGCACAGGAAGCGGCAATCAGGAAAGTGCGGTCGCCACTGATGTAGCCTGTATGGGATTCAAATTCAAACGGTCTGCGGCTGACTAATTCGACCAAGACGGTCGTCGGAGCGAGAATCCAGCGCAACTGGTTAGGGCTTGCCGTTGAGTAATATTGCTTGAGCGTTAAAACGCAGAGCAGCACCACAACCAACTGCGCGCAGCGGTTCCAGATGGCTCTCTCATTCATACAAGGCGTCGCCGCCGGCCGCCAAGGATCATCATCACTGCGATCATTAAGGATGCAGTCATCAACCAAACGAGTTCCGGTTCACTTCCGACTTCGGTGTCTCCACCGACGGCCAGATCGCTAACTCCTAGTGGAAGAGGCAGCGGTTGATCCACATTCTTAGCCGCGCCCATTGGGTTTCGCACTTCTTCTCGAACCGCAATAAAGGACGTGTATTGGGTCAACAAGCTGTACTTCAAACCCAGAGAGGTGATGGCGTTGATCCGATCTGCCGCTGGATTTCTGGAGCCGTAGTCGGAGAGTTCAGCGATTCGGGATCGGGCCCACAAGTAGCGCAACGCTTGATTGGCATCATCCGGCTGGACACTGGCGACATCCAACCGAGTCACGTAGTCTCCAAGCCCGGTTCTCCCCTGCAGCTCAAAAGTTCCGGTCGCGGGACCGCGCCATTTGCCGAAAAGAATCACCGGGCGTTGGGCCAGCAGATCAGCAAGGTGGGTCGGGTGCACATCATACGTATCAAAACCGATGGCGCGTATCTGAATGTCGGTTAAAAGTGGAGTTTGGATATATTCCCGGAATTTGGCGGCACTCGCGGGAGCTTCCGCCTCCTGAGTCACGATAAAAGGCTCGCCCATTCCGGCCATTGCCACGCCTTCAATCAGATAACGATTTACGGCCGTGCCTATACCGAACGAGAACACGTTGCATCGATTCAGATTATCGCGGATGTAGTCGAAGACTCCTTCCTCCCCTGAAATGTAACCATCCGTTACCAGCACGATGCTCCGCGAGACGTTTGCTTCGCGGGGAAGGCTCATGGCTTGCTTGATTGCGGGAAGGAGTTCAGTGCCGCCACTACCGCGCTGTTGTTCGAGTAAACGAATTGCACTGGAAATGTTTTCTTGATTTGCCTGAAGCGACTTTGCGGAAAGCACAGTGGAGTCTCCGGCAAACAATATGAGATTGAACAAATCCGATGATCGCAACTGCCCGACTAGATCCCTCAGAAGACGCTTGGATGTATTTAGAGGGAACCCCTCCATAGAACCAGAAACGTCTACCACAAAAATATACTCTCGAGCTGGTATCTCTGCATTCGTTACTCGCTCCGGTGGTTGGGCCATGTAAAGGAAGAAGTTTTCATCTGCACCCTGGTAAAGGATGAGTCCAGAAGCGATTTTATCTCCTGCCAAACGATAGCGCAGGACAAAGTCACGATTTCCTTGAAAAGGATCCTTATCGTCCAGGACCAGTTGAGCGATACTCGGACTCTGCCATTGGGGGGAAATGTTATGCGACGCACAGCTCAAGTCCTGGATGGGGACGCCGGCTGAGATTCGGGCGGAAATGTGGAGCGCGCTGCTGGTTTTATCACCTTGGTGAAGATACGGACTCTTAACCCAGCGATCCTCTTTTGGAGCCGACGACTCCGGCTGCGATGAATATCGAGGTCCGACAACAGTAGGAAAAACCACTTCATAGATGCCGTCGGCTGGCACCAAAAGCTCAGTATAACGAAGCTCAATCTCAATTTGATCCCCGGGCATGACGTTGGCCAGACTCATTGAAAAAACATTGGGCCGATTTTGTTCCAGCAGAGAGGCGCTTTTTCCTTCTTGCTTGGCCGCATCGAACTCTTGCTTTGCTTTTTCTTGTTCTTTGATTTTGGCAACAATGATCTGATCGCCAATTCTCATACGCATCGCGTAAACGGCGGCACGTGTGGAAGCCGGAAAAACATATGAGGCATTAATTGGCCGCGAACCTTCATTTCGATATGTTTGCAGTACTTTCACATCTGCGATGACACCTGATACGGCTATCTCAACACGCGTGTCCTTGAGAGGCAGGTGATCAAGGTCTGGATCTCCCTTCACAACGAAATACGGTGCCAGGGTTTTATCCTCCTGAGTCTGTGCAGAGACAGAAAACGAGACAATTGCTATCGCAACCAGAACCAAGCATGCAGTGCGCCCATTGAATTGCATGATTACCTCCGCCTTTATAGGCAACTCAGATCAGAGTAGGGTCGAGGCAAGGGCCTCGTTTCATACAGGCGGATCGTACGAGACTGCGGAGATTGATGTAGCGTCAGGGGCCACAGACCTGAACCGTGATGCCCACAGTCGGCTCACGGGAAGGGCACGTTTTGCAAGCAGACCGCTGCGCGGTCCTAGTTGAAGGGAAATACTGGCTGAAGAGGAGGCGAATCTTGATTAATGACGAGCTTACGACTATGTTGAGCGTGGGACCAGCGGGGGGTAAACTGCCCTTCCTAACCTGCAATTTCTGTCTCTTGAATGGTCGCCCAAATCGTTTCAATTTTTTACAGCTTCGGTAGCGGGTGGGTTTGTGCTCATTACACGCAGCTTTGGCAGACCAGAGACCCAGCCACTACCGAAGCTGTGAATAAATTGAAGAAATGACATGATCCACAATACCCCAACGGCAGAAGCTGTGAATAAATTGGAGAATGGATTTGCGTCTTAAAAAACCCTCAACGGTACCGCGTGGTGGTACTGGTCTGCTGCTCTCCATGAAGATATGTATTGCAGACACACTAGCGCGCGCTTTGATGATAATTGCACTCGTGTGCGCTCAGACTGCGCCTGCCGTGTTTCAGACAGTCTCGCGGCCCCACCCTCTCCTGGATTGCGTCGATCCCTTCGTCGGCACGGAGAACGGTGGCAACATTGTGCCGGGAGCACAAATCCCGTTCGGATTCGTGCATGTGAGTCCCGACACGGCTTATCCGAATACGGCCGGCTACAATCCTCACGAAAACATTGTTGGCTTCAGTCAGACACACGTGAGCGGCACCGGCGGCGCAAGCAAGTATGGAAACTTTCTCACCACGCCTCTGGTAGGTAACATTCGCGTAAACAATCTCGGCTCACCAAAGATTGAAGAGGTGGCTTCGCCAGGTTACTACACCGTTCGACTTACCAGCTCAAATGTTAAGGCAGAATTGACGGCGACTCGGCTCGCTGCCTTCCACCGCTACACTTATCCGGCAGCTGAGAAATCCCATTTGTTGATTGAAGTCAGTTCCATGGTCCAACCTGAGACCGGCAAGAACGCGATCAAAAACCCCCACCCGGTTGACTGTTCGGTTCGCTTCATCGCACCCAATCGCCTTGAGGGTAGCGGCAACTTCATCGGTGGCTGGAATCAGTCGCCGTATACCATCCACTTTTCGGCAGAATTTGATCGTCCTTGGAGTGCCTTCGGTACATGGCGGGTTGACCGCATTGAACCGGGTACAGCGGCAGCCTCGAATGAGGGAAGGCTCGGCGCATACGTTACCTTCGACACCACCAGTAAACAAATTGTGGAGATGAAGATTGGTGTTTCCTTCACTAGTCCGGAAAAAGCTCGCGCTAACCTCCTGCAGGAGATTCCCGACTGGGACTTCGAAGCAGTGCGTCATCAGGCCAAGGCTGCATGGGAGAGTGTGCTCAGTCAAATTAAGATTGAGGGAGGAACAGAAGAACAACGCAAAATCTTTTACACTGCCCTGTTTCACTCGCACTACATGCCTCATGACCTGACGGGCGAGAATGCCTGGTGGAGTTCCAGTGAGCCGCATTACGAAGAGTTTTATGCAATCTGGGACACCTTCCGTACTCACTTTCCACTCCTGACTCTAATTCAGCCTGACCGTCAGCGCGACATGGTCCGATCGCTGGTGGACACATATGTTCATACCGGTTGGATGCCCGACTCACGTATTGCGGGAGCCAACGGCATGACACAGGGTGGCTCAAATGGCGATGTGGTGGTGGCCGACGCGCTGGCAAAGGGCGTGAAGGGAATTGACTACCAGAAAGCGTTCGAGGCTATGGTCAAGAACGCCGAGGTTGATAGCCCTCGACCGCTTTACGAGGGGCGTGAAGGTTCCGAATACCGGCGCCTGGGCTACTTGAGCATGAATTTTCCGCGCTCGACCTCGCGCACGGTAGAATATGCCTACGATGATTTCTGTATAGCGCAGGTAGCGAGCACCCTGGGTCACGCTGCTGAAGGTATCAAATATCTAAATCGCTCGAAGAACTGGATGAACGTTTGGAGTGATGAGACGCACTCCGCGCGTCCGCGCTATTCCGACGGACGCTGGCTCTCTCCCTTTGAGGCAGCGCACTTTTACCCGGACAAAAACTTCAGCTACTGGGATGCGCCGTTTTACGAAGGTAGCGGATACATATATGGTACCTATGTCCCCCACGACGCGCAGGGATTGATAAATAAACTCGGTGGCAACGAGCCCTTTATCGCGTGGCTCGATACATTCTTTGCCAACCCTCCGACACGTGATCCCGGTTTCAATAACGGTCTCTATAACCATAACAACGAGCCTGATTTCCTTGCCTCATTCTTGTACATCCATGCAGGCCGCCCTGATCGCACGCAAGAACGTGTGCGCCGCATTCTCGCTACTGAGTACGCGACCGGGCGTGGCGGGCTGCCCGGCAACGACGACAGTGGAGCTATGTCTTCCTGGTACGTGTGGGGAGCTATGGGACTTTACCCGAATGCGGGACAGCCTTACTACTATGTCTGCAGTCCACTGTTTCAACGCTCGATAATCAATCTTGGTGGCGGGCGCAGTTTCATCATTGAGGCTCCGAACACTTCCGATACCAATTTATATGTGCAGTCTGCAACGCTCGACGGGAACGCTCTGGAGCGGGCCTGGCTGAAGCACGAAGAAGTGGCTCGAGGTGGTAAACTCGTGCTCCGTATGGGGCCAACGCCATCTTACTGGGGACGCGCAAACAGACCACCTTCGATGTCGTCGCCAGAAAAGCAGAATGCGAAGTAGGCCGACCAATCGATTAATGCCAACGGCGTTCGCTAATTTCCAGCCCAGGGTTTCCTACCCTGGGTTTGATCGTGAGACCATTAACTAGGAGGGCTCGGAGCCGATTAACGCCAACGGCGTTCGCTAATTTCAGCCCAGGGTTTCCTACCCTGGGTTTAGACCGTGACACCATTAACTAGGAGGGCTTGGAGCCGATTAACGCCAACGGCGTTCGCTAATTTCCAGCCCAGGGTTTCCTACCCTGGGTTTAGACCGTGACACCATTAACTAAAACGCTGAAAGCGTTGGCCAACCGGCTGTAAGGGAAACTCGCCAACTCTTTCAGAGTTTTTCGATTCTATTGCTTCGATCTCGGTCCCCAGGGTAGGAACCCTGGGCTCAAATTAGCCAACACCTTCGGTGTTCGGGGGGCTTTAGCGCAGAGTGCCAAAATGAAGAGTAAGCGAATACCCATAAGTTGGTGTTGCTTCGATCTCGGTCCCAGGGTAGGAACCCTTGGGCTCAAATTAGCCGACACCTTCGGTGTTCGGGCTTTAGCACAGAGTGCCAAGATGAAGAATAAGCGAATACCCATAAACTTCATTATCCTGGCTCTGGTCTTGTGTGTAATCAGGACGACGGCATCGCAGGGCACGCCCGGCGCTTCCGTCGCAAAGAGCACAAACACTGAAACGGTGGACCGCCACGTTCACATCAATCCGCCGGGCGCCAATGACAGCCGTTATCTTTATGTGCCCTTCGATGTACCGCCAAAAGCCGCGCGGATCAGCATTAGCTACCAATATGATCGGGCCAATAACGCTAACACGATCGACATCGGACTCTTTGACGCGCGTGCGACCAGCTCTGATACAGATCCGCGCGGCTTTCGCGGGTGGAGCGGGGGACGGCGCGCCGAGTTCTTCATTTCTCGCAACGAGGCGACTCCCGGGTACCTGCCGGGTGAAATGCCTACGGGCACCTGGTGCATCATTCTTGGTTTGTACAAAGTCGCTCCGGCCGGCGTCGATGTCTTCTTTAAGATCGCAATTGAGACTGACGAGAGTCGATCAGCGAGATCCGGCCCTGAGGCCACATCCGACTCAGTACCGCCGGCAAAGAGCAGAAAGAACCGGCCATTGGTCGTTCAACGAATAGTTCCAGAAGGCAGGTTGCGCTGGTGGAGTGGCGATCTCCACATGCACACCGTGCACAGCGACGGCGATTGGACCATTCCTGAGTTGATCTCTACTGCGAGCAACATTGGTTTGGATTTTATCTGCATTACCGATCACAACACGGCGAGCCACCATGCTGAGATTGATCGCCTCCGGGTCGATTCGCAGCAGCCGCTGGTGTTGCGCGGTGAAGAGATCACTACCTACGGCGGCCATACTAATGCCTGGGGACTTCCCTCGGGAACGTGGATTGATTTCCGTGTGCGACCAGGAGATACCGATCAAATTTCGAGACTCGCCGCCCAGGTGCATCGCACCGGTGCCCTCATCTCAATCAATCACCCGTTTGCTTTATGCGGTGGCTGCGCCTGGAGCTATGACTCTGAGGCACGCGACTTCGATGCGATTGAAGTCTGGAACGGCTCCTGGGACCTTACTGATGATCTCGCACTCGCAATGTGGGATAAAATTTTGCAGAGTGGACGACACATCACCGCGATCGGTTCCAGTGATTCACACCGTGCTGCCAACCCAATCGGTCAACCCACAACACATGTAGCAGCCAACGTTGCATCCGAAAGAGCGTTACTCAACGCCATTGGTCTGGGACGAGTCTATTTGACCAGAGATGTGACGCGGCCGGTCTTAGGTTTCGACGCCGAGACGATGGGCCAACGGCGGGTACGTTTGCTAGTGGGCGATGAGTTTCATTCGAGCACCCCTGCGACGCTTCGCTTTAACGTTAGTGCCCAAGACACATCGCCTGGCGCGACAATCTCGCTAGTGTCAAACGGTCAGGTGCTGCGTAGTCTTTCCCCGACAACCGATGGACGATCGCAGGTCATCGAGGTCGAATGCCGAAGTGACTCCTATTACCGTCTTGAGGTTCGTGATGGGGCTAAGGCAATGCTCGCCCTGACAAATCCCATTTATGTCAAAATCGACGGTCGTCGATAAAAAGTCAGGGCTTGAGCTTGAATACTTTGATTTCACCCGCAGCCAGCGACGACTCCGGCTGCGGCTGGAAGGGAAGCGGGCGCGTCACGAAATTGTGGTCGAGCGTGAGGGCCCTCAGCAACCTCATATTATTGCAACCCCGCTTGTCAGCAGGTGCTGCACTTTCATGACAACGAGCGGTGATGTTCTCCACCATAGCGGGTGACACGCCCGCGGGTAAGCGAACAGCGGTGCGGAAATTACCGCTGCGATCTATTCGCAGACGAGCATTTCCCATATCCGAAGAGAACACGCCTGGTCGGCCAGCAACCTTTACATCAAAGGCGAGGGTCGTGCCTTTTTGCTCCGAAGTAGCTTCGATGTACAGGTATTCGCGCGGATCAGCAATGGTATTAATGTCGGCTGGCATTTCACTGATGCGCCGCTCTCGAATCAGTTCTTCAGTCATCACGCGGTAACTTTCCGGATACGCATCCATCACGCTCTCGCGGGTTGCCGTCTCGAGACGAGCCCTTGTTGGCAACGGCGCGAAACGGACGGCGGAGCAGGCAAGGTCGGAGAAGTTGTTGTTGTCTGAGGCGGTAGCTAGCAAAGGATGACTTCCGGCAATGCGTGAACCGGAGAAAGATTTAGTCTCGTGTTCAACACCTTGATAGGTCTCCTCAATGATCCTGCCGGCACGCGCGCGAAGCTGAAGAACCCATTCAATGTCTGTGGCGCGGCCCCAGCGCGCCATCAATGCCGCAGTCTGCGTGCCGCCATCTTCATTTGTAAAAATCACGGTGTAACGCACAATCAAATCGTTCGCACCTTCATGCAAAATCTCGTAGTACATCAGCAGAGGAAGGTCTGTGAAACGGTCAATCGTATTAGCGCGTGCGTAGAGCACTGGTGAATGAGCGAGGGCAAAATGATCCTCGGCGTCATCCTGGGACTGGCTGGTGGTTGCAAAGGGAAGAGGCCGCAACGCTTTTACTTCAGCACGTCGAGCGCGCGGAGCTGAGCGCGGCAGATTGAGGGCCACAGAAAGTGTGTGCTTACCCTTGGAAAGCCGACCCAGTAAAACGCGATAACCGAATAATTCGTCGCCTGCCCAGAGCAGCAGATCCTGGTTGTACACACCGTCAACTAAAACTAAAAGCGCCGCGGCTTCGGCGCCCGGCAGGGCCCAAGAGCCACTCGGGGACCGCGCTTCGATTTCCAAACCAACTTCCGTATCTTCGGCCAAGGTAAGGCTTTCACTTGCCAGAGCTTCCGAAGCTTGCGAGACATTTTGCGCAGTTGGTTGCATTGCCGTCCACGTATAGATGAGGAGCAAAAAAAGTAGCTGAAGGTTGAGAAATGTTAGCCTGGTTTTCATAAAAATTTAGCTTGGTGTTCATCTAATAGGATTAGGCTGAAGGTGTTTAGTCACCTTAGATTGAAGAGCAACAGAATGGATTTCAAAGTACGGCAATTTACTATGGACTGCAAGATTTTGTTTGGGGGGCTGATGAGTCGATAGAGGACACTTATACTTGTCTGCGACTTGAGTTATGGCAGAATCGTCATCGCTTCAAAATCTTCTCCAGCCTGCGGAATTTGTGCTATCCTCCGCCGCAAAACCAGTAATGGATCGTCACTTGTCGAAACGCGCTGAAAACGGACCTAGAATTTCATTCCCTGATTCTAAAAATTTATTATTTCACTTGCCAGGACAGCGCCTAGAAATTTCGTCATCCTAAAGGCACCGGTCTCAATGCGAGGAGCGATTTGAAAAGAGCAGGGCCGTTCCATAGATAAGACCAACGATGTCGAGCAGTCCAGTCGCATGAATAGTCACACTACGTTTCAAGGCACACCCTTGTTGGGCGAGAGAATTCCCCGGGGTCAAACACCACTGCCTTTGTCCTGATGCACAGTCGCAACTTACAGGTATTTGCGAATTTAACTTGCCCCTGATCGAGCAACTAGAGTGCTCATTGGGCAAAAGTCCATCCCGTAAGGAGAGAATATGATGAGAACCGGACGAATCATTACTTGCTTGCTGCTTTTTTATGTGGGCCTGGTTACGCCAGGGTCGGCTCAAGTTAACACCGCCAGCGTCACCGGGCTGGTGACAGACCCGAATAGGGCTGCCATCGCCAACGCATCGGTGATGATGAAGAATAAGTCCACCAGCGTGGAGACCTCGAGCATGACCGATAGTTCCGGGTATTACACGTTTGCCAGTTTACCGGTGGGCGCCTATACCTTGACAGTAGAGACCCCGGGGTTCAAAAAAGCGATTCACGAGAACATCAATTTAGAGGTAGGTCAGAAGGCGCGAATCGATTTTGTTGTCGAAGTCGGCGCGGTGACCGAGTCGGTAGTGGTGGCAACTGCTCCGCCGCTGCTATCTACGCAGGAAGCCTCGACCGGCGGTGTGGTCGAGAGTCGGATGATCTCTGACATGCCGCTCGCCGCTCGCAATTGGGATGATCTTCTTGGCGGAATCCCGGGCGTTCAAGCAGATCGCTACACTGAACAGGGAGGCGCCACCGCGAACGGTCGCACGGGCGGTGCCAACGTACATGGTATTCGTTCATTGCAGAACAATTTTGTTCTCGATGGTGTGGACAATAACTCCATTTCGGAGAATGTTCAGGAGCTGACAACGCAAGTGGCCCGACCATCGGTGGATTCGATCCAGGAGTTTAAGGTGAGTACGAATCCTTATTCCGCTGAAAATGGCCGCAGTCCCGGAGCGCTCATCAGCGTCACGACCAAGGGCGGCGGCAATGAATTCCATGGAACTCTTTACGAGTTTCATCGCAATCGAATCTTCGACGCGAACAATTTCTTTCAGAACCGCGCAGGAGCCCCGAAGCCTCAACACGTCCAGAACCAGTTTGGAGGTAACTTCAGCGGCCCCATCACGCTGCCGCGATTTGGCGAAGGTGGCCCATCAACCCATAGTCTAAAGAACAAGGCTTTTTTCTTCTTCAACTACGAGGGCACGCGGGTCCGCAAGGGCGTAACGCGGCTTGGTAATGTGCCACTGCCAAATGAAATAAGAGGAGATTTCTCTGCTGCTGCCGGCACTGCTAACCGCGTAACGTATGCCCAGATCTTTGACCGCGTCGGCGATTGCCGGGCTAAGGCACCGGGCGCCTTCAATGCGAATGGATCCTTTATAAATAACCAAATTCCTGCAGTTTGTCTCGATCCATTGGCTCAAAAGGTTCTGGGCCTTTTACCGGCGGCCAACGTTGTCCCAGGATCAGGCGCTCTCAATACCAGCAACTTCCTTCGTTCCCCCGGGATAGTTGATGATACTGACAGCTACACCGCCCGAGTAGATTGGCAGGCGAATTCAAATAATAGTGTTTTCGTCCGCTACACTTATTCCAATCGCTTCCGATATGTTCCTGGGATCTTCGGAGGCATCCTTGATGGTACCGGATCCTCAGCCAACGGGCGGCTATTCATGAAAGGTCAGTCTGCCGCTATCGGCTGGACCAGAACTATCGGCGCACGCCTGCTTAACGAGTTTCGTATGGGCTGGGGACGCAATAACTCTCGCGCAACCCAAGATCCTTTTGGTCTCAACACGCTTGCAGAGTTTGGATTTAAGGGAGTGCAGGATTCTCCAGTCTACAGCGGTGGAATTCCCGGGCTTAACATCTCTGCGCGCGGAGGAACTCAGGTGATAGGAGGTCAATCAGGATTTGATCGGATAGGCTCACCGGATTTCTTGCCTAAGTCGCAAGCCACCAACCAATTCCAGTGGACCGACACTCTCAGCGTCCTTTATGGGGCCCACCAGTTGAAGTTTGGGGTTGATGTCCGAGGTCCGATGCGAAATATCTATCTGGACGTTCCCGGTTTGAGAGGTAGCTTTAATTTTGATGGGAACCGCACGGGCATTGGTATGGCCGACTTCCTACTCGGATACCCTTCCGGGGCTCAACTTACGAATTTGGCAGTGGTTGACTCGCGGCTGAAGATGTTCTCAGGATTTTTCCAGGATGATTGGAAGGTGACTCCGAAATTCACTATGAATCTCGGTCTCCGCTACGATTACGCGACCTGGCCGTATGAAGGCCTTGATCGTTTGACGAACCTGGATCCGGCGACAGGTTTGAAGTTCACGCCTGCTACCTCGCGATTTGGAAAGAGTTTGGTCAAGCCTGATAAGAACAACTTCGCGCCGCGCTTAGGATTGGTCTATCAACTTAATACTCATACCGTGGTGAGGGCTGGCTATGGCCGATTCTACATGCTATTTGAACGAGCAGGTAGTGAGGATCAGTTAGCATTGAATCTCCCCTACCTGGTCAATAACGTAGTCACCGCTGGAACCACGAGCCAGACGGCCAACAACATCCGGCTCCAGACCGGCTTCAACCTTTCTCTTGATCCCAGCGCAGTCAATCCCACGCTTGTTCGTCTCCGTGCAGTCAATCCTGAAGCGGTTGATCCCCTCATGGATCAGTGGAACCTGGGCATTCAGCGTCAACTGCCCGGTAACATGGTCGCGACCCTCGACTATGTTGGTACCAAAGGAACACATCTTTCCACTTTAAGGAATTTGAATCAGCCAGCCTTCAATGCAAATGGCACGCCGCAAACTGCTTTCCCTTACCCAGGGTTGGGTCCCATAGAATTCCGGGACAATGGTGGTAACTCGAATTACCACGGTGGCGAGTTGACGCTTGAGAAGCGGTTCAGCCAGGGCTTGTCATTCCGAGGGGCTTACACCTACTCGAAGTCCATTGATGAGTCGCAAGAGCACCTCGCTGCCGGTGGCACAGGCAGCTTTACACAGAATTCATATAACCGGCGGGAGCGGCGAGGGCCCAGCGACTTCGATATCCGACATCACCTGGCACTCAGCTATATTTATGAGTTGCCTTTCGGCCAGGGACACAGTCATCTTACTGATGGCGCGCTCTCATACCTTCTGGGTGGGTGGCGTATCAGCGGCACGGGTGGTTTTCGGACTGGCCGACCATTTACTGTACGTGCTGGCAGCAACGATACAGCCATCGGCGGTTCGCGGGGCGGCGGCCTCGTCAGCGCCTTCGCCGATTGCCTTCGGGACGGAAGCCTCTCTGGGAGCGAACGGACAATAGACCGGTGGTTTGACCCCTCCGCATACGCCACCCCTACGGCGTTGAATCCTAGCACTGGTACGGTGACAGCTAAGCTCGGGAACTGCGGGCGCAACACGCTGCGTGGCCCGGGTATTACTAACTTTGACATGGCCCTGGCCCGCACGTTCAATTACTTCGGCGAGGGTCGTGGCCTGGAGATTCGCTGGGAGATGTTCAATATGTTCAATACTACCCAGTTTGGGCTTCCCGAACGAAACATCAACAGCAATGCTGTAGGTCGAATCACAGCCCTCGCAGGTGATCCACGCTTGATGCAGTTCGCGGCGAGATTCAGTTTCTGATGTCTGACACAACGGTGCGCAAATGGAAGTACCACCTTTGCGCACCGCCGTTTATTGGATTTGGACAATTCAAGCTAAGTAAATTTGCAGGTCGGGAAGGGGGCAGTCGTTAGTTTCAAGGTTCGGTAAATTCAAGGCGCCCCCGCTCAACCTTGAATGCCAGTGCTTATCCCTATCACTCAATCCTTAGCGGTAAATTACATTGAGTGATTGATTTGACGATGAAGCCTCTCCGGACTTGAGCGGGGGCGCCTTGAATTTACCGAATCTTGAAACTAACGACTGCCCCCTTCCCGACCTGCAAATTTACTTAGCTTGAATTGTCCAGTCGCAACTGCAGATTCCTCAGAATTCTCAACAGTCTCTTCCGCGGGTGGGATTTCATCAGTATCCGATCATAGGACTAAGATACTATTGCAGTTTCCATTCAGCCTTTCCAGTGAAAAAGAATTTGATGCCGCTGGCTTTGGCGTCAACGCGGTCGACCATCTTATTGTCGTACCGGACTATCCAGCTCCCGCAACGAATACGCGGTTGGTAGAGCACCTACAAGGAGCCGGAGGCCAAACTGCATCCGCCATCGTTACGCTCCAGCGTCTGGGGATGCGAACTGCTTACGCTGGACGCTTCGGCACAGATTTTGAAGGTCGCCTTGGCCTGCAGTCTTTGAAGGACGAAGGCATTGACATTGAATTTGCGGAAGTAGTCGAAGGCGCACGCACTCAAGTTGGTTATATCCTTATCGAAGCGAAAAGAGGTGAGCGCACAGTTCTATGGAGTCGGGACGAGCGTCTCGGCTACTCAGCCCACGATGCCCCCGTCGAATTTGCCGGGCGAGCACGTGTGATTCACCTTGACGCTCATGATCCGCCGGCCTGTGCACGGATGGCGCAAGCAGCCCGTGCCGTGGGCACGATCGTTTCCGCTGACATCGATAACGTCTATGATGGGCTGCTGGAGTTCCTGCCGCTGGTTGATGTGCTCATCTCATCGAAAGAGTTTCCGCGTCTCTTGACGGGTATTGACGATGAACACGCGGCCCTCACCGAGATCAAAGCGAAGCATGGCTGTGCGCTCGTCGGATTGACAAAGGGAGGGCGGGGAGCGACGGTTCTTTGTAACGGAGAGTTTCTGGAGACACCCGCTCTCACGGTCCCAGGTGGTTGCGTTGATACAACAGGAGCTGGCGATGCTTTCCATGGAGGCTTCATCTATGGATTATTGCGAGGCGAAGAAGTTGAGACGAGCATCAGGCTGGGATGCGCGGTGGCCGCGCTCGGCTGTCGGGCTTTAGGTGCTCGAACTGCATTGCCGACTCGTGAGGAGTTGAACGCCTTTCTGGCTTCAGAGCGCCGCAGCCCTAAATTACATTGACTGATTGATTCGACGATGAAGCCTCTGAGACTTGAGCGGGGCGCCTTGAATTTACCGAACCTTGAAACTAACGACCGCCCCCTTTCCGACCTGCAAATTTACTTAGCTTGAATTGTCCAGTCCCCGGTTTCGCGGACTGGTTCGCAACACTTTTTGTGCAAAGCCTCGCTGGTCTGCACCCGCGGAAATAAATCGGGGTTGTCAACCTAAGCTGAAAGTTTTTAAGAAGGCTCTGCGAGGTAGGGCCATCAGCTATGAATTCTCCTTGTTAAGTGACGGATTGGTTTTTCTCAAGGTCGACCCAATTTAGTGTGCGCTCGATGGCTTTCTGCCAGCTGGCGTATCCTGCTGCTCTCTGGTCTGCGCTCCAAAGCGGTTCCCATTGCTTGTCCGCTTGCCAGTTGCTCCGCGTCTCTTCAACATCACGCCAGAAACCAACGGCTAGACCTGCCGCATAAGCCGCTCCAAGGGCTGTGGTTTCGGCAACTACAGGACGTACGACGGGCACCCCCAAGATGTCGGCTTGCAGTTGCATCAAGGTATCGTTAACTGTTGCACCGCCATCTACTTTCAGGATTTCCAAGCTTACGCCCGAATCCTGCACCATAGCATCGAGCACATCACGTGTTTGATAGCAAATGGATTCGAGCGTAGCGCGCGCGAGATGTCCTTTGTCATTGAAGCGCGATAGACCCACGATGCAACCGCGAGCGTCGGCGCGCCAGTAAGGAGCGTAGAGTCCTGAGAAGGCCGGCACGAAGTAGACACCGCCGTTATCTGCAACTGAGTTGGCGAGCGCTTCGATGTCGCTGGCACGTTGGATAATTCCAATTTGGTCGCGCAGCCACTGAACGGCGGAACCTGTAACGGCAACGGAACCCTCCAGTGCATAAACCGGAAGCGCGCCACTGACTTGATAGCAAACCGTGGTAAGCAATCCGGCGAGCGAAGGCACGATGTTCGTACCCGTATTGAGAAGCATGAAGTTGCCAGTGCCGTAAGTGTTCTTCGCTTCACCAGGTGTGAAGCAAACTTGACCGACGGTCGCCGCTTGCTGGTCGCCGAGGTCTGCGCAAATCGGAAGTTCGCCCTGGAACGGGCCGGTAAGTCGTGTCATGCCGTAGAATCGGGAATCTGAAGAGGGTCGAACCGCTGGTAGCATTCGACGTGGAATGTTAAAGAGATTCAGCAGTTCATCATCCCAGTCGAGTGTTGCGAGATTAAGGAGCATCGTACGACTGGCATTGGTAACGTCTGTGATATGCACCCCACCATCTATGCCGCCCGTGAGGTTCCAAATAAGCCATGTATCGATATTGCCGAAGATAGCTTCACCTCGCTCAGCGGCAGAGCGGGCTCCTTCGACGTTATCGAGAATCCATTGAATCTTGCCACCGGAAAAATAGGTCGCTGGCGGAAGTCCCGCTTTGCTTCGAATCGTTCCGCCTGATCCGTCTTGTTCTAGCGTGTGCATGATGCGCTCCGTGCGCGTGTCTTGCCAGACAATAGCGTTGTAGAGCGGCTCGCCTGTTTTAGGGTTCCAGACGACGGTGGTTTCGCGTTGATTAGTAACGCCGACGGCGACCAGATCTTGCGCGGTGAGGCTGGCGTTTGCGAGCCCGCCTTCGATTACTTCGCAGGTGCGCGCATAAATCTCTACGGGATCGTGCTCCACCCAACCTGCCTGCGGCAAGATCTGGTTGTGTTCCAGTTGGTGACGCGCAACTTCACGCCCAGCATGATCAAAAACCATAAAACGTGAGCTAGTCGTCCCCTGGTCAACCGCTGCGACGTATCGAGTCATGATTCACCTCAAAATCCTATCACTGAGAACAGGGTTGCTCCGATGACCCCGCCGAGGAGCGGCGCGATGACAGGAATCCAGGCGTAGCCCCAATCACTTTCGCCCTTGCCTGCAATCGGCAGCAGGGCGTGAGCGAGGCGAGGCCCCAGATCGCGCGCCGGGTTAATCGCGTAGCCGGTGGGTCCGCCCAGTGACAGACCAATACCCCACACGAGGAATCCCACCAGAATTGGTTGAACTGCGTGGCTGAAAACCGCCGAAAGATCGATGCCTGTAGGCGTTGTTAGTTTTTGTGCGTTTGCGGCAATTGCCAGGATTCCGAAAAGTAGAATAGCGGTGCCAATGACTTCGGTGATGAAGTTTGGGATTGGGCGTCTAATCGCCGGCGCGGTACAAAACACGGCTAGTTTTAGTTCCTTTTCCTCGGTCGCGGCAAAGTGCGGCAGGTAGAGCAGCCAGACTAGTATCGCCCCAATAAATGCACCGATGATTTGTGCCAGGATGTAGCCGGGCACTTGCGGCCAGGGGAAAGAACCGACCGAGGCGAGGGCCACAGTGACTGCCGGGTTGAGGTGTGCGCCGCTGATACGCCCAACGCAAAAGATGGCGATGATGACTGCCAGCCCCCAAGCCGTTGTTATTACCATCCAACCACTATTTTGTCCTTTTGACTTGTTTAGTAAAACGTTGGCGACGACGCCGTCGCCGAGAATAATCATGATCATCGTGCCGATAACTTCCGCCAGGCAATTTTTCATTTATCAAACCTCACAAATTGACACGTGGTTTCCACCCTTGCTATTAACGCACTCCGTAAGTCCGTGAGAAACCTACCACATGTCCTGTATGCACGTTTCACTAACTTCTAATCCAAGGCTCGCAGGACGAGAAGATGAGCAATTCGATGTCGTTGTTGTTGGTGGCGGCATTATTGGAGCGGGTATTGCTCGTGACGCCGCCCTTCGCGGCCTGCGTGTAGCGCTATTTGAAAAACGAGACTTTGGCAGCGGCACCACTGCCGGATCGACGCGTTTGATTCACGGTGGTTTGCGGTATCTCGAGATGCTTGATTTTCGCCTCGTGCGTATGGACCTGCGTGAACGCGAGACGCTTTTGTGCATCGCACCGCACCTCGTGAAACCGCTCGAATTCATTATGCCGTTTTACCGCAGTAATATCCTCTACCGCAGCAAAATAAAGATTGGCATGATGTTGTACGACTTATTGAGCTACGACAAGAGCCTGCCTCGTCATCGCTTTCTCGATTCCGAAGAGCTCAAAAAGATAGAACCGAACTTACGCCAGCAAGGCTTACAAGGAGCGGCGGTCTATTACGATGCTCAGGCCAATTCGCCGGAACGTCTGTGCCTGGAAAATATCATTGATGCTTTCGACCATGGCGCGCAGACATTCAACTATGCTGAGGTTACCGGAGCGCTACGCACAGGTCAGGGGATAGGCGGAGTGCGTGTACGCGATTCATTGTGTAACGATGGGCTTGAGTTCAGCATCAAAGGCCGGGTCGTAGTCAACGCTTCCGGGGCATGGTTTGACCGCGTGGCGGGAAAATTAACCGATCCCGCCAAGCCCCCACAAATCCGCACAACTAAGGGTATACACATCACGTGTCCCTCTGTTGCGCATCGCGCCGTCGTCGTTTTCTCTGCGGTTGACAGTCGCTTGATGTTTGTCATTCCGTGGCTCGGTTATAGCTGGATCGGTACGACGGATACTGATTTCACCGCCGACCCGGCGACTGTTCATGCAACTTCGACAGACGTGGATTACCTCCTGCGTTCGGTGGCCACCTATTTCCCGACGCTCGATAGCTCGCGAATATTTTTCAGCAATGCAGGTGTTCGCGCCCTTGTTAGAGAAGAGGGCTGGGAATCATCTGTTTCCCGAAGTCATCAAATCGCTGACGGAGCTCGTTCAGGTGCCGAAAACCTGGTTTCGGTGCTTGGCGGAAAAATCACCGGCTATCGCGCTATAGCAGAAGAGGCTGTTGACCTCGTCTGCGCGAAACTCGGTATCAACACGCCATGCCTGACGGCCAGCAATCCGCTTCCAGGTGCGCGCAATGATCTTGAATCTTCTGAACCTTCGGGTAGGGAGTTGAAGATTGAAACCATCGACCACCTTCATAATCTTTACGGCAAGCGGGCGAGGGAGGTCATCCAGCTGGCAGCTTCGTTCGAGCCTTTACGCAAACCTCTTTCGCCGCAAGCGCCTGACATTGCCGCTCAAGTTGTATTTGCGGCGCGCACAGAGCAATGCTCGCGACTCGTGGATTTTTTGTTGCGCCGCACCCTGCTTGGGTTCAGTCAGGATCAGGGACAAAGCGCGGCGGCTTTCGTCGCATCTTTGTTAGCGGAGGAACTAGGATGGTCTCCTGAGCGCAGGGATGCGGAACTACGCCTGTATCACGAGCACATTGCCACGACACAAGCGTTTCGGAACACTTCTGAATAATCATCCAAGGCTCACTACTCAAGATCGAGCAGACTGTAGGGGCGTCCCTCCGTGGGCGCCCCCATTTGGCTGCGACTCCGGGGCGCCCACGGAGGGACGCCCCTACAGTCTGCTCTCATCGGTGTGCTATCCCTCAACGCGCGTCACCACTTCCTACTCCCCACGTCTTATTTGGTCGTGGCCCCATAATAAAAACAAGAGTAGAACCATTAGTAATATCAGAATGTTTTATAAACGGCTCACTTAACGATCTGCCATTTAGCGTGGCCGACTGAATAAATTTGTTCTCCTTGGATTGATTGCGCGCAATGACCGTGAACGGACCCTTTTTGTATGGCGATTCCAGCATTATAGTGGCCCTTTCGAAGAGAGGGCTGCCTATAGCGTAGACCGGGCTCCCCGGCGTTACCGGGTAGAATCCCATGGCGCTGAAAATATACCAGGCCGACATTTGTCCGCAGTCGTCATTACCACTTAGACCATCAGGCGCGTTGTGATACTGGGATAGAATCGTCTCTCTCACCTTTTCCTGGGTCTTCCAGGGCTGCGCGCAGTAGTCGTAGAGATACGTGTAATGATGTCCTGGCTCGTTATCATGCCGATAATGTCCGCCCGAAAAATTCTCATCCAGCTTTGCGGCGAATTTTTCGGTTCCACCCACCAGGGCAATCATGCCGGTAATGTCCTGCATTTCGCAGAACAGATAGGTCCACGGACTACCTTCTGTGAATCCTGGCTTTCTGTCTTCCTTGGAAGCCCACGCTTCTTGGTCCCAGACTCCATCGGATTTTTTCGGACGCATGAAACCCACGGTGGGGTCATAGAGGTTCTTATAATTCCGGCTTCTCTGCATAAGCAACTCGTAGTCGTCCTGCTTGCCTACGGCCTTAGCGAGTTGCGCGACGCAGAAGTCATCGTAGGCGAATTCTAGGGTGCGAGATACTGATTCGTCTGTCTTATCTATCGGAACGTAGCCGAGAGCTTTGTACCAGGTTAATCCGCCCCTCGCTTCGAATGCCGTCCAGGGGGCGCGATCGGGCCATCTGTTTGTCGCATCTCCATCTGGCGGCGTCATGGCATCTTTGTACGTTGCCGCATAAGCTTTCTGGAGATCGAATCCGCTAATGCCTTTTACGTAAGCGTCTGCAATAACACTGTCAGCATGCGTGGAGATCATGATGTTGGAATAAGTGGGGTTGGGCCACATCGGCATCCAGCCCCCCTCTTCATACATTTGGAGCAAGGAGGTAATCATCTCTGGTACTGCCTGAGGTTGAGTCAGCAGTAGCAGAGGGTGTTCGGCTCTGAATGTGTCCCAGAGCGAATAGTCATTGTAAGAGACACCGGTATGTACGCGATCGTCAAAGGCGCTGTAGTAACGTCCATATTCTGAAAACATTCTGGGAAACAACAGCGTGTGATACATGGCTGTATAGAAGTTGACCCGGTCATTCTTCGAGGCACCTTGAATCTTGATCTTGCTGAGGGCTTCGTTCCAGATACCGCGACCGTCGGCTTTTATTCGCTCAAAATTCCAATCCGGTATTTCTCGTTTTAGGTTATCTCGAGCCTGGTCAAGACTAATGAACGAGGTACCTATCCTGATCTCGATCACCTCTCCTCGCGTGGTAGCGAAGGTGGCATAGGCGCCCATTCGGTGGCCTGTTTGCTGCTGGCTTTCGGCGTGAAGGGTCCCACCCTCCCAGGTACCAAAAGTCGTAAATGGTTTCCTGAACTGAATGACAAAGTAGCCTTTGAAGTTGGGTAGTGGTGGTCCTAATTCGGCCGACATGCGATCTGGGTTGTAGCCTGTGATCTCCTGATTCTTCTGATCGATATGAATAAAACCTGTGAATTGGCGAGAACGGATGGCCGTAACAACAATGTGCGCAGCTTGGGAAGCGGGAAAATTGAACCGGAGAAAACCACAACGAGTTGTGGCGGTCAGCTCGGCTTTGATCCTTCTGTCGACCGCCCCCATTTCAACCGAGTAATAATTCGGTGCGGAGACTTCGGCCTGATGGCGGTATGGATACTTCTGGTCGACCTTCAACTCACCAACTGATGGCATTAAACTCACATAACCATAGTCTCCCATCCAGATCGCCGGCTGATGAGTGCCGAGAAAGCCCTGTATCATAGTGTCGCTGTAATTGTATGGACAAACACTGATCTTGCTTTCGCGAGTCACGGCTGTCCAATGCGTCATACCGAACGGACGTGCGACGCCAGGTATCATGCCACCATAATCGAACACACTTGGCCCAGTCGTGCCAATCATTGGATTAACCTCATCAATTGGCTGTTGAGCTAAGGTGCTTTGGCTGCCACTGAAACCAAAAGACATTAGGATAAGAACTGAGCTGAAGCAGCTCAGCCCACGCTTAAGAAGGATTGGCATGCCTACTCCGTCGGCCGCAAGCTAAGAGCTAATGTGACCCGCATTAAACCTTACCACCTATTTTTTGTCGAGCAGCTTCATTAGCGGCAGTGTTGATGAGGTCAGTGCCGTCACGCGGTAGCGTCGGGTCCACGCTGCACATCACGTCTCGCAGTGTTGATGAGGTCAGTACCGTAACGCGATAGCGTCGGGTCCACGCTATGCACATCACGTCTCGCAGTGTTGATGAGGTCAGTACCGTAACGCGGTAGCGTCGGGTCCACGCTGCACATCACGTCTCGCAGTGTTGATGAGGTCAGTGCCGTCACGCGGTAGCGTCGGGTCCACGCTGCACATCACGTCTCGCAGTGTTGATGAGGTCAGTATCGTAACGCGGTAGCGTCGGGTCAGAATTACGTTCTCAGTGCCCAAGGTACATTGACAGGACGGATCCCCTCTGCCAACATAATCTCATCTCAATTAGGTTTCCTCATCCTCATCATGTGGAACGACACTGACACTCCTCTCGCTTACTTCATCTCTATTCGCACGTATGGCACATGGCTGCACGGCGATAAACGTGGCTCAATAGATCGTTTTCATAACGGCTATCGCTCACCCTACATTCCCCAAAACGCAAAATGGCATCGCTACAACCAGCAGCAACTTACGACCTGGCCCCTGATCCTGGGAGCGAAACAACGAAAATCGATTGAAGTTGTAATACGAGAGACTTGCGAGATCCGGAAGTGGGCGTTGCTGGCATTCAATGTTCGCACAAATCATGTCCATACCGTGGTGACCGCAAATCGCAACGTCGCATTGGTCCGCACTGCCTTCAAGGCGAACGCAACCAGACAATTGAGGCAAGATGGTCTCTGGCCACACGAGTTTAGTCCCTGGGCGCGAAAAGGCAGCAAGAGAAAATTGTCGAACGAACAGAGTGTGGCTCGAGCTATCGACTATGTGCTGTACGGACAGGGAGAAGACTTGCTGGACTTTGATGAATGAGTGTCCAGCCTTGACCCGACGCTACCGCGTTACGGTACTGACTTACTTCATTTGCCACTCGAAGCGTTGTTTCATTGCGTTCTCTTACCGCCTTTTTCTTCATTTGAAGGGTATAAATGGGGCTGTTTTGTTTCAATAGCGAACAAACTAATGCCCGCTCGTCACTAGGATTTCGGCTTGCGCCTGGTTCATCGAGTGGAATAACTTGCAGCCCCTAATTCGGAAGATTGTGATAGTCCCCCGCTTGCGAGGCCGATCCGCCGAAACTCGAAAAGGGAGAAATTTTGTTGAAGTGCCAAAACAAAATGGGCTCTCGAGGGCATCTGTATAGGTAAAGAGGTGTGGCGAAGTTATTCCCTAGTCTGTAGATGCGCTTATTGAGTCTACCCAAGGTTGATTCGCCAGATTCTCTAAGTCGAACGGCAACACACTTCGGGTTGACTTTGTAGAGCCTTCGAATTTGATGCCCAGCGCCGTCATAAGAACGTATTCTGTAGCGCTAAACGGACGTTTCCGTAATCCTGAAGAGCAACCAGATCGAAGCAGACTGGCGCCGGCTTACCGTGTCGTCTCCTTAATTAAGGCGAGGAGAACGGGAATCCAAGACGACGAGAAACAGGCTTTCGAGCAGTTCTTACTGACGCGGTCGTCGGAGTCTTTCTGTGCCCTTTACAAAGTTCTCTACCCGCAGGTGCGGCGGTATTTCCTGGCGCGCGGTTTTGACGAAATGGTCGCGGAGGAGTTGGCTCAGAATGTCATGTTCATCGTCTATGAGCGGATCGGCGATTTGCGGAACAAGGAACTCTTTTACGGTTGGCTCTTCAAAATAGCCCGCAATGAGTTGTTGCAGTTTGCACGCCAGCGTCAGCGGCGAAACAGAATCGCCGAATTCGAACCGCTCGACGAAGAAGTTGCCGCCCGCATGACCACTGAGATGGACTTCCCGGCCAACTCTCGGTTCCTCGAATGGGTCAGTCAATTGGAACCAAGAGAGCGGGAAATCATCATGTTACGTTTCATTGACGAGTTGAGTTACGAGGAGTTGGCGATGGCACTCGGGTTACCGCTTGGCACGGTGAAGTCGCGAATCTTTAACGCCAAGAAGAAACTCGCGCAGATCGTTTTGATTGCGTTATCAACGATGCTGTTACTGATCGCGATGATACAGAGTTGAAGGGAACATGCATGGAATTACAGAAGAGGAATGGGCTGACTATCTGGATCTGGCATTCAAAGGGAGTGCGCAAGAGCGCAAACGGTTGGATAGTCATTTGGTGAATTGCATGGACTGTCGTGAGCTGTACCAGAGCATTTTGGCGACTGAACAATCACTTCAGGATGCCGGCGAAGAGATCAGAGGCGGCTTCCCGCTTGATGATGAGCGGCTACATTTCAGCTTGGTCAAAATCCTGAGTCGGATCTTGGATAAGTGCGCCGGAATCGAAATGAATAAATAGTTGAGGGAGGTCACGCGGCAGTGAATTGACAGCTTATGACCCACGGAATTTCGGAACAACAGTGGCTTGATTACCTCGATCAGCAGTTGGATAGCGGTGAACGCGCCCGGGTCGAGCTGCACCTGGCGGGCTGCGTAGAGTGCAGGGAATTCCACAGCCGCATTTCCCGCACGGTAAAGTCCTTACAAGAAATGGGCGTGGAAATGCGACACGGTTTCCCGCTCGATGACGAACAGTTACACATTAGCCTCGCCAAAGTTCTGGCCCGTGTGCTGGACGCCGAGGCCAGGAGAGATGGTCTCAGCCAGGCTGATATCGAGGAACGGTTGAACCACCTCGAAGATTGTCTTGCGCTTATGTGCGGCTCGTGGACCGCGGTCAATGCGCTCCGGGTTGCCGCCAGAAATTCCATTCACGATTCGCTCGGCCAGTTAACGGAGGATAACTGGCCCGTATTTCTTAAGCGGCTGACTTCGATCGCTTCGGTCTTCTGCGGCGACTCGGGGGCGAAACTGGTATGGGAGTACGGAAAGCTTTAACGCCGAAATAGGACCTACTATGATCGCGAGTCGAGTCACCCCCAGAGTTGTGTTACTCGTTCTGATGCTTCAGACAGGCGTCTGGATTGGACTGCACCTCCACGTGTTATTCGGCGGGTCCCATCGTCAGGAGGATACGGAGCTCTTTTTCTTTGCCACTGCTTCCGCAGTCGCTTATGCGCTTGCCTTCGTCCTCAACCTGGAAATCGCCAGAGAGTATCGCGACAACGTCTGGATGCGCTGGTCCTGGCTCCTGCTGGCAGGAAATGCCGGACTCTCGATCGGCAGAGAGATCGTCGAGAGTCCGTTACTCAATTCGGTTTTGATCGGATACGCAGGCAGTCCCCTCGCGCGGGTCCATCACCAAATGGTCATTGGCCTGGCGAACTCATGTCTGATACTTGGCCTGGCGGGGATGTGGTGGGCTTACCAGAGAGTCAGACTGGGCTTTCGTATCGGGCGCAGAGAATACGCGCAGATAGGTGTGATTGTGGTGATCACACTTGCATTACTCATCTCACGCAAAGGGATGTCTGAGGGGGCTTCGCCTTATCTCGCCAGCCGCCTGCTTCAACCTCTCGGACTAGTACTCTTGTCCTTTGCCGCTGCGATCAGTGTTGTGCTGCACGGCATGGCAGTGCAAATGGGTGGAGGCAAGCTGGCGGTTGCGCTGCGCTGCCTGACACTTTACACCCTGGTGCGCGCGACGCTGGTCCTGGTCGAGGCCCTGCTGTCCTTGACCTCTCCTGAGCGTAGGCAAACGCACGATCTAACAATGTTCCTCGATCTACTCTGCTGGCGAACAGTGCCCTGGATACTCGTCTTGGCAGCAGCTTATCGAGCGGAGTTAACAGTTCACGCCAGAAAAGCACTCGACCGACAGCGTGCCGGCAAGGCTGCGCTGGCCACAGCTTGATTCTCGTTTCGTTGACCTTACTCCGGGCAGACCCGGTGGGCCTAAACAACCTAAAGGAGCTACCATGCCTACGAATAAAGGAACCGACACATCTATCATCGGTCTATGCCCATATGCTACAGCATTGCTATTGCTGTGCCTCGTGTATTTCCTTCCCTTTACCGTCGTCGCACAGGAGTTCCGGGCCACTTTAAACGGGAGCGTGACGGATTCCGCAGGCGCATTTGTTCCTGGAGCCATTGTGCAAATCCGCAATGCGGAAACCGGAGAAGTCAATACTGCAGAGACGTCGCAAGATGGCAACTTTAGCGTTCCGTTCCTACGTCCCGGCACTTACGTTGTGACGGCGGAGGCCGCCGGTTTCAAGAAGGCCATCAGGGAGAATATTGCGTTGCTTCAGGGGCAGAAGCTGAGCGTCACGCTTACAATGGAGACCGGCGCAGTTACGGAAACCGTTACGGTCACCTCCGAAAGGCAGTTACTCGAAACTGAGAACGCAGACCGGGGTACAGTCATTGATAATCGGCGGGTGACCGAATTTCCCCTTAGTGGTCGCAACCCGCTTATGCTTTCCACTTTGGTTCCGGGTGTATCCTTCCGGGGCGGTTCGGCGCGAGCCTTTGACAATGGCAGCATCAATCGCTGGACCATCAACGGTAGTCCGATCGCCTCAACGGAGTATCAGCTTGATGGCGCTCCCAACAACACGCAGGCAGGAAACAACAATGTCGGTTTGATTCCATCAGTAGACGCGGTCAGTGAATTCCGCATCAGCACCAACTCTTACGATGCGCAATATGGCAAGACCGGGGGCGGTATTATCAGCATATCTACGAAGAGCGGAACCAATGATTTCCACGGCTCGGTCTATGATTTTTGGCGTCGTGGAGGTTTGTCCGCCAATACGTTTCAGAACAACCGGAATGGCTCACCGCGAGGCCTGTTCAAGATGGACCAGTACGGCTTTCAGGTGGGTGGCCCCGTATGGCTGCCGAAGGTCTATGATGGTCACAATCGTACTTTCTTCATGGTCGCCTGGGAAAAATACAAGGATGACGACCCGCGGGCGTTGACGCTCTCCGTGCCTGAACCTGAATTTTTGAACGGCGATTTCAGCAAGCTCAGAGATGCCAACGGCAATCTCATTACGATTTTCGATCCGGCCACGGGTCGACTCGTCGGCAATAACTGGGTGCGTGATCCCTTTCCTGGCAACATCATTCCGGCGAAACAGATCAATCCGACTGCCCAGAAGATTTTGGGCTTCGTTGTCAAACCTAACCGCCCCTCCGGCCCGGGCACAGGTTCGACCTACTCGCAGAACAACTTTTTCAATCCCGCGGGCGTCAACAACTGGGGCAACGAGTTCTACAACTTCGTCATGAGGTTTGACCACAACTTCAACTCCAAGCATAAAATGTATTTCCGGTATGCCAAAAACGATCGGGCGGAAATAAAAAACACCAACGGGAACATCACCACGTTCGGCCAGACCGAGACTCACACAACCCGCGTGAATGACGCCTACGCTCTCGACTGGGTCAGCACGCTGAGCCCGAAAGCCGTGTTCAACGTCCGCATCTCCTACAGTGACTTCTTCGAGACTGCGAGTGACGATGGAAACCTGGGATTCGACCTGACCAGTTTGGGCTTCCCCAGCTCGTTGGTCAGTCAGCTTCCTGTTCAGGATTATTTCGGCCGTTATGGCTTCACCGATTATCTCCCGCCAGGACAGGCCACCTCACTCGGTTTCGACGCTCGCCGAAATACCACGTACAACTACGCGATTCATCCGAACATCACCTGGATTCACTCTTTGCACAATATTAAAACCGGCGTCGACCTGCGACGGGTTCGCTTCATCAACCGCGACGTCGGCAACGCCTTTAGGTTCGACTCGAACAGGGTCTTTACGCAGAGAGATCCAACGGTCGCGAACCAGTTGCAGGGCAACAGTATTGCCAGCTTTCTCCTTGGAGCACCCAGTTCCGGAAACGTGGAGTTCAGAGCCAACCCGGACACAACGGTTGACTACGCCGCGCCCTACATTCAGGATGACTGGAAGATGACGCCCAGGCTCACAATCAATCTGGGCCTGCGTTATGATTTCAACACTCCGCCCAGGGAGCGGGACAATAACATCAATCGGGGCTTTGCCTTCGGTACACTGAACCCGGTTGAGCCGCTCGTCAACCACACGGTCAATTCTACTTCTGGTACGCCGACCACCTTGACCCTTTCACAGCTAAACGGCGGTTTGTTGTTCGCTGGGGTCGACGGCGTCCCGGAACGGACCGCGAACATTTTTAAGAAAGGGATTCAGCCTCGTGTGGGCGTGGCGTATCAACTCCGAGACAATATTGTGTTGCGCGGAGGTTGGGGTCGGTATTTCATGAACCCGAGCAACGCGTTCATCCAGACGGCCGGTTTTACGTTCGTCAATAACGCAGTCACCTCGCTCGACTCAAACCGAACACCGGCTACGAACTCTTTGATTAATCCGTATCCCAACGGTTTGACAAGACCCGCTGGGTCGAACCTGGGGCTACGCACGTTCCTGGGGCAGAACCTTACCATCGTGAACCCTAATTACCGTCTGCCTCATATAGATCACTTCGCCGTCGGCGTCCAGATGCGTCTGCCCTTCAACTCGATTTTGGACGTGTCGTACGTCGGCAGTCGGGGCAACGACATAGAGTCGAGCAAACAGATTAATGAAATTCCGTTGGCGCTACGCCAGCAGTGCAATCGGGATGAAGGGGGCGATCCAAACGTTTGTAATCAAGCGTTCACCAATCCATTCAGAAACATTGCCGGCTTCGAAGGCACAAACCGGTTCAGCGCGACCACATTGGCCCGCTCCGAACTGGCGCGGCCTTTTCCCCAGTTCGGCTCGATCAACGAAGTTGCACGTAATGACGGAAAGACCTGGTACGACTCTTTACAAGTCACGCTTGAAACGCGCCGTAGAGGGGGTGTGAATCTGATTTCCACTTACACCTTCTCCAAGTCGGTCGCCCTGGACGGGTTCCTCGACGTTCAGCAGGGAATCATGCAGAAAGGGTTGACTGAAAGCGACCGCCCGCACCGCTTTACTCTCGGCGTTGTTTCCGATCTGCCTTTCGGGACTGGCAAGAGGTTCTTCGATACCAATCACTGGCTTCTAGGTCGATTGGTCAGCGGTTGGCAACTGAACGCGATTTTCCAAGCGCAGAGCGGACTGCCGTGGTCACTCAGATCAGGGGTCAATTACGCTTACGTGAAGGATGCTCGCTTGCCGAACGTTGATCGGAACGCAGAGGTCGTTCGCGCCATCCGACCGTGCGTCGTCAGGCTTGAGAATAACGGTACTCGCACGCTAGTCACTAGCACCGCTCTTGCTGCTGAGTTTGGCTGCTCCCTAACCGACTTCAACTTTCTGATCCTGCCATCCTTCGCGCCGACCGGCACGCCTCTCTTCGACACCAGGTTACGCAATACTTCACGCCCGAACCTGGACCTCTCGATGGCCAAGACTACCAGGGTCAGCGAGAGAACCAGTTTGCAGTTGCGCTTTGAAGTCTTCAATGTCGTGAACGCTGCGATTCGGCCAAACTTCAACAACGATCCCAGTAACGTCAACTTCGGCGTCGCGCTCAAGAGAGACAGTAACAACGCCAGCAGCGGGGCGGGTGCACTCGGCGCACAACGCACCGTTCAACTGGGAGTCAAGTTTATCTTCTGAGTAAATGACCAAGTGACCGCGATCGTGGGCATCCTCAAGGTTAGGTACTCATTGAGTTGACGGAAATAAATGAGCAAACAGCCGTTCGCAGACGCCGGGGATAGTCTTCAAGGGCCATCAAGCGTGTCTTATACCATTGCTCATCTATTTTCTCCTGTTCGCGTGCAAGAGCGGCGACGCGGCGGGTTTCTGCGGGAGCTGGACCACCGATAATTCCGCGCACCTGAACAAAGTTCTCTGGATCGAGTGCGTTGGTGAACTCATCAGGTGTGATATTGACCGGGCGATCTATTATTCCCCGAGCAACCGTTTGGAGCAGATCGTGAGAGAGCCTTACCTGTCTCTCCTGGGCCAGCTGGACGCAACTTGCAACTATTTGGTGAGCGGTGCGAAAAGGCAGTTTATCGCTACGGACCAGAACGTCTGCTAATTCCGTGACTGTGATGAACCCCTCGCTTGCGCGAAGTCGTAGTGTTTCAGTATTGAACGTGGCTGTCGAAAGCGCGGCTGCAAAGAGCGAGAGCGCGCGTGTGGCATCGCGGATTGTGTTGGCGATGAGCGGTTGCAGACTATCTTCCACGTCGTTCACGTCTCCAAACGGAGTGTTGTGTGCGCTGATGAAGACGGCGGTCGCTTGCCCCAATGCCTTACTCGCCAGTATGCGTACGTGCTCCAGCGCCACAGGGTTACGCTTTTGCGGCATGATACTGGAGGTCTGAACATAGCCATCAGAAAGCCTTAGCCCATCAAACTCATGCATCGCCAATAACAAGAAATCCTGGACAAATCTGCCAACGTTAATAAGCAAGACAGACATTGCCGCCAAAGTCTCAGTGAAGTAGTCAACTGCCGCTATGCTTGCATAAGAATTCGTCGTGGGACCGTCAAAGCCGAGTAGTTCGGCAGTGCGCGCGCGACTGATGGGGTAGCCAGTGGTGGTAATCGCACAAGCTCCCAGTGGCGAATGATTGATAGCTTCCAAAGCATGCTGGAGCCGCGAAATGTCGCGACCAAGAACTTCCTCTATGGCGAGCATGTAGTGCGCCAAAGTGGTTGGCTGGGCCGGTTGGGTGTGGGTATAAGCGGGGATGATGGTCTCGTAATGGCGCTCGACTATATTTAGGACTTGGCGCCGCAGATCCATCGTTGCGCGAATAAGGACCAGGGTGTCTTGTCGCAGGCGCATGCGGTAGAGGGTGACGTCAATATCATTACGGCTGCGCGCGGTGTGCAGGCGCCCTGCGATCTCTTCACCGCAGGCAGCTGTAATTAGTCGTTCTAGATAAAAAAACAGGTCTTCGCAGGTGCCATCATATTGACACGCTCGAACTCTATTGGTGTCGATGCCGTCCAGAGCGACGAAGAGAGACCGCGCATCGTCCACGGTGATGATGCCTTGCTCAGCCAGCATCAAAGCGTGTGCATAGTCGACTTGCAACATGTATTCCAGGAAGAGCCGTTTGGCGTCTTCAAAGACATCGGTCAATACGTGGTCTGAATAAGGTCGTGCAGGGAAGTGTTCCTGGGCCATGCACGGCTCATTTTCATCTGTGCTTAGTTGATCGAGAGGTTTAGACATGACTGAACAATTCTATAGCATACGATCCACCGATCCACACGAAGCGTCACGAGAGGAAGTGGCCTAGTAGCTACTTTCGGGGGAGAACGGGTTCACCCCGTTAGGGGTGTGATGTTTATAGCTCATGGTTCAACCCTCCTCCGAACGGCGAATGTCATTTTGTGATGTTGCGGCTATAAACATTACACTCCTACGGAGTGAAGATCATTTCGTATGATTTAGTGGAGAAGCTTCTCCACTTCCTCGTCACGGGCCTGGTACACTTATTTTGGTCTTACCGCGACTCGCTGTGGACAAGATGTCCGCGCTCCCAGGGCGCCGGTTGCTTACAGTTGTCTTTGGCGCTTTTGCGAGACTTAACAGGTTAGCAAACAATCTATACGCTCCGGGAACACCTTCGGGGAGTTGTCGAAACCACGCATAAGACGTGTAGATATACTTACCCCGACCTATTTCGAGATAAACCTCGCCACCGTTTTGGCGTGGTTCATTCGGGTCATGCGACTCAAGAAGCGGCACATATTTGGGATCCATCGCCGTCATGTTGTAAAGACTCCTCTCTTGCCTCCAATCTTTCCAATCGTCTTCGGTAATCTTGTTGGGAAAGTTGAAGACCGGATGTTGCGGTTGCAGGATAGTGACAAAGGCATTTTCATCCGTCACGCGCGGGCCAATCTTCGCCGGCAAAGGCGCCAGTCTCTTGTCGATATAATCGGACCTTTGATACTGCACAATCAAAGTCCCGCCGCCGCGAACGTAATCCAACAACCTCACGTTATTGGCTGCAAAATCCGGACGCACCTGGGACGCGCGAATACCAACCACGATAACATCATGGCGTGAGAGGTCACCTGCAGAGAGCTCGTCCTCGCCGAGCATCGTCACAGGCAATCCCATCTGTCTGATAGCCTCAGGCACCTCATCTCCAGTTCCCATGATATAGCCGACCCGAACGGGAGCAACCTGCAGATTAAGTATCCGTATTGTGGCTTGGGCTAATTGATAGAGCCTGTGAGTTTGAATGTGCGGAAACTCAATTGTGTGCATCTCCTGGTTGAAAGTTTGACTGCCCACTACTGCTTCTGCATCAATTCTCAAAGCGCCCGCCGACGCTCCCGCTGGAACGTTAACATCGAAAAATACTGCAGTGCGCGCCTTCTTTTCTTTAATCTCAAATGAAGCTTCCGCGGGTTGCGCCGTCCATCCCTGAGGAAGCCGCAAGCGTGCCTGACCGTCAACAGGATGCTGCGAATTATTTGTGAGCCGTATGGCAACACGTTTGGTCTGGCTTTTCAGAGAAGTCGGAAAAACAAGAAGATGGGAATCAAGCGCCAGGGAGACGGCGGGAACAACATTGAGGTCACGTCTGATTTCCCCGCGCACCGGGTCTGCGTAGCGATATTGAACGGCTTTAGTGATTACAACCGGCGTTCCACCAATCTCCAGCCTGACCTCGCCGAAAGCTTGCGGTGCCTGGAAAGGTTGACCTCTTGAAGCATTCGCGGGCCATTGGAAAAGATCGCCGACTCGGGGTTCGGTTAGCCAGTAAGGTTGCGTGAAAGTCGCGTTCTGTGGCACTGAGAGACGGAAGAACGAGGACTGTTGCGGTGTTTCGCGGCGGAAACGCGAAAAGGGATCATTTGCAGGTTCAGGTGCGGCTGCTGTTTCAACGCGCCAATCGCGTGATGCTCGGACTTGAATGTCGCCGACCTTGACCACTGAAGCGTCGGGCACAAAGACTTTCACCGTGACGGATATTGATTCACCAGGCGCAACTATTTCCGCATCAGCGAGTGCCTCTACAGTCACACCCGCGGCGCGCTGCAGAGCTTCGGAAAACTCTCTCTCTTTTTGCTCCAGAAGAAAATCTGCATCGGCTTTTGCGTCGACCTCTCCTGAAAGTGCGGCTAGTTTCTCGCGAGCTTTACGGGTGGCGTCTAAACCTTCAGTCAGGGGCTTGATGATCTTTTGTGAGGCCATCGGATCAAACTCAGCGAGTGCGCGGACGGCGGCGGTCTGCATTCTTGAAAGTTCTTCCTTGATGGCGTCATCGCGCAAGGCTGAGATTTTGGCGATGCCTGTGAGGGAAGTATCAAAACCGTCGAAGATGCTCTGCTCCGGTCCGCTGTTCTTTACGAGGCTTTCCACCAAGCGCACACGAGATTCATGAGGTCCGTGCAGCTCGATCGATCCCTGCTCCTGTGACTTGTGTTGACTCCGGCCTTCCAGGGCAATCTCGTAGTAAGTACGCCCGAGCAAGTAATCGTAACGGCCAGTATCAATCTCTAGGGAGGGTTTATTGTCAGGGTTATTCACAAAGCTTTCCCCCACATAGAGCTTGCGTGCTTGCCAGGGTTTCAAACCCTCCGCGATCTGTTCTGAAAACTGCGCAGCATCGGCGGCGGCATGAAAAGCAAGCGGCGTGAGATAGCCGGCGAATTGATGATGTCCATGCCCATCGGCTGGTGTACCAGTGAAGCGTGAGATGATTACGAGCGGTCGAAAAGTGCGAATCATTCGCACCATATCGCCTAATACAGTATGCTCGTCCCACTTCAATACGGCTTCTGCTCGAGTTTTGGAAAAACCGTAATCGAAGGTCCGTGTGAAAAATTGTTCGGCTCCATCAAGCCGGCGCGCCTGCAGTAACTCCTCAGTTCGAATCACGCCAAGTGGCTCGAAGAGATCGGAGCTCATAATGTTCTGTCCACCCTCGCCGCGATTGAGGGACAGGTAGGCGACTCGTGCGTTGTCTCCGCGAGCGAGTCGCGAAAGCAAGGCCGAGTCTTCATCATCAGGATGGGCACCTGTGTGCATAGCACTCGCTGTCGTCTGCAGGCGACGAAGTACTTGCCCTAAACCGTTCGCGCCATTACTGTAAACGGCGCGAACCTGAGCGCGTGGCGGAGCCGTGAGAGAGGCGATGCTGAGAGAAGCGACAATTATTGCTACGAGACAGATGGAAGTTGTCAAACGTTTGTACAAGTGAAGCACCAATACCTCATCAGGTTGATGTTCTACTCTGCCGCCTCCGTTAGGCTGTTGTCGAAGGGCCATTCGCCGCGAAAGCGCGCACGCAAGAAGTAGATAATAAGTCCGAGCACTATCAATACAGCTGCATAACGGATCTCTTTTAGAAAACCTTTCCGTGCGAATAATACATAGACGAACCCGCAGAAGGCCACGATCGCCGGCAAAGGATAAAGCCACATTCTAAAGGGACGCGGCAAATCAGGTTTTCGCATGCGCAGGACAATCACACCGACTATCTGCGCCAGAAACTGTATGATGATCCGTATCACCACCAACGCGGCAATCACGTCAGCCAAACGCAAGAGACAAAAGAGTGCAGCAATTCCGCCCATTATGAGCAGCGAGACATAAGGGAAACGGTGCTTCGGGTGGACCCGCGAGAAAAAGCGAAAGTAGTTGCCGTCTAGCGATGCGGCGTAGGGAACTCGCGAATAACCAAGTAACAGAGAGAAAACAGAAGCGAACGCGGTCCACATAATTAATACGGTAGCTAATAAGCCCGCCCAATGACCGTAAAGCCGTTCCATGAAAGAGGAAATTACATAACGGCGAGCATCAGAGCCCGCGGCCGCACCGAACTCTCGCCAAGGGATAACACCCAAGATCGAAATGTTCATAATTAAGTAAATAGTTGCGACAAATAAAATTGAGAGTAGAACAGCGCGCGGAATCGTACGACCTGGATCTCGCACTTCTCCGCCGACGAAGCAAACGTTGTAGTAGCCCCAATAATCATAGACGGAGATCAGCAAGGCGGCTCCAAGACCAGTGAAAAAGTCGGGTCTAAGTGTGAAAGCGTCGCGCGGGAAATCAAAAGCAAGACTTGGATTAAAATGCCAAACGCCGGAGATGATGATCCAGGCAATCGTCAACATCACGCCCACCCACAAGAGATTCGATAGTCGTTCGATGATGGTAATCTTGCGGTAAAGTAAAATGACCGCCAGCAGGCATACTCCGATAGCCACAAACGTGCCGAACGTAATCAGCAAACTCACGTCGAGATTGCCGATCAATGGTAAAGCGAGATGCGCGTCTCTCGCCAAGACTATGTGGTCTAGAACGGGAAACACGTAGACAGCGTAGAGCGCAAAGCCGATGCAGCCCGAGGCAATCGAAAGTGGTGCGCTAAATGTCAGTTGCCAGATAAACAGAAACGACATCAGCCGTCCTAAGCGTCTCTTTCCGTAAATCTCATTCAAGTAGTGATACGGCCCGCCCGAACCGGGCATCGCCGCGCCCAACTCGGCCCAGACCAGGCCATCACACATGACTAGCACCGCGCCCAAAATCCAGCCAAGCATTGCTTGTGGCCCACCCATCGCCGCAATGATGAGAGGAATCGTGATGAATGGCCCGACACCAATCATGTCGATCATGTTGAGAGTCGTGGCACCCGCCAATCCCACACCGCGAATCAGCGGTGAAGACGGGTCCCCGGTCGTTTGATCCGGATTGGATTTTATCGTTGTTTCAGTTGTCACAAAAAAGCTGACGTCGCCTGGTGAAAACTCTGAGTCTGCCGTGGAGCATTGAAGCCGAGGATTTGGACCATTCAAGCTGAGTAAATTTGCAGGTTGGGAAGGGGGCAGTCATTAGCTTTCAAGGTTCGGTAAATTCAAGGCGCCCCCGCTCAAGTCCCAGAGGCTTCATCGTCGACTCAATCAATCAATGTAATTGACGGCTGAGGCTTGAGTGATAGTGGATAGGCACTGGCATTCAAGGTTGAGCGGGGGCTTTGAATTTACCGAACCTTGAAAACTAATGACTGCCCCCTTCCCGACCTGCAAATTTATCCAGCTTGAATTGATCAGTTTCCACCAGAGCCCCTAAAAATTGAACTTGAAACCCAGTTGGAACAGACGGCTATCAAGGGCGCTAACGCCGCTCCTCTTTGCGAAATCGGGCAGCGGTGCAAGTAAGTTACCAGCGGCATCAGTGGCAACCGCAGCATTCACTTGAAAAATGCTATTAATGTTAAAGACATTAATAAATTCGCCAAACGCTTCAACGTTGAATCGTTCATTAATGTGGATGAAACGCGAGTAACGCATGTCCACATTCAACTGCCGCGGCGTGCGTCCGGTGTTGCGTCCAATGAAGAGGGGCCGGTCTGAGTTGCCGGCACCAACGCCATCGTTATTCAAATCACTGCTGGAGACAATGCTGAAGGTCTCTCCGCTATTAGCTGTGGCAATGAAGCCCAACTGATTGTCGTTTAACAGGTGGCGTATGAATGCGTTGTCAGTCTTGAAGGTGGGACGACCGACAAAGCTCATTACGAAGGTGTGGCGTTGGTCGGCCTGTGAGTTCCCGCGATCCCTGGCGCGATTCGTCGGGTCGGACAAAACGAGGTTGCTGAACTGCGTGGCGACGAGATTCTGTTCGGGGGCATCATCAATTGCGTGCGAATAGGTGTAATTGGCGCTGAACTGGTATCCGCGTGAGAAACGTTTATTGAGTGATATGGCTCCGGCTGTGTAGTTGGAATTCCCCACGGACTCTGCCATCAACACGTTATTGAACTGAGGGAAGAGTCTTGTTGCCGCGGTAATGGTGGAGCTGAAAACAGGTCGACCGTCAGCAAGGAAACTCACTGGATTGATGGGGTTGATGTTGCGGTATACGGGAAGGCGCGTTCCCTTTGAATAGATCAGCCCGACAGTCAAAGACAAGTTGTTCGAGAGCGCCTGCTCGACCTGGGCATTGCTATGGAAGGCGTAGAGATTGGCGAAGTCGGGCGCAACGGCCTCAATACTCTGACGGGGAAGGATAGTGCCGCCTGGCAGTGAACCGAGTGTGTTCGGAAAGCGCGGAGCGCCCGCCGTGCCGGGATTGAAAGTGAAGTTAAAGAACACCGGGCTGCCATTGTTCTGGATGGCCCTGCGATAAAGATCTGTCTGCGGCGGGTCGTAATATATACCCATGCTACCGCGCACAATTGTCGGGTGATCTCCTTCGCGCAGGCCATAGACTACGCCCAAGCGTGGCGCGAAGTTATTCTTGTCGACGTGGAACTTTTGCGAAAACGATAAGGGTGCATTTGTTACCGCCGGCGGCACCTCATAAAGGTCGTAACGCAAGCCGTAGTTGATTTTCAGCCTTGGGGTTAGCTTCCAATCATCCTGTCCGAAGAAATCATAAAAGATGGAGCGGAAGCTGACCTTCGGGTCACCAAAAGTTTCGACGTAGGTGGTATAGCCCAGCGGGCTGGTCCCATTCTTCGCAGCGACATAAGCCGCAATCGATGGGAACGTGTAGCGGGCAAAAATGCCCGCTTTCTGTGTATCGGCTATACGGTTAAAACCGCCGCCGAACTTCATTGTGTGATTGCCGCGGGTGATTGTCACATTATCAAGAAACTGATTTGAGGCTTCCAGAGGAGCGATTGTGTTGGGATTCTCCGGGGCGCCGAACAAAGCGGCCTGGGCGCCGGCAATGACGATGGAGGGGCCGGAGCCGGAATTCTTATTGGGTAAGTTTTGCGAGTAGCGACGCGCGTATTGATAACGTGCTTCATTCAAAAGAGTAGGAGTGAAGGTAGAAACCAGTTGCAGTCCTACTGAATCTGATTGATCAATGAAGTCGATACTTCGTTCCAGTGTTTGTGTTCCACCCGAGATGTTGTCTGGCGAGTTGTTACGGAAGTTGTTGACCCTGCCAACCAGCGTATGTTTGTTCGTCAGTTGAACGTCCGTGCGCACAATGAAGAACTTGACTTTTTGGGCGGTGGGAATCGAATTGGGAAAGGCGGAAGCGGGCACACCGGCGGCAACGAGCGCTTGCTGATCAGCCTGGCTGATAGTGATAACGCGCTGCGGTTCTCCCGCCAGGTCGCGCTGCAGCTTTTCAAAGCCGGCGTAGAACTGCCAGCGATCGTGAATGATTGGCCCGCCGACCGCCGCCGTAAAATCGTCAACCTTCGTCTTTGGCTTTGGTTTGGTAGGATCCGAGAAAAAGGGGCGCGAAGAGAAAGACGTGCGCCGGAAACGGTAGCTGACGTGCCCATGATATTCGTTAGTGCCTGAGGGGGTAACGGCGTTCATAATCAGACCGGGCGTGTTGCCAAACTCTGGAGCAAAACCATTGGTGACCAGTTGAACTTCGTTAACAAAGAGTTCCGAGATCGGCATCAAGCGAATGCCTGAGCGGTCCGATTGTGTGTTGTTGTTACCGTCGAGTTGGTAATTTGTTCGCCGTGCATAGCCATTGGCGTTGATGCGGGGCACGCCAAATTCGACATTCGGGCGGCCTGTGACGTTCGACTGAAGCAGAGAGAAGTTGTAAGGGTTGCGAGAGACGAGCGGCAGGTTGTGCACCTCGGTCGAGTTCATCACCCGGCCCAAGTCAATCTTAGCCAAATCAGCTATGGGGGCATCAGCGGTGATCGTTACGAGCTCTGTAACCTGTCCTGCTTCCAGCGCCATGGAGACGGTGGCGGTCTGTCCCGTGGTTAGCGTGATCCCCTCGCGCACAAGTCTCTTGAAACCGGAAGCTTCGGCCGTTACGCGGTAAGTTCCAAGCGGCAACAGTGGAGCGCGGTACACCCCTGATTGGTCGGTCGTCGCGGTGCGAGTGGCTCCCGTTTCCAAATTGACTATAGTGAGGGTGGCGTTCGGAATGACAGCACCGCTGGTGTCGGCGACCGTCCCTTCGATTTGTCCATTTAAGGCTTGTGACTGGGCAAAGACAATAAGGTTGGTCGAGAGCAGCAACGCGACTCCAAAAGCCGAAACCGCGAGCAGGCGGACAAGGGGAGTGACCCGGTACGGACTGTAATGTTTGAGGTACAGCATTTCGTAATCTCCTTCAAAAAAACTTCAGAGTTCCAGAATGAGTTGTAGAGCATATCATCAAAACGGACCATGATGGGTACATCTGTTAGTCTTGGGACTTAACGGACTTTTAAGATGAAATGGGCAAGCCAACAGCGCACGCGAGTTGTCCTGGGTTTCCTGGCACTGCTCGTTGCTGTGGGTGCGCTGGTGTGGCGGCTTAGCAGAGTCCCTAGAGATCGGCGGCGAGAGGTATCGACATGGTCCAAATCACATGCCCTCGCGGATCAACCCACACCCAATTCTTCGTCGCAGTCTCAAAATAATTCCGGTATTGTCGTCTCAACTCCCACTCCCACTCCCAATCCAATTCCAACTCAAGCTACTCCCACTCCCAACTCGAGTTCCGTCTTGCCAATTCCCGAAGCGCCGCCGACCAAGCTGATTATTCCAGTGGCTGGGGTGCGTCCAGAACAATTACACGACACGTTTACTGAGAGTCGTTCCGAGGGACGCGTTCACGATGCAATTGATATTGCCTCACCATTGGGCACGCCCGTGCTCGCGGCTGCAGACGGTACAATTGTGAAACTGTTTCAAAGCGAACGAGGGGGCACAACGATTTATCAATTGAGCGTCGACAACAAATTCATTTACTACTATGCGCACCTTGATCGATATGCCGAAGGCTTGACAGAAGGTCACTTTGCGAGACAAGGCGAAACTGTCGCTTATGTGGGCGACACGGGAAATGCCGGAGCGGGGAACTATCATCTGCATTTCTCGATCGCCTTGATCTCTGATCCCAAACATTATTGGGATGGCGTGAACATAAATCCCTACCCGCTACTCAAAAGGTGAGGAAGCCCGTAAGGGCCCCCGATTTGCCGGCTGAAGTAAGTTCGTGTTTGGAACAGCTCTCGTGGTGAACGTTCGCTTATCTTGCAAACAAGTGAACTCTCCAGTATTGAATCCTCATTATTGCCGCCAAAACTAGCTCGGGCTGTCGGAATGCTCCTTGCATGGGAGTCAGTCACCCCGAACCAACTAACAGATCGCCAGGAATAATTCATGAAAGGCGGGTGGAATTATCTGTTTGTGCTGACGGCTTGCCTAACGGTCAGCGGATGTGCTGCCGACACCACGAATCAGGCTAACAAGAATACAGTTGCCTCGCCTGTACCTTCGGCAATAGCTTCGTCCTCGCCGGCAGAGGAGCGGGCGGCGAACGCAGAACCGCTGACTCTACCGGTGCTTGATGCGTTTTTTTCCGATGAATCTTTCGCTGGCTCACTCCAGACGCGTTTGCAGTTAACTGACGAGCAAGTCACGAAACTTAAGGAATTAGCTCACTCGGAGACGGCTAAACTGAATGAGGAAAATGCCGGCAAGGGAGATGGAGAGTCGTCGAACGCGCGGTTGCTAGCGGCAGAAAAGGTCAGTGCTCTAATTGGGGCAGAAAAAACGCGACAGCTTGCGATGCTCATCGGCGAACGGTGGAGAGGCGCGACCGACGAAGCGAACCAGAACGCCGCTCAACCCACGAACCCAAACGCTAGCGACCAAATTGGCATCACCCCTAACTCGGTTCCGACAGATTCGCGGATAGTCGTCAACGCTCCCGCTTACCGAATGGATGTCTTTGAAAATGGCCGCTTAATTAAGTCGTACAAGATCGGTATTGGCTATCCCCAATTTCCGTTGCCGACTGGTCTGCGCGAAGCACGCGTAATTATTTTTAATCCCACCTGGACACCACCTGATGAACCGTGGGTCGCGAAGATGAAAAACGTCAGCGTGGGCCAAAAAGTTGAGGCCGGCAGCAAGTTGAATCCACTTGGCCCAATCAAGATACCCATCGGCGGGCCCTCTTTGATTCACGGCGGCAAATCGCCGGCAAAGCTCGGGACATTCGCCTCGCACGGTTGTGTGGGACTCACGACGTCTCAGGTACAGGACTTTGCAAAATTGCTCGCGCAACTTGGCGGCGCGCATCTGAGCGATACAGAACTAACCGATTATTACCGAGATAAGACTAAGACAAAGCAAATTAAGCTCGAGCAGCCAGTGCCCATAGAGCTGCGCTATGAAACCATCGTTGTCGAAGACGGCAAGCTGCATATTTATCGCGACGTTTACGATCAAGAGACGAACACGGAAGCGAACCTGCGCGCGGTACTAGAAGCAAATGGTGTCCGGCTTGCTGACTTAACGGAAGGAGAGCGAACCCAGGTGTTTGCTGCTCTAGCCCAAATGTCTGGCAAGTCAGCCGCGGGCGCCGTTCGACCGACGACCCTCTCAAAAGAGAGTCCACCACCTGTCGCCTCCCCCGGTTCTTCCCGTTCATCTGTCGAAACAAAAGCAAACTCAGAAAAAAAATCGACGTCAGTTGTTCAGAATCAGAAAGAAGTAGTAATTGAAATTGCAGCCCTGAAGGCGAAAGGGTATCCATCGCCAGTGGCGTTCGATACCGGCAATGGAAAAGTTAGACCATCCAATTGACGACCGCACCCGCAGGATAGTTCTTGTCTGCAGTTTGCTAAAACAACGTTTGTCCCGGGAGAAAATGCTATAAGCAATGTAGCTCGTCTACGAGACACCACAGCATCGAAGCTTAGAAGGATGAAGGATGAAGGATGAAGGATGAAGGATGATGGATGAAGAATGAAGGATGACGGTGTCCTGACCTGCTCGACTCCTACTTCTGGAGTTGAATGTTAGGAACGTGCGGGGGGTAAACCGGTCAACCTCTGGCTTTTACGTTCGAATCTCGATGCGACAGTCAATCATTGAGACTTGCAAACACAATCGCCAGTACCGCGACAACGGCGCCCACACCAATACCGATACCAATGGCCAGATGCTTCGCAGTTGAGTGACCTCGGTTGCGTTCAACCTTGGCGACGTCTGCATAGCGGACTGTCGTGGGAGCATCAGTCTTGCGATCGCGGATCAGGAATTCATTATCCGCGACCCCGGAAACGTATCCCTTTGTTCTCGTGCCATCTTTGAGAGTGACTGTTACCCGCGCTTTCTCTCCCACACCCAGCTTTGCAATCTCGATCTTGGTCTTTTCCGCTGTCGTCGCCTGCTCCGCCTGCTGGGCCACGACAGGATTATAAGCTGGGCTGAGCAAGAGGAGAAACGAGGTTGTCCAGGATAGATATGTTTTCAGCATGATGGTCACTCAATCCGTAAATGCGACATCCGACTTATCGGCACAACGTGAATCAGTTACCGCTATCAAGTAGTCACTTTATTGTTAGAGCCAAAAGCAGGAGTGCAAAGGTCATGCCCCACAATCGCTGTCGCAGGTCGGTAGCAAACAGGGGAAACACTGGAAGTAGGGACAGAATCAGCGATAGATAGTGACTATCAAAATGTTTCGGAAGCAACAAATATCCGGCACTTAACGGACGAATGATCTTCGACTCGCGAAAGCCGTTCGGCTGCGACGACGACAGTGAACTGCCTTTACGTCACCGGGCTCACCCTCACCCTCACGAAGTCTTCACCAGCTCGACGCGGCGGTTCTGTCCTCGGCCAGCATCGCTGCCGTTGTCGGCGATCGGCTTGTCCTCTCCGTAGCCCACGGCATCGAGCCGACGAGCATCGATGCCCTGCGCTGTGAGCGCGGCGACGACCGACCTGGCGCGGGCGTCGGACAAACTTTTGTTGTAATCGGCGGTACCGACGTCGTCGGTGTGGCCTTCGACCTTGAGGTTCAGGGTAGGATTATTCTTCAGGAGTTTGATGATCTCGCGGATGATCGGCTGCGAGTCTGGCTTGATGTCGGCTTTATTAAAATCGAAGTTAATGTAAAGGGCGACGTGCCCTTTAGCCTCAAGCTCCTTCTTCATCTCCTCGGCTGGGAGCAGCGAGGCTTTGACCTCCAAGGCCTTCTTCTCCACGACCGTCAGATAATAGGGTCCCCTTGCATTCGGATTGATGTAAGTTTCGACCCAGATCTCGCTCTCTGGAGTACGGACCATGTAGACGCCTATCTGATCGGTGCCATAGGCAGGATAGCGATGGCGCATGTCGCTGAACTCCAGCTTGAGGGCCTCCATATCTTCCCCTTTCCCCTCGAAGACCTTAACTCCGCCCAAGCCCGTAACGAGGGACTCATAGGTTTTGAAGACCTGAAACGCCGATGCCTTGTTGCCCTCAGCTGCCATGGTCGAGAGTCGACCTTCGACAGGGATAATCTTGGTGCCATCAAAAAATTCATATCGGTCGAAATCGACATCTTTGTCACCGCTTAACCCGCGTCGGTGATAGCCTTCGATCAGCCCGAAATAGGGGAACTTGCCCAATTGTGGATTGACGACCGGCACTTTATTCACGTCGAATCCGGAAGCTGACTTGCTGGTGTCCAATATCGGTGACGTCTGCGCGGAGACGGCTGGTGTGGAGCTTGATCCCGGTTGCGCGTTGACCGCGATCTGTCCCCCGGTCGGCTCTTCTTTCTTCACGCATCCGCCGAGAGTAAGCCCAATCATCAGGGCGAGAATGAGAGAATTTGGAACGCGGTGCATAATTTTCTCCTTTCCCAACTTTGGAGACATTACAGGGCGGCAAGTTGTTGCGCAGCCTGCTGTCGCCTGAGCGAGTCATTATCCTGCCCTCCAAAAAGGAGTGGACTCGTGCGTTGCGCAAAGATTGGTTTCACCGACCAGAGTCGCTTCTCTGGCCTTGATAAGTTACCTGCCAGATCACCTTAGCACCATCATCGGATATGAATAACGAACCATCTAGTCCGACCGCAACGCCAACTGGACGACCATAAACCTCTCGCCGCCGGGGATCGGGAACAAACCCACTGAAGCAAAAATCTCTCATCAATGAAGCACCTTTTGAATTCGCATTAGATACTCCTCATAAAAAGATCACTCATCCGCGATCTGGTTGTGACCACGAACCCGCCCCGCAGTTGGTTCAAGGGCCGAACAGTTCTCGGCATGCATTGGCCGTCGCTTCGTTTGCCGGAAACGAGCACTCGATGCGCAGCTCTTCGAGCGTCACGCCTTGCGGCGTTCCGAATCTCGTGAAGGTCGAGAAAAACCGAAGCTCGACGTCGCCTTTTCGGAAGGTGGTGGTCAGGAGCGGCGTCGTTGCCGCGCCGAGCTCGCGTGTCCGCCACCGACGGCGAGCCAGGATAGGCGAGCACCTCCGCCAGCAAGTCCTTCGACAGCTGGTGCCGCAAGATCAGATCGATCGCGTTTCGCATTCGCGCCATCTCCGGGGCGCCGAGATCTATCTCGAAATAACGCGGCGCATAGCCCGCGGCAACCAGCAGTAAGTTTCGCTCGCGCAGCGGAATCTCGAGTGCGTCGGCCAGGCGCAAAACCATCTCGCGACTTAGCTGCGAGCGACCTGTCTCGACATAGCTCAGATGGTGCGATGAGATGTCTGCATCGAGCGCGAGCGCGAGCTGGCTCAGTCGCCGCGCATTGCGCCAATGACGCAGCAACGCGCCGACATCGCGGTCAAGCCGTGTCGGCAGCGAAGAACGCGAATTACTGGAATCCATAGACGGAAGGATACAGTCAGATCATGGCTGAATGCCATGACCTCTGAGGTAATTGCTCGCGCGCCCACTCTTTCCTAAGCTGTGGCGACGATAGTTGTGACAACCACTTAGAGAAGGAGCGGAGGACAATGCATCGCAGGGGCTTCATTGCAGGTGCTGCCGGCTTCATCGCTGGGGGATCAACGTAGACAATTCCGTGGAGACCTTGTTCACACTCCGTCAGCAGATGGCCAGAGATCTAAGCGCCGCGCACGCTGCCTCCAGACAATGAAGCGGTCGCCTTCACACTCGCCGATGTCGTAAACGGAGATGATGTTTGGATGATTGAGCGCGGAAGCGGCTTTGGCTCCTTGGAGTTTCACCCCAAAACAGGCACGGCAGGTTCGGGGACTAATTCACCGTGTTCTTCCGGAATGAGTAGCTCCGTTGCATCAATCCTCAGCCATGCGAGCACCGCATTGTGCTGCTTAATTCCGGAGACGACATACTCAGCACTGGAGGTTCGGGTCGACAGCGACGATTGGCTGGTTGTGGCACTGAGGTTCTGGTCGCACGCGGCCTCAACTGAGGCTGTCGTCGTAGTCCTGGCTGCCGGCGTCACCGTTGTATCAATGCCGGTTCCTGCCAGTTCGCGCCGCAGCCCCTTCAACTCAATCGCCACCTCTTTGATCGTCTGATAGCGTTCGTCAGGGTCTTTCGCCAAACAACGGCGCACTATGCGTTGCAGTTCCGCGGGAGCTGAGGGATTGAAATCGGCGATGGGCGGCGTGTGGGCGCTGCGTGCGTCAATTCGCTCGTAGGTTAAAGATCATACCCTCGTGGACAAATGGTCGGAGTGCCGGCCAACGGACGTGCTTGTGATCTCAAAGCATTCCGGCTGTTACGAAACCCCACACATCGCAAGGTGCGCGATGTGTGGGGCAAACAGGGGCTGAATGTCAAAAAGACATCCCCTCCTCAGAACATCGAGGAACTATTTTTTCCTGACATCTCCTTTTATAGAACCCTCATTGTCTCGGTCACCCGGCGCCAGCATCCCGGGCAGGGTGTTATAGACCAGATAGTTTCAGTACCCATGAGCCACGCCCATGCGTGGCCGCTAGCAGGCTTCTGGAACTCTGGTCCAAAACCAAACTGGTAACAGCCGCATTGGGCAAACCAGTACTCAGCACGCTCCATTTCGCTCCGTTGTTTTTGGTGACAAAGACGCCAATATCGGTTGCGATGTAGAGAGTAGCACGTCCCGCGGGATCGACGACTATGTCGTTCACCGGAATGTTGGGGAGTTTGCCGCTGATGTCCGTCCAGCTTGCGCCGTCATTCGTGGTTCGGAATACGTGGCCCAGATTGTCAGAAGGTCCCGAAAACCCCGAGTAGGTGACAAGCGCAGTACGAGCTCTCGTGGGATCGATGGCAACGTGCGTAACGTAGCGTGGTGGAAGATTGTTCCAGACGTTGGTCCAAAGATTACCGCCATCCAGCGTGCGTACTACCTGCCAATCGATAGTTCCTGCGTAAATCACCGGTCCCAGAGCGGCAATTGTGCTAATGGGAAAGATGCTCCCGGGCAAGGGCTGTGGAGAGATCGCACTCCAGTCGGCGCCTCCGTTGAGGGTTTGATACACCCTGTTGGTGCCGTAGTACAGCGTATTCGAAAGCGACGTATCCACGGTGATGGGCGGGTCGAAGTTCTTCTGATCGTTGCCGTTGATTCCGTTGTCAGCCGACAACCATGAACCAATAGTGAGCGGTGTAGTTGATTTCAAAGGCAGTCCGGCGATGCAGTCGGTGTAGAAACTGGGGCCGATGGTTGGGTCGATGGCGCCAGCAGCGCCATCGCCGCACGCTACGGCAGTCCACGGCTGACCGGGAACAATGGCAAGCGAGCCCTCGTCCTGCGTCCCCCCGACCGCCCCGATGCTTTCATAGTAGCCGTACCCGGGGAAGTATTGGAGCAGCGCGAGCGTGGAATTCAAGTCTTCCCAGTTCAAGTTGGCGAGGTCCGTCGGAGTGTCCGTACGCCATACTCCACCGTCAGTGCCCACATACAGATGGTTGCCGTCGGCTGAAAACGCCAACGCGTGACCGTCGGTGTGAAGCAGGTTAGGGCTGTTGCCGGTTGAGGCGCCGAGCAGGGTCCAGGTGGCGCCACCATCGGTGGATCCGATTACCGTAGTCTGTAGGCCGTGGTTGTAGTCATAGATTCCGGTCCCGTAAACCACGTTTGGGTCTACTGGCGAGACCGCAATTGCCATATTGTAATAACATTGTCCGGAACAGAAATCCGGAGCGGTGGTCAACGTCCAGTTCATGCCCCCATCGAGCGTCTTGTAAAGTCCCAGGAAGTCGTTGCCGTTGGGATTAGCTATGGATGCATAAAGCACAAGCGGGTTCGACGGGGCCGCCACCAGCGCAGTCTGGCCGGCACTATTTCCCGTTGGCAACACATTCAGGCCCGTGCCGTTCGCAGGGGCCCAGGTGTCTCCGCCATTGGTGGTCATATAAACGCCATTCGCTGCATCACCATTAATGGCAGACAGCGCAACGTAGGCGGTCGAACCCCCTGTCCAGACGATGGCTGCGCCTGGAGCACTGCCAGTCAAGGCCGCAATTGGGGTCCATGTGTTTCCACCGTTAGTGGAACGGTACACGCCAGGTTGCGGACAACCCTGGACGGGAGCGAGCAAAATCTGGTTATTGACGGGATTGACGGCAATCGCTCCAATGCGGGAACCGGAGAATGAGTTGCACCTGCCGAAGTAACTTGCACCCAAATCAGTCCAGGTATTGCCCCCGTCCGTGGACTTTAGGATGCCGGTGCCGAGATAGCCGTCGCCGGCGTAATCGGTTTCTCCCGTGCCGGCGTAAATGATTTGCGCATTCGTGGGATCAATCGATATCCCGCCAATTGCCAGTGAGGGCTGGTTGTCACTTAACGGCGTCCAGTGTGCGCCGCTATCGGTTGATCTCCACACGCCTCCATCGGCTCCCCCTACGTAAACCTGACTGCTATTGTTCGGGTTTACGACCAGCGACGTCACGCGGCCGGTTGACGTGGGAAAACCACCTGCCGCATCACCGGGCAGAGGAACAAAGTCAGGTGTGCCATACAGCGTCCAAGGCGCCATGGGCCGCTGCGTGCCCAGCTCGCCGGCCTTCTGGTCTGCCAGCAATGCGCGCAGCTGCTCCAACGCGTGCAAGCGCGCTCCCGATGGAATTTTCTTTCCAGGAAGCGCACGCTGGTTGTAGAACCAGGCGTCGCGCTCCCGAACTGTGTCAGGGTCTTCCCGCCGTGGAAGGGAGGGAGCCACCTGCGCCGCCGCAGGCAATAGCCACACGATGATTCCAAACAGCATTAGTAAACATGGAAGGGCGACAAGGCGAGCCAGGCGAGCCAGTTTATGCGACAATTCAAACCTCTCTTTGCAGTGAGCTACCGAAAGACATGACTACCGGTCATGCACGGGTTATGCGGGACGGCATATCGTTTCTGTCTGCTGAACAATCGTTTCCGCACATGCACGGGGTCTCTGACCGCGCGGGATCTGAGTGCACCTTGCGTTGGCGATGCACCCGGTGTTGCCTTCCGCCCGTCTCGACGTCGTCGGCATCCCGGAGTACCTGTCGCTTGCGCGGCAGGTCATTGATTTCGCGGCTCAATACCTGACCTGCACGTTTCCCTGTCAACGCTTCGACGCCGCCTCGCGGGCGGCTCCGCATGACTCGGAGCCGTTACGGTTAGCTAAACCTTTAACGTATGAAACTTTGATTCACAACACCTTGCCGGTTTTGACCGGCGCACGAGACTTCATGCCGCAGGAATACATCGAGATTCGCGACGCCCCGGAAAGACTTACGTAGACTGCCCCAAAAAGCCCGCGAATCCTAGCATCTCGGCTGATGCTTACGCAAGTTAAATTACTGTGAAACCGCTCGGTTTTCGGAGAGCAAGAGATCGGCAGCCCATGATAGAGTTGTAATCCTGCGAATGTGGAATCCTCTGAATATTGGTGTAAGGTTCCGTCATGGATTGACTGTTTCTCAAGAACATGAAGTGCTTGCGCCGATAGCGAAAGAATTATCGTCTATGGTTCAGATGGATCCAACCATATGCAGTGACTTAATAATGGACTCACCTTCGAACGGCTTCTTTCCGGTTGCCGCTTCAAACAAAATGCAGCCGAACGAGAAGATGTCGGAGCGCTGGTCGATGCCCTTGCTCTTGCCTTGCGCCTGTTCGGGCGACATGTAGCCGATTGTTCCCATCGCTGTTCCAGGCGTTGAGTGTTGCGGCATCACGGCGGTTGCTACTTCACTCGAATCAGTATTCGGCGCCGGCGATTGCTCGATCAGTTTTGCGAGGCCAAAATCCGGAATTTTCGCGTGACCGTCACCCGTGATCATTACGTTGTCGGGTTTGAGATCGCGATGCACGATTCCCACTGCATGAGCCTTTGCCAGTCCTTCGGCCGTATGTTGCAAGTAGCGCAGAAGCTTGCTCAGTTCGGTTCGCTCGTGATGAATTTTTTCCCGGAGCGTTACCCCATCGATAAACTCCATCGCGATGAACTTTGTGCCATCACTTTCCCGGATTTCGTAAACGTGAGCGATGTTCGGGTGGTTGAGTGCGGCCGCAGATTTTGCTTCGCGAACAAAACGGTCCATTCGATCGCGATTCAAGGCCACCTCGGGAGGGAGGATCTTCAGCGCCACTTTGCGATCGAGTTCTGTGTCCTGGGCCAGATACACTTCGCCCATTCCACCTGCGCCAAGTTTAGAGATGAAGCGGTAGTGTGAAAGGGTTGAATTGGCGGAAAGCGCTTGATTCAAGTTTTTCGTTTCATTCACGGGCTTTAAGAAATTGTGCAGAAAAGCAGTACAGTGATGCCACCGGCTTGTCCGGTGGAGTCTCACGATGGTTGCTACGCAAAAAGATCAGAAGACGTTTCTTTAGATGCCACCGGCTTGTCCGGTGGAGTCTCACGACGGTTGCTACGGAAAAGATCAGAAGACGTTTCTTTGGATGCCACGGGCTTGGCCCGTGGAGGTTCACGATGGTTGCTACGCAAAAAGGCCAGAAGACGTCTCCTTGGATGCCACGGGCTTGGCCCGTGGAGGTTCACGATGGTTGCTACGCAAAAAGGCCAGAAGACGTTTCCTTGGATGCCACCGGCTTGTCCGGTGGAGGTTCACGTTTACTACTAACCATGTAGCGTTGTCAGCAGAAGGCAAGGAACGTGAGACTCCACCGGACAAGCCGGTGGCATCTTAAGAAAGTTCACTGTTGCTCGTTTCTAGCAGTCAACGTGAACCTCCCCGGGGCAAGCCCGGGGCATCCCTCACTAAGGAACGTGAGACTCCACCGGACAAGCCGGTGGCATCTTAAGAAAGTTCACTGTTGCTCGTTTCTTAGCAGTCAACGTGAACTTCCCCGGGGCAAGCCCGGGGCATCCCTCACTGCGACAGTCCGACACGCCTCAGGAGATCGGCAAAGCGTGAATCTGGGCGCAGACCATCCAATTGCGGGTCCGTGGTGAGCCAGGTCAGGTAGCCCGAGCGTTCCTCGAAGGCGCGGTCGAGCCAGGCGAATGCCTGATCCTTGTCTCCTAACCCGGCATAGACGATCGCGATATTATACGGCGGAACGTAAGACGTGTTGGACCGCTCCTTTAACTCATCGATGATCTTTAATGCCTGGGCCTTGTTCCCAGAGATAGCATATGTATGTCCGAGGATCGACCGATTCTCAGCAGCGGCTGGCTCCAGCCGAATGGCGCGCTGAAATTCGGAAATGGCTTCCCGCAATCGATCTTTCTGTTCATAGGCTCGTCCCAGATAGTTGACCGACAGCCAGAATGTTTCATCGAGCTCCACGGTTTTTCGCAGTACGGCGATTGCCTCATCGTAATGACGTACGAAGATCAATACCTGACCAAGATAGATCCCCTGCTCAGGAGAGATCGCATCGAGCTGTTGTGCTCGTTTCGCTTCCGCGATGGCTTCATCCACCGTGCGTCGTCGGTCTCAATGCGATTACATGTCGGACAGCGTTTCATTTTTGCTTCGCGTCTCACCCCAAAGCAGGCACGGCAGGTTCGGGGACTAATTCAAGCTGTTCTTCCGGAATGAGTAGCTCCGTTGCATCAATCCTCAGCCATGCGACCACCGCAATCGCCAGCATGCCGGCGATTGGGATCAGCGCCAGATCGTAACTGCCGAACCATGACACGAAGTAACCGAACGAAACTGAAAACAGAAATCCGCCGACTTGGCACTTGGTGTTGAATGTCCCCATGATCCCTCCGACATATTTCCTGCCGATATCTAAGGCGACGGTTAGAATCACTGTCTGTTGCAAGGTGATGCCCGCATAGACCAGACCCAAAAACAGTAGCGTTGCGAACTTATTCGTGGTCAGAATCGTGGCGATGATGGAGAGCGCTGCAACCGACAGGCCAATGAGTCCCACGCTACGACGTCCCCACTTTAGTCCGAACCGTCTGACGAGCGCGTCACTCACAAAGCCACCGCCAACATTGCCACACGCGCCCAGTCCAGGAGGCCCGGAGCTGTAGAGAGAAGCAGATCGCCTTCGGTAAAACCACGGCCTTTCACCAAAAATGTGTGCAACCAGGAGATAAAAAAGTAGAGACCAAAGACGTAACAAAAACCGACGAGCAGGATTGCTCGTAGGTTGGCACTGCGCAATGCGATGCCCCAGGGTAAGTGGCGGTTGTTAGCGAATGAAACCGTGCCGATCTCCTTGATTTCCGCGTGCGAGACATTGACCTTTTCCGCCGGCGTGTCCCGGTACCATCGATACCATGCAACACACCAGATGATACCGACGACGCCGAGTACATAGAACGAAGTCCGCCAGCCATAACGAATCTGGATCGGCACAATGACTAGCGGGGCGAGAGCGCCACCGGCTTGCATAGACATGAGCACGAAACCCATGGCACGCGCTCGTTCGATAGTCGGAAACCAGCGCGACAGACTAACCCCGATGTTGGGTAACGCGCCAGCCTCACCTGCGCCAAAACAGAAGCGCGTCAACAACAGCGCGTAATAATTCGAGGTCATCCCAGTGAACGCAGTGAAAGCCGACCACCACAACACCACGCGCGTCAGAACACGACGGGCGCCGATACGGTCGCCCATCCGTCCAGTAGGAATCTCAAAGATGCAATACGACAGAGTGAAAACACCAACGACCCAACCCCACGCTTCAGGACTGATGTGCAAACTGTCTTGTATACGTGGTCCAGCCACGGAGATTGCGATACGATCAAGGTAGGTGATCGCGGCGAGCAAACATAAAAAACCAAGAACTCTGTGACGATATTTCATGGGCAAAAGCGGACTTGGGTCTTTGGTCTTGGCCTTAAGTTAGTGCTTGTTAGTTAGTACTGTACTTTGTGCGTCGTGCTTGGTGTTTTTGACTTCGTGTGCTTCGAATTTGCGCTGTGGTACGACAATCCGAGTCGGCCCATCGCGGCTTTGCCGTTCTCCTTGCGGAAAGTCTTTGGAGAATGTCTCAAAACTAGAGATAAGCGGTCGGGTTCTCATTAAACACCAGGGCTTCAGCCCGGTCGCAAGCGATCGTTATCGATAGGGGAAACCGTTTCAACGGTTTTCCTGTGGCCTGAGTCCTTGCGGAGCGCCGCAAACCGTTGAAACGGTTTTCCACGATCAAGAACCATGCCTCCCCACCGGGCTAAAGCCCCGGTGTTAATGAGAGCCCGATCGCTTATCTCTAGTTTTGAGACAGACACCTTTGCCTTTCCGATCAAGCAAAAAATGTTGCGGCTATGCCGCCGAGGCGTAGCCTCGTACTTTCTTAAACCAACTCACGGAAAGCCAGAGGCTTTCCGCAACGGGAGCGGCAAAAGCCGCAAGAGGAAAAACGGGAGCGGCAAAGCCGCAAAGGCGAAATGCCGCAAAGGCGAAATGCCGCAAACGCGAAGTGGTGGTGCCTGAAAGCGCAGGTGTCATGACAACCCATGCTCGCGCGGGATCTGCGACATCGGCCCTTCAGGCTGAACAAGCAGCGTCTCCACGGGAACACCCCTCTTGTATTTCTCCAGCAACGCATCCGGATCGATTTCCACGCCGATGGGATTTGCGGCGAAGGCGTCACTGTGCATGAATACGTGGGCTTCCTCCGCATTGGCGCAGCAGTCAACCTGAAACTCCATCCGATTCCCATCTGGATCCTGGTAATAAATGGAAAGCGTCAGGCCATGATGAACGCGCCAGTAGGGCTTGATGCCGAGTTGCTTGAGACGATCGTAAGTATCGAGAAGGTCTCCCAGATTCGCATAGGTGTACCCGACGTGGTTAATGCCCACGCCTGCAGGCGCAACACTCGCAACGCCTGCGGGATCAAAAGCGGACATGTTCGCGAAGGCGAAACGATGATGCTCGTCATCATAGGTGAGAAACGCCAGCGCGGGATTCTGGTATTGTACCTTCGCTTCGAAGACGTTTTGGTACCACGCGATCATTTCGTCGAAGCGTCTCGTCATGTAAACCACATGGGCTAATTTCGTCGGGCTTGCCATAATCGTTCCTCGGTAGGTTAAGTCTTTTCCTCAGCGCGTTCTCATTCTCACCGGGCTGAAGCGACTGCGTGAAGACTGCTGAGGGATGCCCCCCGGCTTGCCCGGGGGAGGTTCACGTTCGCTGCTAGAAACTACCAACAGTGAACTCTCGTAAGATGCCACCGCCTTGCGCGGTGGAGTCTCACGTTCCTTGCTATCTGCTGCGAGGCTACCCAGTTAGCAGCAAACGTGAACCTCCACGGGCCAAGGCCGTGGCATCCAAAGAAACGTCTTCTGATCTTTTCCGTAGCAACCATCGTGAGACTCCACCGCACAAGCCGGTGGCATCTTTAAGAGTTTTCACACAGTCGCTTCAGCCCGGGGAGAATGAGAAGTTACTTGCTCCTAGCTGGGACGCGCTGCTTCACCTCTTCTGCCCAGTTGAATATCGCTTGCAGCTGGAGTGTCGGGGCCTGTTTGTAATTCTCTTCGAGCATCAGAAAACGACCGTCTGCGGCCACATCGTAGGAAACACCCGGAACGTTCAGGTACGGCCCTTCAAAAAGCATATGAGGAGTACCAGCTTTGAATTGTGGGTCAGTTGTGACGTCGGCCGCCATCCACTTTGGTCCATTGCGATAGAACAACTCGCGTCCATCCCTGGACCAAAGCGGCTCTTCGCCACCTTCGGTCGAAATCTGCCACTTGGCGCCTTCACCCGAGGCCGGTCGGACATAGATTTCGTATTGGCCGGACTCGTCAGAGGTGTATGCGACATACTTCCCATCGCGTGAAAAGGTCGCTAACAATTCGCGGAACGGCGTCACCAACCATGGCCGTTGTGGCTGGTCGGCACTCTTCATCCACAGGTCGAGACTCGTCTGTGGTGCGTTTTGCATAAATATCAGGGTCTTCCCATCAGGTGACCACGATTGAATTTCTCCGTTCTCTCGGCTCATAAACTTCACTTCGGAGCCGGACTCAATCGCTTTCGAGATGACATCGAAGCCGCTTCCCGTGCGTCGCCAGAACGTGACCTGTTTCCCATCGGGCGTCCATTGGGGGCAACCGTCACCTCCGTCATTTGTGAATCGGATCAGACCGCCGCGGGCAAACTCGAAGAGATAGATATCGCGCGTAGCCTCGGAGATTTCCAGGGCAATGCGCTGGCCGTCGGGCGAGAGAGAGAAATTCTGGTAGGCGCGCGCAGGTGCTGCGATGGGCGTGGTGGCGCCGGTGCGGTCAGCCCAGACCGGTTTGCCGATCCACGCGGGGCCGCCCGAGACATAAACGAGCGTGCCGTCGCGTGCGAGGGCGAATTGAACCGACCCCCACTCTTCACTACGGACGTTCTCTATCAGCGTGACTCCAGGGCCGTTCACCGACGCCGTGCGGACGTCAAATGGCAGGGCGATCAATGTCGCTCCGCGAGCGTAGACGAGGTGTCCTGATGAGAGGTAATGCGCGTCGGTGCCACCCTCAACCACGACGCGGAGCTTGCCTGTTTTTAGCGAGAGTACCGCGATGTGATAGTTGTCCGGATTCTGACTGAGCCAGACGGTCACGAGAGCCGTCTCACCGTCCGGCAGAAATTCAGGATTGCTGAATCCCCAGGTTCCCGGTTCAAGCACGCCAAGCGTGACCACCGTCTTTGGTGCGCTGCCGGATGCAGAGATGCGCACGAGCTTCGCGCCTTCCGCATCGGCGAAGAGAATCGAGTCATCCGGTCCCCACGAACCGCCGTGCGAGGTCCTTGCTTCACACAATGTGACGGGCTGGCCGCCTTCGAGCGAGATCTTTTGCAGTGTGTTTGCAGCAAAAAAAGCGATCCAGCGGCCATCAGGTGAGAAGAAAGGCGCGTAGGCTCCTTCGGTGCCTGGAATAGGACGAGCATCAAACGAATTGAGAGGCCGCATGAAGAGTTGTGACTTCCCGTTCTGCTCGCCTGCATAAACCAGAAGCGAGCCGTCAGGAGAGAGCGCGATGGCGGTTCGCCCAATGCCTAAGGGGCAATACTTTCCCAGTGCTAACGGTGTCGTGAGAGGGATGCTAATGCGGCGCACCACTGCCTGAGCACTTGGTCGAGACCACAAACGACCGATCAGGAATACAGTGACAACTGTGGCGAGCAAAGCTAGAAGCGCGCCCGCGGTGATGAGAGACATTCGGCGGTTCGCAGGGGGCAAGACCGGCGTGTCCACCTGTGTAGCTGGTTGGGTGCTGGATAGCGTAGACAAGGCTTCAATCGCGAAGCCGAGATCGCCTGCCGATTGAAACCGCCGCTCCGGCTTCTTCTCCAAACAGCGCCGCACGATCATCTCCAGCGCAGGATTGATCTTCGCATTCGTCTCGGTGAGCTCCGGAGGCTCTTCCTTGAGAATCGCCGTCATTGTTTCGGCCGTCGTCTCGCGCCGAAAGGCACGCTGTCCGCTGAGCATCTCGTAGAGAATTGCGCCGAAACTGAAGATGTCCGAGCGATGATCTGCATCGTGCCCACGCACCTGTTCGGGCGACATGTAACCAACCGTGCCCATCACCGTGCCGGGATCAGTTAGTGCCTTTCGTGTTGCATCCTCTGACCCGGTCGCTACCGCTCCCGGTTTTGACAGCTTCGCCAGACCAAAATCGAGAATCTTCACGCGACCATCAGTCGTAACGAACAGGTTCTCCGGTTTGAGGTCACGATGAGTGATTCCTCTTTCGTGGGCAGCCGCGAGACCCTGCGCGATTTGTTGCGCGTAATCGAACGCTTTGCGTTGTGGCAGGCCGCCGTTGTTCAGTTGCTCGCGCAGTTCTTCGCCTGATAGTAGTTCGGCGACAATGTAAGGCGAGCCTTCGTATGTGCCGATGTCATAGACAGTGAGGATATTCGGATGATTGAGCGCAGAAGTTGCGCGTGCTTCCTGCTCGAATCTCTTCAATCGATCCGCATCGGTTGCGTAGTTCGCAGTCAGAATTTTGATTGCGACTTCGCGATTCAGCCTTGTGTCACGAGCGCGATAGACCTCGCCCATGCCACCTGCGCCGATCTTGGAGACGATCGAGTAATGTGCGAGCGTCATGTTGGGGGAAATTGTTTCGCTCACTGTGTTATGAGTGATCTTAGGTCTCTAGTTGTTCAATCTAATTTGGCTGATTGAATCTTATGGGCCAGCTCCGCAAAACGTGAATCACTATGGAGTTCATCGAATGTCGGGTCGATGGTTAAACCCGACGCATATGGCTATGTAGAGTTTTAGCTCTTCAATCCAAAGAGCGCGGCCTCGTCGCGCGGGTTAATCATGCTTTGTAGGTCAAAAGCCTCAGGAAGGACCTTGATCGCGTCGCTCAGTGCGGTTTCCAACAGAGTGCCGGGTAGACGTCACCGTTGCCTCCGTAAAACCAATCGTCGGCGGGTTTCTATCGGCCAGGTTGGGGGCACCATCATCAATGGAACAGGCCAGCTATTTCTTAGGCTAATTTACTGCTGCTGGGTAGAGCCGACTCATTTTACTCGACTCCCGCCTTCGGCACCAATCATTTCAATAGCTCCCGCTATTCGCCCCATAACAAACTCTCATATCCAGAGCGCAACTTCGGGCTCAAAAAAAACCGTGCGAGACGATGTGACATACGCTGCAGAGACGTTGTCAGAGACAACCAACAGCTGGGCTTATATGTTAAGCCATCGGATGCAAGAAACGGATCCTCGCTCGTTCCACAATCGGCTGCTCTAAAGGTTGTATTTTAATCAAACGTCAAAATTGTTAAACGGAACAATTCGCTCCGATCCGGGGTCTAAATCAAAACATTGAGGGCAGTATTGACTTAGCGGGGAGGTAATCTCGGAAAATGAAAAACCTAACGTTTCGAATTGGAGTTGCTTGCGGTCCTCACTTTTGTGATTGGCCTCAGCGTGGGCACAGCTTGGGTTTTTCACTCGCGTTCCGAAACCATTGAGCCGGTTAACACTTCGCTGGAAACCGCAGACGAATCGCACAGTTCCGCACTAGAAATGGTTTTTGTGTTGGACACTACCGGCTCAATGGGAGGGCTGCTTGAGGGCGCCAAGCAGCGGATTTGGGGAATTGTAAACGAAGTCATGCAGTCGCCATCGCACCCATCCGTTCGTATTGGACTAGTCGCTTATCGTGATCATGGTGATGAGTACGTTACCAAGATATTGCCGTTAACTAATGACCTTGACAAAGTCTATACGACTTTGATGGATTATCAGGCTGAGGGTGGCGGTGACGGACCCGAAGACGTGCGTCGGGCATTGGCCGACGGAGTTTACCGCGCCGGTTGGTCGGAAAGTTCTTCTTCCGTAGCACGCATCATTTTTCTGGTGGGCGACGCTCCCCCGCACAACGACTACCCGAATGAACCCGATACAACTGCAACCAGTGCTGGAGCGGTGCAGAAAGGGATGGTCGTCAACACCGTTCAATGCGGTGACCTGCCGGGGACGAGAGAGATTTGGCAAACAATTGCACAGCGGGGTCAAGGCCAGTATTTCGCTATAGCATCTGACGGTGGCGTCCAGGCGATTGCTACTCCTTACGACGAGCGGTTAGGAGAACTGGCAAGAAACCTGGGCGGGTACTATTTGCCTTACGGCGGCGGTGCCGGTGTCGCGGGCGACGAATATCGAGACCGTCAGAAGGCGCAGGCGGAGGTGAGTGAAGCTGCAGTTTCGACGCGAGCAGCGCGAGTTGCAAAAGCCGAACGCGCCCTTAATAAGGCAGTCAATGCAGAGGCTTACGTTGGCGACCTACTGCAAAGTATTGAAAACGGAACCCTAAAGCTCGAATCTGTTAGAGAGGAAGATCTTCCCGCCGAGCTCCGCAAACTTTCGCCGGCTGAGCGTCAGCAAGAGATTGAAAAGCGTCTCAACGAACGTCGAGAGTTGCGCGCGGAAATTGTTTCGCTGTCCAGACAGCGCGACGAATTCATTGCCGCTGAGCGCAAGAAAAGTGGCAAACGACAGACTGGTTTCGACGCCGCTGTGGCTGCAGCGTTGAAGGAGCAACTGTCTCGGAAAGGTATTAAGTAGAGATCGGTTCTAGTTAATGAGTCTCTTGGAGTTTCGTTGGAAGTCTTTGGGGAAACTGGTGTTGGATGCCCCCGGCTTGACCGGGGGAGATTCACGCTCGCTGCTAAAACGCTGGGCAATCAACTTTTGAGGATGCCACCGCCTTGCGCGGTGGAGGCTCACGTCCTTTGCTATCTGCTTCTCGGGTGTTAGCAGCAAACGTGAACCTCCACGGGGCAAGCCCGTGGCATCCAAGCTCTTGGCCAGCTCTGTTAGTAGCAGCTTACGTGAGACTCCCCCGGACAAGCCGGGGGCATCCATCTGTAGTTTCCACACTCGAGACAACAATCACGTCATGGAATTCGCCGTAGATTCTCAGACGAAACGGCTTTATACAGTCGGTGCGTGCGGATTTAGAGACGGATTCAGTTATTCGAGAAGTAACCACGCCTTCAGAACCGGTCGATGTGATCATAGAACCCACATAGAGGATTAGCGCCTGACGCCACTCTGCTTCAAGCTCGACTAATCGTTCAGACGCGTGATGAGGCTTTTACCAGGCCGTCACACGTCACCCGTCTCCTTGTCAGACCTCCCCAGCTTTAGCTCAACTTCAAGTTTTCCAGCGATCGCAGTGTGACCGAGGAATTGATTCTTGTGCGCGCTGGCAAAGAATTCTGCCTGGGCCGCCGGTTGAAGAGCAACCAAAATTAACGGTGATCGAATCTGAGCTGCAAACAAATCATCTATGTGCGGTTTCATTTTGGGAATGCCTCTAAAGCTAACTATTAGTTAGTGGTCAACACTATCCGGGGTTGGTAACTGAGCAGACTGTCAGAACTACGTGTTTCAACGGAAATCCGGGAGGTCGTCAGATGTGTACCCTAAAGCCGATAGCGCTGTTGTTCTTTGCACTTACAGTCTTTGGCCAAATCAAGCCATTACGCGCCCAGTCCCCAGTGGTGCCGCTCGAAACCGGTATACCTCTCGAACGAAGCATTACGCGAGGGCAAACCCAAAGTTTTAGCGTCACCCTGGAACAGGATCAGTTTCTCCACTTTGTTGTAGACCAACGGGGCATTGATGTTGTGGTACGGCTTTTTTCGCCCGCAGGCAAAACTCTCGGGAGATACGATACTCCGAATGGTCCCCAAGGTCCCGAAGATATATCGCTGATTAGCGATACCGCTGGAGTCTACCGCATCGACGTGGTGCCACTCGGCCAAACCCAATCTTCTGCCGGCCGTTATGAAATAAAAATTCTAGAACTGCGCGCCGCTACTGAGGAAGAGTTGGCCGCGAAGAAGAATCGGCTGGCACTTAGGGCCAAGGGTCTCGCCCTGCTGGACGAGGTGTCCGAAAGTTTACAACTCATCCACCTGCCTGAAACTCGCGTGCGAGTTTCGTTACAAGCGGCACAGCTACTCTGGAGTTTCGACGAAACACGTGGCCGAAAGTTCCTCGGGGACGCCGTGGAAGCTGTCAAGGAATATCTGACGAAAGTCGATCTCGAGGATCAAAATTACTATCAGAGTTATCAGATCGGAATGCATCTACGCCAGGAAGTGGGCCTGGTTTTGGCGGTGCGTGATCCGGAGACCGCGCTTAGCTTCCTGACCGCAACTCGCATCCTCACCGATCCCAACGCTGACCAAGGCATGGGCAGGACAAATCAGGAACTGCAGCTGGTAATAACCGTCGCAAACCAGATGGCACCGAGAGATCCAAAACGAGCTCTCCAGATCGCTGAGGAGACTCTTAAGAATGGATATTCGTCAAGTCTAACTGAGACTCTCGCCCGGCTGCGGCCGCTCGCACCTGACTCTGCCGCCAAGTTGGCCGGCGAGATAGCCGCCCAACTGCAGGGCGAGAAATTGCTGCATAATCCTGAGGCGGCGAATCTGGCCATAAATCTGCTTCGCATTTCCGGGTCACCAGCGAGAGGCATTCAATCAGCGGGTACCACAACATCGCCGCCGAATATTGCTCTTCTGTCAGAGCAGGAATATCGAGATCTCTTTCAGAAAATCCTTTCCGAAGCTCTCTCCTACTCTTCACCCGCAACTAACAATTATTCAGTCGAAAGAAGCTCGGCACAAAACCTGCTGAGTTCGCTTAGATCGATGAGTGCCGAAGTGGAAGGGTTTGCACCTGGTCGCGCTGCGATCATCGCAAAGAAAGCCAATGAGCTTGACAACCCGCAGCAACCAGATCCCTGGCAGAAATACCAGGAGACCGTGAATAAGGGTTCTTTGGATGTGGCCCTGGACGCAACTAGCCACGCACCTCGTGCGATGAGAGATCAGCTTTACCAACAGCTATCGGGAAGGATCGCTCAGACTGGAGACTTTGTTCAAGCAAGACAAATTTTATTGGACCACATTGCCAATCCGTTTCAGCGGCAACAGGCCCTCAAGAATCTGGAGCAGCAGGAAATCTATAGTGACATCGCCAAAGGCAAAGTCGAAGAAGGACTGCAGAGACTCGGTAATATTCATCTGCTCAGGGAACGGGCCATGATCTTAAACGGGGTAGTGAATCAGATTGGCAATGGCCAGAAATTAGCTACTGGCCAGCAACTGCTGGAGGAAGCTCGCAGTATGTTGGGTGCCTCGGCACAGGCTGAGGATCAGGAACAATTGAACGCGCTCCTCGCAATCGGCCGGGCGTTTGTGCGCTATGACTCGAAACGCGGATTTGAGATTGTCGAGCCTCTTTTGGATCAATTCAATGAGATGAGCACGGCGGCTACGCGGTTAGACGGGTTTGGACAACAATTCTATAAGGACGGCGAATTGCTGATGCAGAATGGTAATGCTCTGGCCAACATAGCAAATCAACTCATCAGTTCCCTGGGGACCCTGGGAGTGGCAGATTTTGATCGTGCGAAGGCAGGGGCTAGCAGGATTGAGCGATCTGAAGTACGTCTGCCCGCTTTTTTAGCTCTTGCTCAACAAGCAATTTTCCAGCGCCAGGCAACAATTCGGCGGTAACGTAGAATATGAGAGTCTTTAGCAGGAACCAATGGTGGTTACGGTGGTGCCTGGGCTTTTGCATATGGACCCTATTGGGTTTCTCCTTCGCACTCAGCACTTACCTTGGAGCTCTTCAGCAAAACGTCCATATCTCATGGAAGACAACGATCTCTGGATATCTTGCCGACTTCTATCTGTGGGGGATTATCTCGCCGCTAATATTCAAGTTGGCGAGACGCTTTGAGCTGCGCGCGCATTTCCCTCGGAACCTTCTTATTCACGCGACGTTCAGCATTCTTCTCTCTTTCGTAGTCCTCTCTGCCGCCGCAGTTCTTGTCTGGTACTTCGGTTATCCGAATCTCGCTCGCAGTCCAACGTTTCTCGCTCTCTACCGTAACAACGCCTTCAGCATCTACTACTTTCATCAGGGCCTGACGATTTATTGGACCACACTAGTCGTCGCTCACGCATTGCACTATTACCGAGGCTTGCGTGAGGGGGAGACCAGGGCTGGGCAGCTTGCCGCCCAACTGGCCCAGGCACAACTGCAGGCTTTGAAAATGCAGATCCATCCGCATTTTCTTTTCAACACTCTCAACTCAATCTCGGCACTCTTGCACAAAGACGTCGAAGTGGCCGACAGGATGATCGCCAGACTTGGCGATTTCCTGAGACTGACACTGACGAGGTCAGACGCTCAAACTATAGATTTTGCTCAGGAACTCGAGTTTCTCAGGTGCTACCTGGACATCGAACACACACGCTTTGCGGATCGCCTGATCATCGAGATGGAGGTTGAACCGCAAGCGCTTGATGTGATGGTGCCTAATCTGATTCTTCAGCCGATAGTAGAAAACGCTATCCGACATGGCATTGCTCGACAAACAATTTCAGGACACATAACAATTCGGGCTTGCAAAAAGAAAAACAGGCTGATTATGCAAGTGGAAGACAACGGTCCCGGATTAGGAACGAATTCCAATGGAACTCCTTCAGGAATCGGTCTCGACAATACGCGCGCCCGACTGGAGCAGTTCTATGGCGAGGACTATGGCTTGGAGGTCGCGAATTCAGCAGCGCGCGGTGTAATTGTCACTTTAGAGATACCGGCAGTCGAACCAGCAAAGAACGAGGGATAAGTGCGCTCGCAGGCAAGAGTTTTGATTGTCGATGATGAGCCGCTCGCGCGCGATCGGATACGCGAGTTGCTCAGGAGTGACCGCGAAGTAGAAGTAATCGGTGAAGCTCGAAATGGGTCTGAAGCAATTAAGGCGATCACTACTCACGCTCCCGACATCGTCTTTCTTGACGTGCAGATGCCCGATATGGATGGGTTCGAGGTCTTGAACACCCTTCGGGTGAAGCGTATGCCCTTGATCATTTTCGTGACGGCATACGGCCACCATGCAGTTCGTGCCTTTGATGTTCACGCCGTCGACTACTTGATGAAGCCGTTCGACCGCAAGAGGTTTGCGAAAGCCCTTGGTCATGCGAAAGGTCAAATGAAAGGTCCGCCGGAAGAAGCGGACACGGGAGGTATCAAGAGGCTGCTGGAAGACCTTAAGGCAGAGGCCAGATATCTGGAGCGGTTCGCGATCAAAACCGGTGAAAAGGTGCTATTCGTTCGTGCCGAGGATGTAGATTCGATAGAAGCCGAAGGTAACTATGTGCGCTTAAACGTTGCCACTTCTTCCTACCTGTTGCGGGAGACTATCAACGGCATCGAATCCCAAATTGATCCGCGAACGTTCGTTCGTATTCACCGCTCCACAATCGTCAACATGAATCGAGTCAAAGAACTACAAACCTGGGCGCGAGGTGAGTACCGCGTAGTGTTGCATACGGGGGCCCGGTACAAGCTTAGCCGCGGCTATCGCGAGCACTTCGATACTTTAATCAAAAAAGGTAAGTGACACCGGACGCAAGCTTATTGGTTCGTTTGTTCTTCATTCAATAGAAGAATGAAGAAGTGAAACACTCAAATTCTAATGGTCGCTCAAAATAGCCGAGTAACTCATCATCGCCTGAAGTAATACGTCACGCAGAATTGCACCTTCATCACATATTAATTCAAATATCTGAACAGCGCCTCCAAACTGAAGACTGAGGAAATCTTCTGTTCGAACTTCGCTCGGAATTTAGCGGCCGTCAGTCTTCCCCGGCGTTTTTCAGTGAAGTCGTCACATTCCAAGGGGTAAGTTAAGATGCAAAATCTGCAAAGAACATTTCACGACGACGGGGCAAACAATCCAAAAATTGAATTGGTGAAAACCGAGGTACTAAAAACCGTAGCCTACACGCTCTTGCGACAAGTATACGGTGTCCCCGAACCGCAAAAGCTTGATGTCCAACAAGGCGTTAACTTCTATGAAGAGGTGCGCCGCTTCGAAGTCAGCTTAATTAAGCAAGCATTGCTCTATACCAACGGCAAACAGACGGCAGCGGCATCGCTGCTTAAACTTAACGTAACAACACTCCACTCTAAGATTAAGTTCTATGGCATCGAGGTGAGGGCGGTGCGTGAGAGCAACGAGTTGCCCCCTGAGATCTTCGCTCAGCAACAACGCAAATGATTTACGAAATGGGCCTCTCCAACTTAACTGGACGAGATGAAAGAGGAACCAAGGAGAAATATATCGGTGAAGAAAACGATTCATCAGACGTCAAGACCTTAAAGGCTGAGGTGTTGAAGAGCATCGCCCGCGCAATGGAATCCAAGGCGCAAAATCCCACGGGAGTTCTGGATTTTGATCACAAGCGCGGTGTCGACTTTTATGATGAAGTCACAAAGTTCGAGATAGAGTTAATAAAGCAGGCGCTAATATGTACCAAGGGGAACCAACGAGCCGCCGCACGTTTACTCGGCCTGAAACCGAGTACTCTTAACAGCAAGGTCAAAACGTACAACCTGGATTAAGGTTCCACCAGGTCGTGGAAAAAGTAAGTGGTACTCGCGCTGTGGTTTGAGATTTAAGCCAGTTAGTGACTAGTCATTCGAAGACAGCTCCAGGCGATCGCCAACGCGGTTCGCTTGGCGAACTAACGCCCGAGCTGAAAAGGAGAGATTCATGAGGAAGAACGATTTGGATGATGCGGGCGCTGGAACCTACTTCGGACGTCCGCGTGCTTTCGAGACGATTCTTCCTGGAGCTCTAGTCGTCGGAATACTCGACCTGCTGTTCGCTTTCACCTTTTACGGCCTGATAATGGGCGCAAAACCGCTGCGAATCTTCCAGTCCGTCGCTGCGGGATTACTAGGCAGAGAGGCAGCGTATGACGGTGGAATACGGACCTTCTTACTCGGCATCCTGCTTCATTTTGTCGTTGCGACATGCATTGCCACGGTCTACTACCTGGCAACTCTGATTTTGCCGTTCGTCATTCGTCATGCGGTTGTCAGTGGCTTGCTCTATGGAATGATCGCCTATCTCGGCATGAAGTATGTCGTCGTCCCGCTGTCTGCGATCGGGCGCAGAGCAGGACCTCTGCGACTAACTATCTTTCTAACCGAGATTATCGGACATGCGTTATTAGTCGGATTGCCACTTGCGCTATTAACGCGGCGATCTGCCAGGGCGAACAGAGACAATCCAGACTCGGCAACCTTGGAGCAAAAGCTCAGCCCAACTGTTTGAAAATGCGCCTCTAGTCGTAACGCTTGATGAGCCCGCCTTAAAGAATCTAGTACGTGCAGCCGTAACTCTCAATCAGAAAGCAAACAGTAGTGTGAAAAAGAGGGGCAAAAAATAACTTGAGCAAAGTAGTTGTAACGCGCTGCGCGAGGTGACAAGTCGGTTGGGCTTCATATTCGCGTCTCAGGCGCTACTTCTTTTTTTCATTGGTAGTGTCTATTCGGGAAGATATTTCACACAACCACTTGCCATGGGAAGTTTCTGGAGTTTTGCCTTCGATAATTCTGGCAACCACCGCCTTGATTGATACTCAACTTTTTTGTTAGACGCCCTAACAAATTCCTCAAACAAAGCGTCTTTACTAAATACAGCAGATCTGTCGGCAGTGAATTTCTTCCAATTATAGGCTTGTCGTATTCCGATTTTGCGTTTACTGCAGTTACGGTTCGGAAATAAGGCCAGACTGCACCGCCCCCGCCCGCTTCCCAGACGAGAACGGCGGAGGAAGTATAGGAGGAATCATGAAAAATAGGATCTGGTCAACCATCGTGACACTTTGGGTGCTGATCATTGTCGCTTCTTGTCTGAACGGGCCCGCGTTCTGCCAATCAAGCGCAGGTGGCGGCGCCATTCAAGGGACAGTCAGAGATGCAAATGCAGCCGTGATACCAGGAGCGAAAGTGGAGGTCAAGCATATTGCAACCGGGCGCGTTGTGGATACGGCTAGCAACGAAGCCGGTTTTTATTCCACACCGCCGATGAATATAGGCAGGTACAAATTAAGGGTCGAAGCCCCCGGCATGAAGGCCTGGGAGGGTGAACTGGTAGTTGAAACTGGACGTGTAGCCGTTGTTGATGCAGTGCTGTCCGCCGGGGACGTCAGTGAGACGGTGATAGTTACAGGCAATGTTACTCCGATGGTTACCACCAATGAACCTACCGTCGCCAACACTTTGGACCGTGCTCGAATCGAGGAATTACCGCTGAATGGCCGCGATTTGAACCGCCTGATTGAAAATGTCACGCCAGGTCTGGAGTCAATAACCGGCGGAACCGGCGGCCTACGAACAAGCGGTCTACAGGTGCAGGCCACCGATTATGTTCAAGACGGAGCGGCAACTGTAAATCGCGAATTAGGTGGTCCTGGCCGTTTGCCGGGACTGGAATCCGTTGGAGAAGTGCGCGTGGAAACCAGTAACTCTTCGGCTAAACTTAACCGGCCGGCGACGGTAATCCTGACAACCCGTAGTGGGTCAAACGAGATTCACGGCTCGCTTTTTGAAACGCATCGAAATAATGGGTTTGGCGTCGCCCGCGCGCGGCAGGACGTCTTTGCTGACGGGCGGCCCTTTAAGGCTCCAAAACTCATCCGCAACGAGTTTGGCGGTTCGATCAGCGGCCCAGTTTTTCTGCCGCGCTTCGGCGAAGGCGGTAAAGGTTATTATGACGGACGAAATCGTTCATTCTTCTTTTTTACGCATGAGCGACTGTATTTGCGGCAGGGAATCACGAGAACCTTCAGGGTGCCGACACTGGCCATGCGGCAAGGCGATTTCAGCGGCTTAATAGATGCTCAGGGGCGTCTAATTACGCTCTATGATCCCTTAACAACGCGATTAGCCACAATCGGTGGGCGAACCGTGGCTGTGCGCGATCGATTCACCAACAACCAGATCCCCATCAACCGCATCAGCCCGTTGGCGCAGCGGATTTACGCCTTAACACCGTTGCCGACTGATATTACAAACCCGTTGGTAGCGGACAATCTCACAACCGTCGTGCCGACAAATATCTTTCCCAACTTGAGCGACACGTTCAACACGCTTCGATTGGACCATCGCTTCACGGAGAAAGACAACACTTACCTGAAAATCGATGGCGGGCGTATTGCCCAGACCTTCATTGGCAATGCCACCAACACGGGACCACCAACTACGGGCAACGAGGCGAACGTCACCTCGTTTCCATCCGAGAGCTTGTCGGGCGCGTTCGGCTGGACACATACTTTTTCGCCTACCTTCTTTGTGGAGACGCTGGTTAATTCAACCTGGCAGAAATTCCGCGTTTTCATCCCTGTCGATAAGAACTGGTCCGCCGAATTAGGGCTGCCCAATCCGCTTACGGAAGTCGGTTGGCCCAACATCACGTCGGTGGCATTTGCCAACTACATTGAAGGTGACAACCGTCGTGGCAATTATTCGACCATCACCAACATCGACCAGAACTACACCAACATCCGCGGCAATCATGAGCTTGAATTCGGGGGGCGCTTCCATCATGAGTACCTGCGCCTGCTACCTGATCAGGGTGGCATCTCCGGTTCAGTAGCTTTCAACAGTCTGGCGACCGCGCTCCAGAGTCCTACGCTCGGGTCGGCAACCAACCCACTACCCACAGATCTGACCGGCAATGATGCGGCGAACTTCTTCCTCGGGTACGGAGCCAATTACTTCGTCGGTCTCAAGCGCCAGTGGTTGCGCATTCCCAGTCGGACATACAGTATTTACTTTCAGGACAACTACAAGGCCACTCCCCGATTAACACTCAACCTGGGAGTGCGCTGGGACATCAACCCAGTCATTAAAGAGACGCAAAACCTTTTCAACACATTTGACGTTAATACCCATTCTCTTGTTACTCCGGAGCCGCTGAGTAAGTACGTCAGCCTGGGCGCAACCACCCCACCGATCATCTCGATCTACCAAAACGTAGGAGTGAAGTTTAAGACGGCCGAGGAAGTGGGGCTGCCAAAAACAATTCTTAAGCCGAACTACTATGACATTAGTCCGCGCCTGGGCTTCGCGTACAGACTCTTTAACGGAGGAAAAGAAATCGTTGTCCGCGGCGGGTATGGCTTCTACATCTTCCCACCGCCGCTTAGAAATCTCTTTCAGCCGTTTTCCGGTGAACCCCCGTTTGTCGCTAACTACAACTTTAATCTCAACAGCGCGGCCCAAAGCCCGGACGGAATAGCTAACTATCTGTTGCGTACAATTCCGTCGGTAATTGCGGGCCTGAACAGCACCAACGTTATTGACCTCAATAACCCTACCGCTGTCGGGCGCGGATTGTCCGTCGCCGGGCTGGCAGAAGATCAGTCGAATCCCCGGGTCCACGAATGGAGCTTCACACTGGAAAAAGAGATCGCCACTAACACAGTGGCCAGGTTTAGTTACAAGGGAAACCATGCCTCTAAGCTGGAGCAGTATTACAACATCAATCCCCAGGCGTCTGATTACGTTTGGTTTGTTACGACCGGCCAACCGCTGCCTACCGGGGCCTTCGCGAACGTAGCGCGGCGCGTTTATGACAAAGAAGCCTATACGGACGTTACTTTGATCGGGCGGACCGGCTATTCGAATACCCAGGAATTAAACTTCGAGGTGCAACGCCGTTTCAGCAACGGACTTGGCTACCAGGCCTTCTACACTCTGACCAACGCCCTGCGGAACGGAGGCAACGGTTTCCGCGACAGCGTCATGACCCGGCCCGAGATCTTTCTGCCTGGCACAGTGCCCACAGATTTTGACGATCTCAATCGTCTGCTCAACTACCGGCGCGAAAACACGATTCCAAAGCATCGGATTCGCTGGAACTGGCAATATGAACTGCCATTCGGCAAGGGCAAGCATTGGTTGAATAGCTCTAACGGCGTCGCCAACCAGTTGTTTGGCGGATGGAAACTGGGTGGACAGGGTACCTTCATCAGCACGTGGTTCGCGCTGCCCACCGACAACTGGGGACAGCAAAGCCCAATCCAGATATATCGAAACAAGATAAAGATTCTGGATTGCCGAGCCACGCCTGCCACCGCCACCAGTTCGAGCCAGGAACGCTGCACGCCGGGCTTCCTGTGGTTTAACGGCTATATCTCGGAACGATTGATCAACAGCCATAACGCCGCCGGACTTCGCAACGGAGTTTTCGGTTTGCCGGACAACTACACGCCCGCAATAAAACCGATTACTCCGTGGCCCAAAGGGGGCCTACCGACGGATCCCAATGCCGCGCTCTATGATACGAATCTCGTTGACATCCGTCTCAGCAACGGAACGACAGTCCGCACTGGTTTCAATAACGGACTACATCCGTGGCGCCAGCAGTTTCTGCCTGGTCCATACAACTGGCTGATGGATGTTTCGCTGTTCAAGTTTTTCACGATCGGCGAGCGACTTAAAATCCGGGTTAATGTTGATTTCTTTAACGTGTTCAACAGACAAGGTTTGAATCCTCCAGGCGGCGACGGAGTCGCCAGCCTGGGCCAATCGTACACAGATGGCATTAATTTCAGACCGCGCCAGTTACAAGGCACCCTGCGGTTGGAGTGGTAGTGGATAGAGCTCAGGTTTGCAGCTGAGGATTTGAACTTTCAAGCTGAGCAAATTGGCAGGTCGGAAAGGGGGCAGTCGTTAGTTTCAAGATTCGGTAAATTCAAGGTGCCCCCGCTCAACCTTGAATGCCGGTGCTTATCCCTATCACTCTACATTGACTGATTGATTCGACGATGAAGCCTCTGAGACTTGAGCGGGGGCGCCTTGAATTTACCGAACCTTGAAACTAACGACTGCCCCCTTCCCTGCCAATTTACTCAGCTTGAAATGTCCAAATCCCCAGCTTCAAAGCTCCATACCAGAAATCCTGAGCGCCACTCTCCAAGCCAGCTATGATCAAGAGATTCTTCCTGCCGAGCATACAGCTCAATAAGCGAATCGGTCTGACTCTGACCATCATTCTGTTTCTTGTTGCTCCTTTTGCCGCCCAACAAAAATCGGTGTTGCTGGAACAGCAATTCAAGAGTCCGGACCGGAAATACGGGATCCGCTGCTGGTGGTGGTGGCTTAACGGCAATGTCACCAAAGAAGCGATCACGCGCGACCTTGAGGAGATGAAGGCCAAAGGATTTAGCGGCGCCTGCATTTTCGACGCTGGTGGGGCTGATCAGCAAGGTAACCACCAGGTGCCCGCCGGCCCGATCTTTGGATCGCCTGAATGGCGCGGGCTTTACCGGCACGCATTGAAGGAAGCCAATCGGTTGGGCCTGGTGCTCAGCCTCAGCATCCAGAGTGGATGGAATTTGGGCGGCCCCGATGTGACCCCGGAAGAGGCAACCAAGCATTTGACATGGTCTGAGGTACGCCTCAAGGGACCCGTGGTGTACAACGAGAAACTACCGTTTCCGCAGAGCCATGACGGGTTCTATCGTGAGATCGCGACGCTGGCTTTTCCCGCCAAATTCCAGTCAACTCATCAACCAATTCGCGACCTCTCTGAGAAGGCATCGTTCAAGGAAGTTGGATTTTCGGCGCAAGACACACGCAATTTGCTAACCGATATTCCGCCGCAGCCCGGCGAGGAAGATACACAGCTCAGATCGATAGTTAATTTGACGGACCAGCTTGCTGGCGATGGGACGTTGCGTTGGAGCTTGCCGGCCGGCGAATGGATCGTTCTGCGTTTCGGTTACACCACGACCGAGGCTTGGGTTTCAACCTCCAGCGGTCAGTGGCAGGGCCGTGTGCTCGACTACATGAGTGAGGGATATTTCCTGCGCTATTGGAATGCACACGTCGAGCCGTTAATCGCTGATGCCGGGTCGCTAGCGGGCAAAACACTCAGGTATCTGCAAACCGATAGTTGGGAGTTGGGCGGTATCAATTGGACGGACAATTTCGCCGCAGAGTTTCTCGAGCGACGCGGTTATGATCCGGTGCCGTACTTGCCAATCATCGCCGGAAAGATTGTTGAGAGCCGCGACGTTAGCAACCGTTTCCTGGCAGACCTGCGCAAAACGATAGGCGACCTTATCTCAGATCATCACTATCGTGTGTTTGCCGCGCAGGCACGAAAATATGGACTGGGCATCCAGCCTGAATCTGCCGGGCCACATGGTGGTCCCTTCGACGGGCTCAAGAACTTCGGCCACAATGAAATTCCCATGGGTGAATTCTGGGTGCCCTCGCCGCATCGTCCGACGCCGGAGCGACGCTATTTTGTCAAACAGGCCGCCAGCGCCGCGCATATCTACAACCGAAGGTTAGTTGGCGCTGAATCGTTCACCTCGATCGGGTTGCATTGGAATGACACCCTCTGGTCCTCGCAAAAGCCGAGCTTCGATCATGAGCTCTGTTCAGGCTTGAACCTGGCCTTTATTCACACATTTACTTGTTCGCCGAGAGAGATGGGTATCCCGGGACAGGAATACTTCGCCGGTACACATTTCAATCCGAATGTGACCTGGTGGGGCATGGCGGGCGAATTCATTAAATATCTCAACCGTTGTCAGTTCTTGATGCAGCAGGGAAAATTCGTCGCTGACGTGCTCTACTACTACGGCGATCATGTGCCTAACATGGCCCGCTTGAAGGAAGACGATCCGGCAAAACTGCTGCCGGGCTATGATTATGATGTTGCCGATGAGGAAGTGCTGCTACTCCTGGTGGTGCAGAACGGAAGAATTGCGCTGCCGCGAGGTCCAAGCTATCGCCTGCTCGTACTTCCGGATCACAAGGTCCTCTCTCTCGCTGCACTCAGAAAAATAAGCAGCCTGGTAAAAGAGGGCGCGAGAGTCCTTGGCCCAAAGACAGAACGCACTGTAAGCCTCACCGGTTATCCCGCGAGTGAGATCGAACTGCATCGCCTGGCGGATGAACTGTGGGGTGTTGAGAACACCTCGTCCGGTGAGCGCCGGGTGGGTCGTGGCCGCATCATCTGGGGAAAGACGGCGCGCGAGGTGTTGCAAGGCGATAGGGTTGCACCAGACTTTGAGGCGCAAGGCATTACAGCGGGAGCCGCCTTCGATTACATCCATCACAAACTCGGGGCCACGGAGTATTACTTCATCAGCAGTCAAAATAAGAGCGCGCAACAGGTGGAGTGCGCTTTTCGCACATTCGGCAAGCAGCCGGAGATATGGGATCCGGTAACCGGCAGAATTTGGGCTGCCAAATCCTTCACCCAAGACCAGCGTCGCATCCATCTCCCGCTAGCATTCGCGCCCTACGGCTCGCTGTTTGTCGTTTTTCGCCACCCGCTAACGAGAATGAAGAACGGTGAAGCCAAAACAAATTTTCCCAGCTACACACCTTTACTCGCGCTAGACGGTCCCTGGGATGTACGTTTCGACCCTAAGTGGGGCGGACCTGGGTGGACGAAGTTTGACAAGTTGGTGAGCTGGACGAGCAGGACTGAGGAAGGCATCAAGTTTTATTCCGGGATAGGAACCTATCGGAAAGCGTTCGATTTCCCTGGCAACCTGGGCGGGGGTCAGAAACGATTTCTTGACTTAGGTGTGCTCCGCGATGTCGGTATCGCGCGCGTGCTACTAAACGGGAGAGATCTTGGGGCGACATGGGCGCCGCCGTTCCGGGTGGAGATCACCGGAGTTCTCAGGCGGAGAGACAATCAACTTGAGGTGGAAGTAGCGAACTCGTGGCGTAACCGTCTCCTTGGCGACCGAGACCAGCCGGAGGCTGCGCGTTTCACGAAGACCAACATCACCATCGGCAAGGATTGGGAACTGCTCGATTCCGGAATGCTCGGGCCGGTTCAAATAGTCGCTGCAAAAGATTGATAAGTTGTGATTGAGAAACCGTTCAAACGGTTTTAGAAGCTTTACGAACACTCCCGACACCCAGCTAAAGAGACTGTGTAACTCTTAAAGATGCCACCGGCTTGTCCGGTGGAGGTTCACGTTTGCCGCTAGGAATGAGCAACAGTGAACTTTCGTAAGATGCCACCGCCTTGCGCGGTGGAGGTTCACGTTTGCTGCTAGAATGAGCAACAGTGAACTTTCGTAAGATGCCACCGCCTTGCGCGGTGGAGTCTCCACGATGGTTGCTAGGGAAAGATCAGAAGCCGTTTCTTTGGATGCCACGGGCTTGGCCCGTGGAGGTTCACGTTTACTGCTAACCGCGTTAGCCTTGCAGCAGATAGCAAGGAACGTGAGACTCCACCGCGCAAGGCGGTGGCATCTTACGAAAGTTCACTGTTGCTCATTTCTAGCAGCAAACGTGAACCTCCCCCGGGCAAGCCGGGGGCATCCCTCAGCAGTTTTCACACAGTCTTGGGGTGAATGAGAAGCTGCCAGCGAAGCCTTTGTTACAGGTCACTGGAAGTGCGAAGGAAGATGAAATAGAGACAAAGCCCGGGTTGGGAGGTTTTGACGATGAAGATAAAAGTTGGAGTGCTCCTGACAACTCTCCTTCTTCTACTTGTGACCGGCCGGGCCCAGGAGCAGACCCCGTTGATTGCAAACGTCCCGGGCCGAAACACTCTGGCTCTTAATGGGCGGTGGCAAACTATTATCGACCCCTACGAGACGGGTATTACGACTATCGTTATCAGCCGAGTGCCGAGGGCTACTTCAAAAATGCCAAACCAAAAAGCCTGAGCGATTTGATCGAATATGATTTCGACTCCTCCGCCGAGCTGAGCGTCCCGGGCGATTGGAACTCGCAAGATCAGAGATTACTGTTTTACGAGGGCACAATCTGCTTATCCCTATCACCCAAGCCTCAGCCTTAAATTACATTGACTGATTGATTTGACGGTGAAGCCTTTGAGACTTGAGCGGGGGCGCCTTGAATTTACCGAACCTTGAAACTAACGACTGCCCCCTTCCCGACCTGCAAATTTACTCAGCTTGAATTGTCCAAACCCTCAGCTTCAAAGCTCCGAGGTCGACTTTATCCTTCGGCGCGCAACCCGGAAGCAGCAAGCCTGGTACGTCCCCTGAATTGTTGCAGCTTTGCTACGTGTGCAACTGCCGCTACAGTCATCTCCGCTCGCACAGCTGCAGCGATCGTCATGGCCCAGGGCAGCAGAGCCCAGAGACGGTCAAGTGGAGTGGAGTCGAAGGGAAGAGTTTGTTGAATGGCAGGAACCGCTACTTGCACCAGTAAAACCATGACGCCGGGTAGTAGTCCATAAATCACCAACCATCGTAACGCCTCAGCCAGCTTGCCGCCGCTCAAGCTTGCGGCGTAGCGGTAGAGCACGATGCTGACAATTGAGGCTACCGCGATTAGGGAGAGGTCTATTGGCTGCAAAATTCTATTAATCAGCCAGGGAGACTGTCCTTCTTCAAGACTCTTATGAAAGACAAGCAACCATCCGAACAAGGCTAATGAAATCGCGATTACGCCGTAATCGCCGCCTCCCAGTTTTGTAGCTAATCTTGTCCGACGGTACGATTGCAATAAGCCCGCTAGACCAAGGACCAGGAAAACACTGGCCGGTACTCCCAGCGCATGATTCAGAAATCCTCGCAATGGGGAGTGATCATAATTCATTATCCAGTTATCAATCAGTGCATTACTAGCCAGTCCCTTCAAAAATATCAGACCTGCATTAACCGCCAGGGCCTGCCAGGCCAGACGAGATAAGCGAACGTGACGGTATTCATCTGCTATATCCAGGAAGAGTTTCAGCGCGATCCCGCGCGCCAACGCTCCAAAAACTAATCCTACAATGCGCTCGACATATTCGTGTCGGTAGATGAGCCCTACCTTTGCAAGTATAATCAACGCAGCCAGCAGGAGAATTTCGCTCGCCAGCATGGTTTTGACTGTTTTCGGAGTAAAACGCATGACGATGACCGTAAATGCCGAGCCTCACTCCCCGGCTACACAGCAGATCTATCCACTCTTAAAATTCTGCCGGGGCTAGTTTGCCTTGCTCCTTAATCAAGCCGGCAAAAACATCACCGCAAATGATGGACGTAATGACGGTGAGCCGTTCGAGGAAAGCGTTCCACCCTTCCTGTGTGATCCGGTCCAATGAGAACGTGTACGACCCGTTCGCAGCTAGCTGCATTGCCCGAATGGCAGCCCTTGATCCGAATACGGGGTCCAAAACTGATTTCAATGATTCCAGACTGCTCCGAATGTTTACCGGCATAGCCGCATCTTTTTCGCTGGCCCGAATGTTTGCCAGGATGGGCTCAAACATAGAGCTCAGTCGCCGGCCCGAGATCGTGAGCTGCTCTCGAGCCTCAGCGCTCGCCTCCTCCAGAGCACCGATCACTAGTGACTCCTGTTGATAGCGTTGCCAGCAGGACAGGCAGCCGATCAAGTGGGCTTCAATTCGATCACGAGCTTGCGGAGTAGTCTTGCTTGCAAGGTAGTCTTCCCACTCTTCGTCCGATATTCCGTGTTTCATAATGATTTCTAATGCAGCTAATTGGCTTTTCTGCGCACATTAATGCGGTCGTGTAACCCGATAATCCTTGAAAGCTTTCTTCTGACCTGGGAGATACGCCATTTGATCGTTCCAATCGGTACTTTTAACGCAATAGCCAACTCTTCGTAACTAAGACCCTCAACGAACCTCAGTATGACCAAATCCCGTTCTCCGACTTCGAGTTCGTCCAGCCATTCGCATAATCGCAGCTGCGGAATCGCTTCCGGCTCAGTCACCAGACCGTTAACCAGTTCCGGCCTCAGGGGTTCAAGCTCCGCCGTGGCCACGCACGATTGTTGGTGTCGCCAGTAACTGACCAGAACATTCCGCGCTATGGCATACAACCAGCCTGCGAAATGTTTTGCGTCTCGGAGTTCGCTGGCTTTTCGATGGACCTTAAAGAATACTTCCTGCGACAAGTCTTCCGCCGCCTGAACGTCAAGGCCACGAAGCAGAAAGAACCGTCGCACTCGGCCACAGTAGAAATCAAACAGGCCATAGAAGTTCTCCTCCGTCTGATTCTGGAAGAAAGATTCGACGACGTGGCTGTCTTCAGCACGCGCATCCGAGATCTCGCAGAGCGAGTTTGTTCCGTGGTCAAGTGCCTGCTCATGTGAAAAATGATGAGGCGGCATAAATAAAGACGCGAAGTCTAGCGGATTTGTTTGGTCTCTAAAGAGAAAAACGAGTTAGAGCCGTCGCCGACATCGCTTATTGGCGCGCTTTGTTAGGTTCTGGTCTGTTGAGCCGGGTCAAATATATCGTTCGGCGTCCAAAAGGCAACAATTTTTGGTAGTGACCTAATTTGGATTAAATGGCAATCGGGCTTTTCTAAAAAGGATGAAACCCGCTATAAGTACTTGCCATTCGTCCTTTGCTACACAGGGGAAGCCCTCATGAAAACAAGTATTGCTAAGCTGACTCCGCTCCTCTGCCTGTTGGGACTGCTCGCCCTGCCGAGACAAGCGGCTGCGGCGGTGCATATCTGGGAGAAACACGAGCTGACTCTTGCCTCCACCAGTTCATTCTCGAACGCGTATTTGGAGGTGATCGTCTGGGTGGATTTGACCGGCCCCAACTTTAAAAAGCGTGTTTACGGATTCTGGGACGGAGGTCGGACGTTTCGCGTGCGGCTGGTAGCGACAGAGCCTGGCATTTGGAAATGGCGCAGCGGATCAAACACGTCAGATTCGGGGCTTAACGGGAAGAGCGGCTCTTTCTCCGCCGTTTCCTGGAGCGAGAAAGAAAAGGGCGAGAACCAGCTGCGCCATGGATTCATTCGCGCGACGCCAAACCACCACGCGCTCGAATTGGCCGACGGCACGCCGTTCTTCGCGATCGGCGACACCTGGTACTCGGTCGGGACAAACCGCTTTCGCTGGTACGATGACGACCGGGAGCGCCCTCTTGGGCCAGCTGCCGGATTCAAAGACTACGTCCGCTACCGGAAGGCACAGGGCTACAACTGGATCAACATGATCGCGGCCTTTCCGAATTGGATGACAGACGGACTGCCGTGGCATGTCCGCATGGAAGATGCGGAGAAGACCACCGTCCGCTCGGCTTGGCTCGAATTCGGCACTGGCAGCGCCAAGAACTATGGATAACGAGGGGGGGCGTCCCTTTTCTTTCCCGGGCAAGGTGCCGGGCTACGAGAACATGTTCCCCGATGTTGACCGCATCAACCCGGAATACTTTCGTTACATCGATCGAAAGATTGACTACCTGAACGAACAGGGATTCGTTCCCTTCATAGAAGTCTCGCGGCGGGACGCCAGCATGTGCTGGAAGAAATATTACCGGTGGCCAGAATCCTATGCGTGCTTTATTCAGTATGTCTTCACGCGCTATCAAGCCAACAACACGGTGCTGAGTCCAGTGCACCTGGATATCATTGATGAGACCGTGCCCCCCGAAGAATTTCTGAAGGCGATTCAATACGTAATGGAAAAATTTGGGCCGCCGCCGTTCGGCACCTTGTTGTCGGCCAATGCCAATCCCTCTACGCTCGAAAACTGGGGTGAAGATTCATGGGTGACGCTTCACCAGATAGGCAACATGCGGGAGCACAACAACTATTGGTACCTCACCGAGATCTATCGCGCCCGGCCCGCGCGCCCGGCGATCAACGGCGAGCCTTACTACTCCGGTTATGTTGACGCGCGCGGTTTGGGCGGCAGCGGATACCGCTACGGCGCCCCCGGAAATTCCGAGAAGGATGACGAGATTGTCCGCTCAGGAATGTACGGCAGTTTTCTCTCAGGAGGTTTCGGCGGACACGTCTATGGCGCGGAAGGTATCTGGGGCGCCGACATTGAACCGGCAGCGCCAATCAAGATGTGGGACTCTTTTCAGTGGAGTTCCGCCAAACAGATGCAGTACCTTCGCACTTTCGCCTTTTCAATCCGCAAACGCTATCAGGACCTGGAGCCAAACGCCGATCTCATCTCTCCCAACAAAGATCACACGCTGCGTTCTTATGAAGGATGGGCCTACTGCGCCCGCACGCCCGACAAGAACATTTTCCTCGTTTATTTTGAAAAGGGTTGTCCGCATGCCGAGATACGCGGCGCGAAGCTAAATAGCATCTATCGCGCGCAGTGGTTCAATCCTCGCGACGGGACGTTCCACGACGGAAGCGACGGACATCTGCGCTCAAGCAGAATCGGAATCATCGAGCTGCCCGATTTCCCCGGGGATAACGACTGGGGACTCCGGCTGACTTATGAAGCTGCGAAATAATGAGGCGCTAAACCTTACGCACAGTCTCAGAATAACGGCCATGGTTCTACAAATATTTTGCGCCCAACGGTGCTTTTCCTGGCGGAATCTAAGAGGACAATGATCGAATGAGATTATCTTACTTCGATCCGTTCCTATGGCTTCTCTTTCTTCTCCTCAGCTGCGGAGAGGCCTGCGCCCAGTTCCGGGAAGACTTCAACGGTCCCCTGGTCAAGATCGATAACACGGGCATGACAGGTTGGGATGTCCGGGCCGGAGACGGGACGGCAACGATGGACTTCCGGCAGGGCGGGGAAGGTTACGCCTCGATCTTCGTTGATGCCACTACTGATAAGCGCGGCATCTGGTGGGCACTAATTCAGCGCAGGGTCTCTGACAACATGGACCTGACCTTGTTGCCGAAACCCGGCTATGCCTTTCGTATCGAGGCGCGTGTCCGTTCCAGTCATGCTCCTCGTCGCATCAACCTGCAAGTACTCACGCAGCGAACCACAAACTACCATTCACACTTAATGGAATACGACATCCCGGAGCCGGACAAGTGGTACACCTTTAGCATGACCACCCATAATTTCGATGCGCGGCCCGGTGACACGATCATCGGGCACATGGCACTGATGGATTGGGGGCTGGAGAAATATCGTCTGGACGTGGACTACATCAAAGTGGACATCGTCAACACGGTGACGGCCGGGCCGGACAAAGGCGACGCCGTGCCCTTCCATCCTCCTGTCGCCGACCCAAGGAGTTTCGCGCAAGTGGCGGAGGTGGCCCAGGACAGCATGATTGACATCGAGAATACGGATGTAAACATGAATGACTGGCACGTTCAGGACAGTACAAGAAAGGTCAATCTGCTGAAGGTCGGAGGGAATCACTATGTAATCCTGCGCTGGGACTTGAGCGGGTTTGCCGGGAAGAAAGTTGCGGGCAGTGGACTGCTGGAATTGACAACATACTCTGTACAGCATAAGGCTGAGCAGATAAAAGACTTCGGACTCATACGGGTCATAGAGATTCTCGGTGGAGACCCGAACTGGAATCAGCGGACTGTGACAACCGACAGCTTCTGCCGTTATCAACCGCTCAATCGAGTCCTCAACACCCAGATGATTATTGACTGGCCGGTGACTGAAGGAGAAGGAGGAAAGACTTATCTGACTATTTCAAAGCCCGTGCTCCAGCGAATGATAGACGGAAAGACACTGGGAATCGCGATCAAGCCGTTGGGTGCCGTGGATGCCGCTTTTTACTCGATGGAGAATGAGACCGGCAAAAGCGATGCACGACTCTATTTTAATCTACGCTATTGACCCTTTAGAATCATAAACGGCGGACGTTTTATCTGTTCAACGCACGACACGTCTAAGCCTTCGGTTGTTCCTTTATCGATGAAATCTGCAACGAGGTTCTCAACACAGTCATAACTGTTGTGTGTCGCATTTTGAATAACCACATGCCGACTGTGAGGAAGAGTGCGTGCTGCTGTTTCCGCAATCCAAGGTGGTGTGACTGGGTCCAACGCGCCTGAAATGATCAGGAGAGGAATGTCTCCTTTGATTGGCTCCAAAAAAGACGGCGACACCGTAGCTCGAGGCCATTCGGTACAGGCTCGAATCGTGGGGCGCACGCGAGCGTCTCCATAGAAACTGTTTGCGCTATTGCGTTTAACTTCCTCTTCAGTGATGAAGGGAACATCCTCTGCGCAAATAACGGAGAACTGCATCCCGCGTGAGATTTTGCTGTCGATTTGTGAGACGACTTGAAAAGTCATCGCGACGAGTGGACCAAGATTGCCCTGCGCTCCTATGTGAATTAGAGCAGGCAAAAAGCTGGTGGCGTTTGGTATGTAGAGCGATACACGAATAGCATCAACAAATGCGTCGCGCGTGACGGTGACCTCTTGTTCCTGTCGCGTGTAAGCGTTAATTGCGGTTACGACAACCGGTCCTTTATCGAACCGCCGCAGAATTGTCTTGAATTCTGTGGCAACATCAGGATAGGCGGCTCGGCACGCTTGATCCGCAGCGCAATCGCTGAACAGACGATCGATTGATTCCTGCACTCCTCTGGCGAACGACAAGGGTATCTTAGCCCAGGGGGGAGCGACACCAAAGATGGCCGCTACGCGAAGATGGTCGGGATGCTGCCGGAGATAAACGAGAGCGGCGGTTGAACCGTACGAACCGCCGTAGACGTTTATGCGATCGTAACCTAACGCAGCCCGAAGGTCGTCCAGGTCATCCATGGCAATAGAGGTAGTATACAGCTTCAAATCGGCTATCTTTTCAAGTTCCGCACGGCACGCCCGCATGTATTCGAGAGGAAATACCTCGCCGAAATATCCACGCATGTCTTCCTTAGTACCAATGTGCTGACAGTTCAAGGGATTCGAACCGCCCGTGCCACGTTGATCCACGAGGACCACGTCACGATGACGACGAAGACCAGTCATAAACTTTTCTGCCGCGTATTCAGTTGCCGCAGCGCCCGGACCACCGGCCAAATAGAATACAGGGTCAGGAGCGGGCTTCGCGCTGGTCGCCGGTAACAATACGATGTTGAGCTGGATCTTTCGTCCTTTATGTCCGATCCGATCCTCGTATACTTCGTACTTGCCGCATAGAGCATCGCCTGTCAGCGATGGATTTCCGCAAGCATTCAGTTGCAGCCGACCGCGCTGAACAGTAGTCGTTGGGCGAACGCTCCCCTCTGGCCGGAAAATCAAGGAGAACGCATTCCCAGCCTGCGTGTAGGTTCCCACAATCTCCGATCGGTCCTTACTAGCCACACCCTCGTATACTGCATGAAGCGCTTTCATCTCGAAATGCAATGTGCCGTTTTGGAAGGTGATGGTATCAACCTGAAGGTTATTCGCATTCGGCTGATCCAGACTATCCATCGATGCTTTTAGGCCGACCTCGGTCTCAACCACTCTTAACACAAGCCTCAGCTTTGTATCAGCCACGGTGAGAACTCCCTCCCAGTTTCCCTTAATGGATTGAGCGGAAACAGGGAGTGTCCCCGCTGCAGTTTGCGGCGGAATCTGAGAGTGACTATTAGGGCCAGCAGCGAAGACCGTCAAAAGGACGAGGAAGATCTGAATGGGTTTCATACTTCCTTCCGTAATCCTCCCGTTGCTTTTCTTGAAGTTCGAGACTGGGGATCTGTTACGTGGCAGGGGCGCCAAGAGTTTCAAGGCAAGCTCAGGTTTCTGATAACTTTCGCCGCGCAGGAGCTCAGTGGAAAAACTTAGGCTCTCAGAGGCTTCATCGTCGAATCAATCAATCAATGTAATTTAGGGCTGAGGCTTGAGTGATAGGGATAAGCACGGGCATTCAAGGTTGAGCGGGGGCGCCTTGAATTTACCGAACTTTGAAACTAATGACTGCCCCTTCCGACCTGCAAATTTACTCAGCTTGAATTGTCCCGTCGCAACTGAAGATTCCTCAGCGTTTTAACAGAGTCTCTACCGCGTGGTGGTACCGACCTCTTAAGAAGCGTAACGAATTCAGACGATTCCCCTACCAGGGGAACCACGAACCGATGTTACGTCCGCGGTTGTACCCACCATAACGCTGATAGCCTTCGGCATAACCACGCAGAAATCCCTGCCTGAAAGCCTGTTCATACTGTCCGCTATTGCGGTATGAACCGTTGGGATTGCGATAGTAGTGTGAGCGTTGCGGATTGTAGCTTTGGCCACGCCGGACATCGCTGGCCCCGGTGTTAAGTCCAGCCTGATAGCCCTGGCTTACGGCAACCTGGTAACCGTTACCGTACCCCCCATTTCGTCCGTAGCTTCCATAGTTCCCGTAGCTTCCATAGTTTCCATAATTCCCATAGCGCCCGTAATTGTCGTACGCGCGATTACGATTCCAATCGCGGTCGCGTCTGTACCGATCGTCTCGACGATAGCCGTAGTGTCGATTCCGCTCATTGTCCTCCCAACGCCGGTTTCGACGAGTCTCGCGATTTCGCTCGTCCCAAGCTTGCTCGTCGCGTTCACGTCTTTGGCCGTCGCGCCACTGCGCCTGAACTGTAGTGCCCGACACGGCCGCCACCCCAATGAGCACGAAAAATGCCATAAAAAATCGAGCGAGTTTCTTAGACGAATTAATATTCATTTGTCACCATCCCTTTTGTTCAATTCTAAGCAAGTCTCAGACCTCAAGAGTTTACACTTCTCTTTGCTGCAATGTTGGTGTTTTCCCGTAATGTGTCGCGACTGTAGCACACGAGATCGTATGTTGGTGATACCGTATTGGTGGAGTCGGCGGCTAATTTTTGCACAATTAACATCAGGTAAAATCATCTAGTTCTTCACAAATAGATTGCGATGGTGCCGTTACCGATTAGCTTTTCAACTGACAGGCGAACCTTGATGGCCTCGTGGTATCACAATCGCTTACCCGGCGTTGGGGGATGCGGCAAGAATCGGAGGGCTTGAATGTCAAATAGAAACATTGGTTCAATACTTTCAATCTCACTATTACTTCTCAGTTTACCCTTGGTGTCTCAGCTGGCGCGTGCAACCCAAACGCGACGTGACACGGTGGTCGCGAATGATTTCCCAGGAGCAGACATCGGCGCAAAAATTAATGCTGGGGACAAGGCCCTTGGCGCGAAAGTGGGCGATATTGTGGTTCGAGGTGGAGGTACGATCGCAACTCCCATCGTGATCTCTTCTGGTCACGCGCTCCGATTAGGAGCAGGAACCTATACCGCAAGAACCGCAAACGTGCCAATCCTGCTACAGTCAAATTCCTCGCTCATAGGGTCGGGTTGGGATTCCATTATTGTGGAATCAAATGCGCCCGGCCAATTTACGGTAATCGGGGCGTATAAGAGTACGCTGAAAAATGGGGATGCTGATTCCAATCTCATCATCCGCGATGTGCAAATCAAAGGCGCAAATCCCGGCTTCAACTCGGCGCCTCAAGCGGTTTCGCTTGGAAACTGTTCCAATTGCACGGTTGATCATGTCTGGATAAATGGCACCCGATCGATCGGAATCGCGGTTGGTGGTGGTTCTTTTCTTGGACACTGGGCGGAGAATGTAAAGGTCGTCAACTGTTTGTTCACGCGGGTCGCGTCGCAAAACCTCGCCCTCGTCAACGGTCGGAACATAGTATTTGAGGGTAACCGTTTTATGGCACCCGGCCAAAAAGAAGGACCCGGTACCACGAGCATTGATCTCGAGCCGAACCAGAACACCGATCGGATGGAAAACGTCACTATTCGAAACAATTATATAGACCATCGCGGATCAGAAATGCCTACGACAGGTAACGGGATCGTTGTCCAATCGGGTGCAGGAACCACTCTCGTAGGGAATATCGTTGTTGAGAATAATACGATAATCGGCGGCGAGAATAAGGGAGTTGTGACCAACGTATTGAGTAATGCCATTTACGTTATGGGTGCCACAATGCAAGGGGTGACGGTGAGGAACAACACCATAACGAGAACCGGGCAGGCGGGCATTCGCGTTTCCGGCTCACGAATTACTGTAATAAACAACAAGCTTACCGACGTCGGAGGTGGTGGGACGCCTGGTTTCATAATTGAAGGTCTGGTTGACAGTCGCATCACGGGGAACACTTTCACTTACACAGGCAATGGTCCTTCCAGCGCCACGATGGCCTTCTCTGGCTCTAACAAGCGCAACTTCATTCAAAATAACCCCGGTTTTGGAGTAAGCAGCGCGATCCAGTAAACGGTTGAGAAAGTTGATAAAGGCTCTCGTCACAGCTACCAGCGTTTGGGGATCATTCCAGCTGCCGCGACTCCGCCAACTCTTCAGTTTGCATTCAAGTCCGAATTCTAAGTGGACGTAGGATGCGATGTTCGGAGAGCCGGCCTTTCGGTCTCCTTTGAGGTTTTAGCCTGCAAAGCATCTAGGCTCCAATAATATTCGCGGCTGGACGCGAGCAGAAAGGCACCCGCCGAAGCAGAAAAGACCGAAGCATTAAGCGCCGACTTTATCCCGGTGCCAATCGTCATCCCCGATGCGAATCCAAGAAGCATTAGGCCGCTCAAGAACGCAAACGCTCGAGTGCGGTATCCTAAGAGTAAAGTGATTGCGAAGGTAGTCTCGGCAAGTGTGACAGTCCAGCCGACAGCCGGAACCCAGGACCCAGGGAGTTCAGGATTTAGTTTTGCCGCGTAAGCTAGGAAGTGGCCGAAATCTCCCCAAGCCACATTTGTGGTACCTTGTGGTCCCCAAAGTCCGAAACGATCAGACACCGCTGCAAGGAAGCCCGCTGCGAGTGCTAGACGTAAAAATATTGTGGCGAACCTGGTAAGTGGTAAATCACGATTGCTTGTCATTGCATTTGTTTGTGCGCCGTGTGAAGCGGCATCTAGTAACATTTGTTGGTATTGGTCTCGATCGAGCCGCCTGCCCCGCCGCCGATTCGGAAATCATGCCTTCGCTAAGAAGCTGAGCACCGCAGCACTATCGAAGTAGAACATCTGAGCGCGCGCGAGCTTCCCATCCCTGAGCTGATAGAGTCCCAGAACTGGGGTGTCAATTCGCTCTCCGGCCGGGCTCAATCCTCTCTGCCGCCAGAGGACAACGACCTCCGCATTGCTGGCGGCCACGACCCGGGGATCCATCCGTCGCTCGGCTGCATTCGGTTGCAGCCGGTCCCACGTGCCGCCCCAGGTGGGAGGCTTGGCTTGCAGACCACGCGACACTCCACCGTACGGCAGCGATGGCGGCCAGTGAAGCTCGACGTCGGGGTGAAAGAGGGCCGCCTGCCGCTGGAAATCTGGCCGTTGCGGATCGCGTTGCTCGATGGCGTGGAAAATCTCGAGCATCACCTCGATGTTCTTATCCTTGTCAAGCACAATTGTATCCCCCTTTTCTTGTTGAGATTAAACGGGGCGCGGTCCTATTGGAAGGTCCATTTTGAGGAATTTAGATGTACCATTGAAGAATGGCTAAACGGACTTCATCCTTTGATCTCGTCGTCCGGGAGCGCCGGTCGGGAACTGCATTGTTCCAGTGGGTATATGACGAAGTTAGATCGGCCATCCTGGAGGGCCGGCTCAGACGAAGCATGCGGCTCCCCTCGACTCGGGAACTCGCACGACGCTACGGCGTTTCTCGCGGTACCGTTGTCGCCGCGTTCGAGCAGTTGCAGGCCGAGGGCTATTTGGAAGGTAATGTGGGCGCAGGCACCTATGTGAACACTCTCCTTCCGGAGGACTTTCTTCACGCAAAGCGTGGTGCTGGTGCCGTGTATGGGCCGAAGAAGTTCCCGCCGTCCCTCTCACAATATGCGCAACGTCTCGGACCTGCTGCTGATGCAAGAAGTCAGCCGGCTCGCGCATTCCGTGCTGCCGAAGCAGCGTTGGATGCGTTCCCTACTACTCTATGGGCGCAGATTGCTTCGCGGCGTCTGCGCGGAGCCACGCGAACTCTTTTAGCTGACGTGGACCCTAAGGGTTACCGGCCGTTGCGGGAAGCCGTTTCTAACTATCTTGGAACTGCGCGTGGCGTTAGATGCACAACCGAGCAAATCATCATCGTCGCGGGTATTCAGCAGGGTCTGGACCTCACAGCGCGGTTGGTGCTCGATCCAGGCGATCATGTATGGGCGGAAGATCCTTGCTTCTTCGGGGTGACGGCCATGTTCAAAGCGTTGGCCGCGAAAATAATTCCGGTGCCAGTAGACACGAACGGCCTCAATGTGGAGGAAGGTCAACGGCGGTGCAACCGTGCCAAACTCGCCTACGTCACTCCTGCCCACCAGTTCCCTCTGGGAGTAACGATGTCTCTCGATCGGCGCCTGGCTCTAACAGACT